>Ga0114922_10000844_pt1 | contig 29447 bp, 17 predicted proteins | sample AartaG_FD_100975 | JGI IMG/M metagenome (GOLD analysis project Ga0114922, IMG submission 100975) | Deep subsurface microbial communities from Aarhus Bay to uncover new lineages of life (NeLLi) - Aarhus_00045 metaG | ecosystem: Environmental > Aquatic > Marine > Oceanic > Sediment | place... | reverse complement strand
GATACGAAAACACGCGAATTTTCCCCAGCGTGGAAAATCCGCTCGGATACAGTCTTCGCTCTCTTCTCCTTAAAGGAGAAGAACCATGCCCGCTCATCCTTGCTCACGGTTTTCTTAATCAATCTAACCTGATTCTTGCTTGCAGAGCTTCAATTCATAAAAATTGAGGGAACTCCTTTTTTTGATTATATTGACATGCCATTATACCTGTGATACGTTTTTCAGGCTTAGGAGATTATACGATGAATAAGAAATTCCTGCTACTGATTTGGACAGTTTGGTTTTTAATCTTATTTACAGGAATATCAATAGAATCCAGAACAGCTTCGAAACAACCGGGCCGGGAATCCAATCAAATCCCGGAATTCAGCGGAAAAAATGCCTATGACTATTTAATCAACCAGTGCGACTTTGGTCCCAGAAACCCCGGTTCTGCCGGACACAGGTTATGCCGGGACTATCTGATTACAACCTTACAGCAATTTGCAGATAAAGTCAGCACCCAACCTTTTATTCTTTCTTACGGCTCACCGCCCAAACAGGCCAAATGCACAAATATTATAGCCAGATTTCAGCCGGAAAAATCCAGCCGTATCCTCCTCTGTGCCCACTGGGATACCCGGCCTTGGGCGGACAAAGACCCGGACCCTAAAAACCGGGACAAACCTATCCTCGGTGCCAATGACGGAGCTTCAGGAGTTGCGGTTCTCCTGGAAATCGCCAAAATAATCCACAACAACAAACCAAAAATGGGGATAGATATCGTTTTATTCGACGGTGAAGATGCTGGCGTTGGAGGCAGCTCTAAAGATTGGATACAGGGCTCTTCATTTTTCGCAAAAAATCTCGGACCAAAGGACCGGCCGCTCTTCGGAATTCTGATCGACATGATAGGAGACGCCGATTTAGATGTCTATAAAGAGGCAAATTCATGGCGTTACGCACGTCCTGTTGTGGAAAAGATCTGGAAGAAAGCCGCAGAATTAAATATAAGCAACTTTAAGCCAGAGGTCAAATATTCGGTGCTCGATGACCACATCCCTCTTCTTGAAGCAGGAATTCCCTGTGTCGATCTTATAGACTTTGATTATAAATACTGGCATACAATAGAAGACACTCAGGATAAATGCAGCTCTAAAAGCCTGGGAAATATTGGAAGGCTTTTAGTCAATATAATATATTCTTACGAATAAATCAGATATATTATCCATATCGACATTTTTTATGAATAATTCAGGAGAAAGAGGTGTAGCATGAAAAGTCTAAGATCTTCCTACAAAAGCATACTTGTTTTAACAGCACTTGTTTTATTATCCGCCAACTTTCTGATCGCCCAGAACAGCTCGAAAAAAGAACCAAATTCTGCTCTTAAAACCCCTTTATCACAAGAGATCTTGACAATACTGGCAAATGAAATCTCAGGACAGATGATATTCAACAATGAGGTCAAATTAGCCGGGGCTCCCTGGATAAGGGAAGAGAAGGAATTCTCAGATACTTTATACGAATCCCAAACCATTTACGATATGGTCCGGAGTTATGGGATAGAGACTACCAGGCTCGATCGTTTTAATAGCGACAGAAAAATCAATTATCCCATAAAAGGTGAGTTCTGGCTTCTTAAACCGGAAAAAAGACTTGTAGCCAGGTTGGAAGCGGACACAGCCCTAATAGCGGGAAGCTCCTCTAATATCGACCTTACCGGCGAACTTATATATATCTCTCCTTTAGACAAAGAAACAATAAAACAATGGACTGAGGCAGGTATCAGAAAAGAATTTAAGGAAAAGATCGCCCTGATGTGGTCCCATGCCAACAGGGACACAGCCAAAGCCCTGGATGCAGCCGGGATCAAGGGTGTGATATCTTTCTATTCCAGGGAACGTTATTTTGATCCTGATCAAGTGATATATTCCCGCGGGGCTTATAATGACTGGGAAAACCTTAAATTCGGATTCAGTATTTCCTGGCGGCAGTGGTCGGAGCTTATAGAAGATGTTGAAAGCGGCAAGGAAATCACCGTCTTATGCAAGGCAAAGATAAATAAATACCAGGATAAATACGAAACCGTTTTCAGTTGGATCCCTGGAACCGAACCGGATAAAAAAGGCGTTATCTTCTCTGCTCATCTCTTCGAAGGATATACAAAAAGAGGGGCAAATGACAATATGAGCGGCTGTGTTGTACAGCTTGAAATATTGCGGACCCTTTCTAAACTTATCGGCCAAGATGCTCTCCCCCAACCCCGCCGCAATATCTATTTTATCTGGCCCAATGAGATATCCGGCACCTACGAACAACTTAGACAAAACCCGGATTTGCCCGACAAACTCAGTATAAATATCAATATGGATATGGTGGGAGAAGGGCTCAGGAAAAATAACGCAAAATTCACGATGAGCGAGTGCCCCAACTATCTGCCTTCCTATCTTGACGCTCTGGCTGAATCTTTCATGAACTACATATGGCGGACAAATGATATCGTCTATCTACCGGATTCACCCCAGGGAAGAGGGGGCGGACAGTATTTTCCTCAACCTATGTGGGAGAAAAACGGCTCTCGTGATGCTTTCCGGTACTTTGTCCACCGGGCTACAGGAGGAAGCGATCATATTTGTTTTAAAAACCCTTCGGTTGCAGTTCCTGCTGTCGAATTTAATGTTTGGCCCGACCAGTGGTACCATGCTGATACAGATACACCGGATAAATCCGACCCTACCCAGATGAAAAGAGTAGCATTCATAGGAGCAGCAGCAGCCTGGACAGCAGCAAACTGCACAGATGATGTGCTGGAGGGACTTGTAAATAAAGTTTCTGAATTTGGGTATGAAAGAGTCGGGAAAAGAGAACTCCCCAGAGCTTTAAAATTCGTTGATGACGCCGATGTAAAAAACCTGCAAAAGGCCCTATCCAGGGCCGCAAATCTCACTGATCTTGTTGTGGAAAGAGAAACCGGGGCTTTAGCAAGTATTGAAGAAATATATTCAGGCTCTGATAAAGCCGTGCGTATTGTCAATAACCGGAAAAAACAATGGGAGTTATATGGCGAAGGGTTGAGAAGCCAACTTTTAAAATACGCTCAGTTCAGGGCCCAAAACTTAAAGGCCGAACTACCGCAACTACCTGTGCCCGGAAAACTCGAGAAGCAATATTCTCATATATTCCCCGCCATCCACCCAGATATTAAAGGAAAAGAATTCTACATAGAGGACAGCGATAGTTATGAAGAATATATGGGAAAAAATCCCAATGCCCTCAAAGAATTAAAACTTGACAGGAACCAAAAGCGTTCGATCTTAAATTTTATCAATGGCAAACGCTCAATTACCAAAATCCGAAATTGGGTAATAGCTGAAACCGAAAACGATCTTGATTTTAAAACATTGACAAAATACCTGGACTTCCTGAAATCAATCAGCTGGATAACAGAGTCAGACCTTTAAAACTAGCGCAAACCGTAGTTATCCTTGCTGTTTTCCTCATTGCGGTCAGTTGCAGGCTGAGGAGCAGGTGAAAGTACGGAAATTTTATCTCGAAGCTCGGATGTCATGTCTATATCAAGTGACCCGATAGAGCTTTTAAGCTGTTCCAGGTTGCGGGCCCCAATTATAGGAGCGGTTACAGCCGGGTGTGCGGCTACCCAGGCAACTGCCAAGCTAGCAGGGCTATAATTATGATTAGCCGCAAAATCGGCAAAGTGCCTGGCTGCGGTATACATCCAGTCATAGCTGTAACGAGTTTTATACATCTTGTTATCAACCAGCCTCCCAGATCCCGGCCGCTTATCAGGACCGTACTTCCCGGTTAAAAGGCCTCCTCCAAGGGGACTGTAGGGCATCACTCCCAGTTTTTCGGACTGAGCCATCGGCAGGAGCTCGACTTCGGCCTGACGTTTAACCAGATTGTACATAGGCTGTATACATTCAAACCGGACCAGTCCTTCGCCGGCAGAAACACCCAGGGCTTTAGCTACCTGCCAGGCTGCAAAATTACTGGCCCCCGCATACAGTATTTTCCCTTGCCGGACTAAATCATTCAACACCCGCATAGTTTCCTCGATAGGGGTAAAATCATCAAACCGGTGAATAAAATAGATGTCGATCCTGTCCGTCTGCAGCCTTTTCAGGCTGGCTTCAACTGCATTACGGATATGATACCGCGAGGCTCCCCTGGCATTTACATCATCCCCCATAGGAAAATAAACCTTGGAAGTGATGACAATTTCTTCCCTGCAGTCTTTTATCAGCTTTCCCAAAATCTCTTCAGCCAGGCCGTCCTGATAGACATCAGCACAATCAAAAAAATTGATCCCTTTATCCCTGCAGAAATTAAACATTTCCTCTGCAGTCTTTTCATCAGCATCTCCTCCGAAAGACATCGCCCCAAAACATAACTGCGAAACCTTAACTCCTGTCTTACCTAAATAAATATATTCCATTTTACTTTTTTCTTGAGATAGAATGGATCTTTACCTGTAATTCAAGCATCTGCCCATTTACCTGCTGCTTTTGGATTTTTCTCACAACCTCCATCCCTATAATGACTTTACCGAACGCGGCAAATCCTTGTCCATCAGAGTTTCTCCTGCCTTCAAAATCAAGCTCAGGCTGATCATTTATGCAGATGAAAAATTCTGAAGAAGCTGAACCGGGGAGACCGCGGGCCATGGAAATAACTCCGTCTTTATGTAAAATTCCAGTCTGGTCAGTTGTTTCATGTTCTATCTGGTCCAATCTATTATCACTGTTTATATAACCCAATCCCCCTTGGATTACTTCGATCTTAATCTCGCTATTGGGTTGGTTCTCCATTGTTACGACCCGGTAAAACACAGCTCCTTCAAACCTGTCCTCATCCACATATCTTAAAAAATTCGCTGCTGTAACAGGAGCTTCATTTTCATATATTTCGACGACAAAATCTCCCAATCCTGTTTTAAAAATAATCTCCGGGTTCTGGCTTCCATAACTAAAAACAACCAGAACACTTATCAAAACAATAAGCACTGCTTTTTTCAGAATTCTCATTTTACTTCTCCTTTTAATCTTACTCTATCTCCTTATGCTGTTTCTTGGGATTAAAACCAATCCGGTCAAAGGGATTAACAACACTGGTAGTAATATTCCTTAAATGTGAGTTAATCCGTTTTAACTGCCGCGAATATAAGGAGAGCGCAACTGCATCGCCGGCAGAAATATTTTTATCTTCCTCTTTGACTAATGCTTCCAGGCAATCATCACAGGCTTGATTAACCCAACTGTATTTATCCAGAAGCTCTAATGCCAGCTCTTTTTCTCCGGCTTCAAAGCATTTCTTAGTCTGAATTAAATTATCTTCTACTACCCTTTCCAAACGACTAATATCCTTTTCAAACTTTCCGCCACGTAATTTTCCAGGATGGACCAATGCCAGCTCGACCATATTTTTGGTATAATCACCAATACGTTCTATATCAATAATAATACTTACCAAACCAAGACCGGAAGGCAATTTCTCCGGGCCGGTCACAACCAAGTGGTTAAAAACATTCCGGCGCACCTCCCGTTCATAGCTGTTTATTTCTAGATCTCTGTCTTTAATATCAATATCAATTTCATTATCTTCTCTCTGCCGCAGCGACTCTCGAGCTTTTATAAACATCTCCCGCGTCAGCTCCAGCATTAAGAAAGAGCGGTGATATGCTTGGTCCATAAGGTCATCTTTTTTAAAAATCGCCATCCATTTTTTAAACATTAGCAATTCTCCTTATCTTAAAAAGTATATCAATATTATGGGAATCAAAAAAAACACAACAATAATATATAAAACCGGAATAAATTTTTTCCGGGTTGAAAACCGGGCGAATATTTCCGCTGATCTTATGGGAACAAATTTAAAAGGCCACCAGATCATTATTCCTGATAAATTAAACAGCAGATGAGAGAAAGCCACAACAATCGCCGCCAGATTCCCGGTTACCAGAGCTGCCAGCATGGCAGTTACGGTTGTTCCTATATTCGCTCCCAGAGTATAAGGGAATATCTGGGTAATGGTCAAAATCCCGGCCCCTGCCATAGGAACTGCCAGGGAAGTCGTTATGGAACTGCTCTGAACCATGGAGGTAAGCAAAAGTCCTACCAAAAGCGCCCGGAAAGCCGTTTTAAACAAATACCTATCAAACCAGGCTTCAGCTTTATTTACAACTAATATTTTCAAAGATTTCACCATCCGGGTCAAAGCCAAGAGGAGACAAACCAGAGACAAAATCAGCAGTACCCAGGGATAATCACCGATAATACTCCTTGCTGCCCCTACAACCGGCTTGGTCAATGCTTTAACCGGACTTAGAAACTCAAGCCCGCCGATATTCTGAAACCTTTCGCCCAGGAAAGTTGCAATACGCCCAAGGAAATTAGTATAATACTGCAAAGGGAATATAACGATCACAGCCAGTACATTGAAAAAATCATGGACAATTGCGGCTGACAAAGCCCTCTCAAATTCAACGTTACGCTTGGCCTGGGTCATTGAAACAAGCAGGTTTGTAACCGATGTGCCTATATTTGCCCCCATAACAATCGGAATAGCATTGGCCACATTCAGAGCACCCCCGGCTACCAGACCGACTACGATCGAAGTAGTGGAGGAAGAGGATTGAATAATAGAAGTTGCCAGAATCCCGATAAATAATCCCACCAGCGGATTGCTTGTGGTCTTTATCAATGATTCCGCCATTCCTTTTCCGAACATCTTTAGGGAAGTTCCCATCAACTCGAGGCTGAAAAGGAATAAATATATAAAGGCCAAGAGGAAAAGGATATTGAAAATTACAATATGCCGGTTGTAAAATTTCTTGAGAGCTTTCATTATTTTTAGCAGATCAGGGACAATATCATTAGCCTAACCTATTCATAAAAAATATCTCGTGAATAATTCAGGGCCGGTTTTGCCTAAAAAAAATATATATCACAGGAGAGAAAGGCTGTCAAAATATTTCAGCCCAGGTTAGTAAAAAAGAATTTTCTTTGATACATAGACAAAATCATTATACTATACTAAAACAATGAAAAAGATCCCTCAAATCCTAGGGAGCTATCACAGATTGCGGGAGGCTTTGTCAGACACAAATTTTGTTATCAAAAAGGTCGAATTAGACCAAGGGGATACACTTTTTAATCAAGGAGACACCATGACCAAAAAAAAAATATTACTGCCTTTTTTATTAATTACCGCAATGGTCTTAATAGGCCGGATTCTTGTTGCAGCCGAAGTCAGTGATCCAGCCCGGGATAAGCTTCCGCCCAGTATTCTGCCGGTCATTATTTTGAGCGGTTCAGACTATGAGATGGGTTATCAATACGGCCAGCAGGCAGCAGCCTATATTGAGAAAACCAAGGAGTCAAAATGGGCTTCGGCCCTTCAGCAGTTCAGCCGCGCTGAAGTATTACATGCGCTTAAAGCCAATCAGTATTATATAAAAAAATACACCCCTGAACTTATAGACCAGATGAAAGGCATGGCTGACGGGGCTACAGCAGCAGGCTGTACTTTAACCTATCTTGATGTCCTGCTTATAAACTGCACTTTGCCCAAGCCTGAAACCTCAAGTTATCCACCTGGTGCGGAAAAAGACACTCTTCCTCCAAAAAAATGTTCTGTATGTTCTGCCTGGGGGAAGGCAACTAAAGACGGCCGCCTTATCGGGGTTGATACCCTTGACTCACCTGAAGTACCTCATGCCGTAGTCATTGTTGCTTTTCCGGACAAAGGGAACAACTATATGTGCGGAGCCGATGCCGGGGAGCTGGGGGACCATTTTCTTATGAACAATAAAGGGCTTTTCCTGGGAAATTCCGGTGGAGGGGGCTCCCCGCGCGACATTGATAACAATTACGGTATTGCCTGGGGCTGTTCTCTTCCCTATCTGGTACGTTTTGCCGGCAGTGCCGCTGAAGCCCGGGACATGATCTTAAAATGGCAGATAAACATACCGGAAAATTTCCATTTTGCGGATGTAAATGGCGGAGCTTTTGTCGTAGAAAAAACCGCAGCCTTACAGAGTGTGCGTAAACCAGGTGATTTCGGGGAAAAAGATTTCCTCTATTCGACCAATAATTACCTGAGCGAAAAAATGATACCCACCAAAAAAGGCAAGTTTGTTAAACAACACGGTGGCTTTGGCGTATATGCATCTCCCCGCAACATGATGATCTGGGATATGCTGCACAATTATCACGGGCTTATTGATGAAGAATTTGCCAAAATGATCCTACGTTTTCCCGGCTCTCCCCCTCCTGATCCTCCAAAAGGAGGCTGGGACGCCATGTTCTGCCGTCCGACAAATCTTTGGACTGCGGTTGTCCTTCCTGATAAGGGAGACAAAGGCACAGCAGACATCTGTACCGGCCCGGCTGGACGAGTACTGCATGCTTCTAAAGCTTCCGACGGCTCGACCATGCAGACAGCTTATAAATATACAGCCGGCACTCACACGTTTTTCCGCTTACAGCTGGCTTCCTCCCCCAAAGATATGGTGGAAGCGGCTAAAAAAACAGCCGTCAAAGACATTGCCGCCGCCTACTCCAAACTGATGTACCTTAACTTCACTGATTCCGGATACACAGCTTTAAACAAGCTGTACGGCCAAGCTAATACAGAATATTTCCTGGGAAGAAATGCTTTAAATAAAGCGCTTCTTTGCATAGGAGATAAAGCCCTGGCTTATTTTGCCAAAGCCGCAACTGCCTTTACGCATGCCCAAGCTCATGCCAAGCAGGTTTACGAAGCCCTTACTTCTCCACCCACCAGCCCCTCCGGCTTAGGCCTTAAGCCATTCGGCGGCGATTGGGCCACCTGGGAGACCCGCATTAAATAAAAGGGAGCTTTAAAGACGAAATATCAGCCCTTAGTATGAGGTATCTTTCATAATATCTATAAGTTAGCCAGGCCCAAGCGCATTTTGGTGCATTTTCATTGGACAGAAAGGAGAGTTTATTGTATAAAAATATTGGTATGGCAACAATATCACACGAATTAGACCAGATAGCAATTTCTGTTAAATCCCATATGCTGCTGAAGCAGCTGCTCAAGGAAAATCCAAACCTGGAAGAAATAATGCGCAATGCCTGCAATGAAACAGAAGCGCTTGTTGGGGTCAGAAATTGGGTTTCAGAGGAATTAATAAAAAATACAGATGCTTATAAATTCTACAAAAGAGAAATCAATGGCCCGGAAGCATTTAAAAAACTGACGTGGAAAGATTGTGCATGCATACGCATCCTTGATTACATTGACAATGCAGGACGGGAATTTGACGATTTAAATTTAAGGGGAGAAAAAGCTGTCAGTAATCCAATTAAACTGATCTGGCTGGCAGCAACTTATGGAACCGGCGGGGCAAAACCCTATTTTTTTAAAGATATGCTTCAGCTCTTCAGGCAGTTCTCAGGGGAATGCACCCGAGAATTCCCATCAGGGGAAAAAGTGGAAGAATGGATGTCAAGATGGTGTTCAGGCCTTGATCCCAGGATCATTAAATTAAGAGAAGAAAACCGGGAACGAATATTAAAAATTCTGATTAAAAAAATTGATACAGGAGAAATAAAGGATTTAAAATTTTATTTTGAAAAAGGAATGTCGCAGGAACAAAAATACCTAAGAGCGCTTGAATGGTGGAAAGACAAACTTTTTCATTTAAGGTTTGCGGTCAGATCACCTGACTTGCTGAATGAATTATTAGGGAATTCGCTCGACCCCGACACTATGAAATTACTCTATGAAGCTGAAAAAAAGGGCATCCCATTTTTTGTTAATCCTTATTATCTTTCCCTTCTTCATGTTCGGGTCCCATATTTTGCCATAGGCGCAGATCTGGCTGTCAGGCATTACGTGGTTTATAGTAAACAGCTCATCGATGAATTTAATCATATTACAGCATGGGAAAAGGAAGATGAAGTTAAACCCGGAAAGCCAAACGCGGCTGGATGGATATTGCCTTCATCCTATAACATCCACCGGCGCTATCCCGAAGTGGCCATTTTAATACCTGACACAATGGGAAGGGCCTGTGGGGGACTATGTGCATCATGCCAGCGGATGTATGAGTTTCAGAGGGGGAACCTGAATTTTAATCTTCACAAACTTAAGCCTCATCAAACCTGGGATTCTAAACTGAGGGAATTGCTTGATTATTTTGAAAATGATTCTCAGCTTCGGGACATTTTAATTACCGGGGGTGATGCCCTGATGAGCTCAGATAAATCATTGGAAAAAATCCTTAACGCTGTTTATGAAATGGCAGTCAGAAAAAAGAAAGCCAATGAAAAACGTAAGAATAAGGAAAAATATGCCGAAATCCTGAGAGTCAGGTTGGGGACAAGACTTCCTGTATATCTTCCGCAACGCATTACACCCGGATTAGTAAAAATATTAAAAGAATTTAAAAGAAAAGCCACCGGGATTGGGATAAAGCAATTTATAATACAAACTCATTTTGAGTCACCAATGGAAGTAACTCCTGAAGCCCGCAATGCAATTAAGCAGTTAATTTCTGCCGGCTGGATAGTTACCAACCAACTTGTGTTTACTACTGCTGCTTCACGCCGCGGACATTCCGCAAAACTTAGAAAAGTGATGAATGATATAGGAATATTAAATTATTACACTTTCAGCGTGAAGGGATATATGGAAAATTATTTCAATTTCGCCACAAATGAAAGAGCTGTCCAAGAACAAATGGAAGAAAAAATATTTGGAAATGTTCCAGAAAAATATCATGTTAAGCTGAGCCAATTACCAAACGATCCCGAGTTGCTTTCAGAAAATATTCTCGAAATAAGAAAAGCAGCTGACCGCCCCTTCCTGGCAACTGATAGAAATGTATTGAATCTGCCCGGGGTGGGAAAGAGCCTTACTTTTAGAACAATTGGAATTACCCGTTATGGCAGAAGAATTCTGGAATTTGAACATGACCCCACCAGAAAACACAGCCCTATCATCAGGAAAATGGGGAAGGTAATTATCATTGAATCAAAAGCCATAGGAGAGTACCTGGCCCAACTGGAAGATATGGGAGAAGATATTACTGATTATGAAAGCATTTGGGGCTACTCTATAGGAGAAACAGAGCCCAGGATGCCTCTGTACGAATATCCGGATTATGAATTTAAAATAACAAAAGAATATACTAACCTGGAATTGTAATACCTCACCTCCTCCCTTAAAAGGCCAAAATTTAAAAATGCTTTAGAATTGGGAAACAGACTAGACGACAAGGCGGTCATGAACGAGTGAAATTTTATGGGGATGAATCAAATTTCATTGTATAGGATTTTGCTATGAATTTGTTTAGAGCTTTCTTGAATATATTTTGTTTCAAAAAAATAACTTTTTTATTAAAATAATCGTATACTAAAAATATAAAACAAAACAATAGGAGGCTTTCAATGCATCGAATTCCCTTATTAATTCTAATTGTAATGTTATGGACTATCCCGCTGCCCACAACAGCCGGAGACACGCTTATATTGGCCCAGAAGCCAACTCTAAGCCAGACAGATGTTGTTTTTATTTTTGCCGGGGACCTATGGCGCGTCTCCCGCAAAGGCGGAGCAGCTCAGAGGCTGACCTCTGATCCGGGTGTTGAGACAAATCCTGTCTTTTCCCCAGACGGTTCCTCTATCGCTTTCACCGGTGAATATGACGGCAATGTTGATGTATTTGTGGTCCCGGCAGCCGGCGGAGAGCCGCAGCGGCTTACCTGGCATCCATCTGCCGATATTGTTCTAGGTTGGACACCGGACGGTAACAATATTCTCTTCACATCAAGACGCACTGCCTTTTCTAGATTCAGTGAACTTTTTACTGTAAGCCTGGAGGGTGGGTTACCCAAGAAGCTTCCTCTGCCCATGGGATTCGAAGGCAGTTATTCCCATAACGGCAGGAGTATTGCTTATGTCCCCCTGTCCAGGGCATTTTATGCCTGGAAACGTTACCGGGGAGGAATGGCCACCCCCATCTGGATAGCCGATCTGACTGATTCCAGTATCGAGAAGATTCCCCGCAAAAAATCCAACGATTATAATCCCATGTGGATCGGAGACAAGGTCTATTTCCTCTCTGACAGGGAAGGTGCGGTAACCCTCTTTGCCTACGACATAAAGACAAAAAAAGTCACCCGGATTTTGAATAATAATGGTTTGGATCTCAAGTCCGCCTCAGCAGGACCCGGAGCCATTATTTACGAGCAGTTCGGATCTCTTAATCTTTTTGACCTGGCCTCCGGCAAGACTCAACATCTCTCTGTTACTGTCGCCGGTGATATGACCGGAGTCCGGGATAAGTTTGTCAATATCGGCAGCCGACTCTCTTCTCCAAGCCTCTCCCCTAACGCTGTCCGAGCTGTTTTTCAAGCCCGGGGTGAGATCATATCAGTCCCTGCGGAAAAAGGCGAATTCCGTAATCTAACTAGCACTTCGGGAGTAATGGAACGTTATCCTTCCTGGTCTCCTGATGGAGAAAAAATCGCCTATTTTTCGGATGCATCTGGCGAGTATATGCTCCATATACGGAATCAGAAAGGAACCGGAGATATAGTCCGCATAACTCTGGACAAGAATCCTTCTTTTTATTATGCCCCTGTATGGTCACCCAACAACAAGAAGATCGCATATGTAGATTGCCATTTGAATCTCTGGTTTGTGGATCTTGAGAAGAAAAAACCGGTCAAGGTGGATAAGGACCAGTTCCAGGGAGGTACATATGATCTGGTTCCCAGTTGGTCCTCTGATTCGAAGTGGCTGGCATACAGCAAGCGGTTACCCAATTATCTGGGTGCGATCTTTCTTCATTCTCTGGAAAGTGGTAAAAGCACCCAGATCACCGATGGCATGAGCGATGCCCATATGCCGGTATTTGATGCTGGAGGGAAATATCTTTATTTCACGGCCAGCACTGATTCAGGCGCTTCTCTACAGCCGGACATCCACAGCATCTTCCGGCCCGTAACACGATCTGTCTATCTGGCTGTGCTGTCAAAAACCGACCCTTCGCCGTTTTCTCCGGAAAGTGATGATGAAAAACCTGCTGATAAACCGGATAAAAAAGCGAAAAAGACTGAGGATGATAAAGCTTCAGATAAAGAAAGCAAGCCATCGGATAAAAAACCTGAAAAAGATATTAAGGTCCAAATCGATTTGGACGGGATTCTCCAGAGGATTTTATCTGTTCCCATGCCTCCCAGACCCTATATTGAGCTTCAGACGGGAAACAAGGGAGTGCTTCTGGCCGTAGAATCTGTTGCGCCGCTGCCCGGAACCTTTTTTCCTCAAGGAAACACTGTGCACCGTTATGACCTTAAGGCCCGAAAAGCTGATTTGGTTATCAATAAAGTAAATGCCTTTGAGATAGCTCGTAACGGGAAAAAATATCTTTACAGCCAGAAAGACCGCTGGTTCATAGGGAGTCTTCGGCCAATGCCTCAATCAAGCGCTCCTTCTCCACCCTCCTCAGCAGCAAGGCCTTCCGGAAAGGCTCTGTCTACCCAGAATATTGAGATCAAGGTGAAACCACGAGAGGAGTGGCGGCAGATGTACCGGGAAGCCTGGCGGCTAGAACGGGAATTTTTCTATGATCCAAACCTGCACGGCCTTGATCTTAAAAAAGCTCAAAAAAAATATTCTCCTTATGTTAAGTATGTTACCGCAAGACAGGACTTGAACTACCTTTTTGCCGAGATGCTGGGTGAGATAACGGTTGGGCATCTTTCTGTTGGCGGCGGTGATCTGGTTCGGGCGAAGCGTATTTCAACAGGACTTCTCGGGGCGGATTATACGATTGAAAACAACCGGTATCGATTTTCCCGAATCTACAACGGTGAAAACTGGAATCCCCGGGTCCAGGCTCCCCTGACCCAGCCTGGAGTGAATGTAAAAGCAGGAGAATACTTGCTGGCCGTAGATCGTCAAGAGGTCAAAGGCAAAGACACTATATACAAATATTTCGAAAATAAAGCAGGAAAGCAGGTTATTCTCACCATAGGCCCTGATCCAAAACTCGAGGGGTCACGGGAGGTGACAGTTGTTCCCGTCGGAAGTGAAGCATCCCTGCGGAATTTTGCCTGGATCGAAGACAACCGTCGCTATGTCGACCGGGTGACAAATGGAAAAGTGGCCTATGTCTATATGCCTGACACAGCTTTTGGCGGATACACTTATTTCAACCGTTATTTTTATGCACAGGTCGGCCGGGAAGCTCTTATTGTTGACGAGCGTTTTAATGGTGGCGGTATGCTGGCTACGGATATTATAGAGCGTTTTAAACGTAAAATGATGAGTCTGGTAGCAAAAAGAGATGGAGTTGACGAAGTCCAACCCCAGGGAGCTATCTTCGGGCCCAAAGTTATGCTCATCAACGAGTTTGCAGGATCTGGAGGGGATGCTATGCCCTGGTACTTCAAAAAAGCCAAAGTGGGACCGCTTGTAGGCAAACGCACATGGGGTGGTCTTGTCGGAATGGCCGGAGCCCCTTCACTTATGGACGGAGGATATGTCACTACTCCCAGTGCAGGTGTCTGGAGCCCGGACGGGAACTGGATAGCGGAAAACATCGGTGTTATTCCGGATGTCGAAGTGGAACTTGATCCAAAAATTGTCCGACAGGGAAAGGACCCACAATTGGAAAAAGCCATTGCGATCGTTATGGAAGAACTGGCAAAAAATCCGCTTCCCAAGCCCAAGCGTCCGGCTTATCCAAACTATCACAAAAAAAAGTAGCCTGGATTATTCATGAAAATTTGCGATACTTTTAAACAATAATACAATCATCTAAAAATTTATTTCATATATCGCAACTTTTAACCCTCCGGGCAGGCCGATCTGCTTTGTTGTGACGCAATCGCAGTATATGAATACAGCTTCATGCGCCACGCCGTGCATATCGACCCGTGAATAATCCAGGGCAGCCCGAACAATTTACAAGCCGATCTTACCCCATCTGCTGCGATGCCGTCCGTTCGCAGTCTATAAATACGGCTTCACGAACAGCCTCTTGCAGATGCATCAATCTCGACTCGTGTCTCCCCTTAAAAGGCTAAAATTAAAAAATAAAACGGCTATTTTTTCTTGATCGGGTAAGGAGGAATAGGCGGCAGGGTTTTTTCTTTGGTTTTCAGCTCTTCCAGGATGACTTCTATGGCTTTGTTCAACTGTTCATCAATACCGGCAAATTCCTTGGCAGGATCATTCTCCACAAAAATATCCGGCTCAACGCCATGCCCTTCGATGATCCAATTCTTGCCATCTGTACTGTAAGGAGCAAACTCCGGTTTTGTCATGTTTCCTCCATCAATAAATGGCAAAGTACCACGAATACCAACAACTCCTCCCCAAGACCGCTTGCCGATCAGTTTTCCCATCTTGTATTTTTTAAAGCGGTAGGGAAAAAGATCTCCATCTGAAGCAGAAAACTCATCCAGCAGACAGACTTTTGGTCCCATCAACATCTGCCCGGGATCCGGCCCTGGAACTGTGTTCCGGGACATATCGACCATGGCGATCTCCCTTCTTAGTCGCTCGATCAGCATGGGAGAGACGTTTCCTCCGCCATTCCCCCGGACATCGATGATCAATGCCTTTTTCCGCAGCTGAGGATAGAAAAGCTTGACGAATTCGTTGAGACCATGGACCCCCATATCCGGCACATGTATATAACCGACCTTTCCTTTAGTCGCCTTATTAACTTTCTCAATATTCTCCTGTACCCAGGTGTAATAGGCCAGAGGACCCTCATCCCGGATGGGAATAACGACCACTTCCCTGCTTCCCTTTTCCTCCGGCTTTGAATTGATCTTCAGGCTGACCTGCTTGCCAACAGTATTGAGCAGAGCTTTAAAAGGATTATTCAGAGTATTGGTCGGAGTGCCATTGATTGCGATCAGATAATCTCCTTCCTGGGCATTCACTCCGACTTCAGTGAGAGGAGATTTCAGGCCAGGATTCCAATTTTCGCTTCTGTAGAGTTTTTTGATCTTGTAATATCCGGTTTTTTCACACTGCTTTAATATCGCTCCCAGAAGACCTACAGGAATTCTCTGCACACGGGGCATATCCCCTCCCCCGACATAGGTGTGACCAACACTCAGCTCACTGATCATTTCTCCGATCACATAGGTCAAGTCCGCCCGGTGATTGACCGAACGGGCAAGAGGTTGGTATCTTTTTTTCATCAGATCCCAATCCACACCATGCATATTGGGTGCATAGAAGAAGTATCTCATCTGTCTCCAGCTTTCGTTAAAGATCTGGTTCCACTCTTTATTGAGATCAACCCGAACTTCCATCCGGGAAAGATCCAGCTTTTCAGAAAGTTTGATCGTCCCTTTTGGAAGATCGATAATGGCATAGGACTTGTTCTGGCTGACAAGCATTTTTTTCTGGTCAAAAGAGACCTCATAACCGCCGATCTCTCCAAGATCTGTTTCTTTCTGTTCTTTTAAATCATACATTTTAAAAGATTGCTTGCGGTCTTTGTCCCCCCTCTTCATGTAATATAGGGTGTCTTTGACCGAAGTCAGGTTTCCATATCTGGCAACTTCAACAGGAAGACGCATAATCCTGCCTTTAATCCCGTCTGGATCGATACGGAGCGTTTTCTTTGATGCTTTTGCATTTTCCTCGTCTTTAGCCTTGTCTTCCGCTTTTTTATCTTTTTTTGGGCCAGCTTTTTCTGCTTCTTCTTTTTTAACCGACACTTCATCGCTCTTGGGTTTGAACGGAGATTCCACTTCTTTATTCAAGGTCACAAAATAGATCCGCGCCATGGAACCATAAGCATGATTCCATTCAGTACTGCTGTAGATCGGATTAAAATTCCTGTCCGAAACAAAAAACAGATACTTCCCTTCCGAATGAAAAACAGGAGAATAGGAGGAATACCACCCATCCGTCACCGCCTGGTTTTTCTTTGTTTTCAGGCTATATAGATAGACCTTCTCCATGGTATCTTTTTCCTGTCTGGCATAAGTAATCCAGTTGGAATCCGAAGACCAGGAGTAATCTGTGATCTCCCAGGCTTCTGCTTTATCCACGACAACGATCTTTTTGGATTTTATATCAATGTAGTTAAGGCGAAGCTTTTTATCTCCCCACAGGAGTTTCTTGGAATCCGGAGACCAATATATCTGGTACTTATATGTGTCTCCTCCTGAGGTGATCTGGACCGGTTTGCCGGTTCCATCCTGGGCAGTGATATAGATCTCGTCTTCGCCGCTGGCATCCGAAATATAAGCGATCCACTGACTGTCCGGAGACCATTTGGAATTTCTTTCATGGATACCGGATGTATTAGTCAGATTGCGGGTATTTCCATGTTTGGCCGGGACCGTAAAAACATCTCCTCTTGCCCCGAATAAAGCCCTTTTCCCGCCTGGAGAGATCTCATAATTGCTCACGAGGCTTCCCGTCTTGACCAATTTAGTCCGGCTGGAATTAATATCATTAGCGATCCTGATCGGAACTTTAGTAATCTCTGTATTGGCCAGATCATATTTATAAATAAATCCCCCATTTTCAAAAACAATGGCTTTGTCTCCTAGAGAGGGAAACTTAATATCATAGTCTTTGAAATCGGTCAGTTTTAAGGTATTTTTTTTCTGAGTATCATAAACAAAAAGGTTCATCTTTTTGTTCTCATCCCGATCAGATAGAAAATAAATACGCTGGTCCTTCCACATAGGAATGATGTCCTGGGCGGGATTATTAGTGACATTTGTTACTTTTTTCGAGGCAAAATCATAGATCCAGATATCATCCGCCATGCCGCCCCGATATCGCTTCCAGGTCCGAAACTCGCGGAAAATCCTGTTATAAGCTAACTTTTTATCATCAGGAGAAAAGGAGCAAAAACCTCCTCTTGGCAGCGGGATCTGCACAGGATAGTCGCCTTTAACCGTAGTTAAATAAAGCTGGCCGTTAAAACTGTTCCATTCTCTCATTCTGGAACGAAATACAATGGAGCTGTTGTCATGCTTCCATCCCATAACGATGTTGTTTGGCCCCATTCTGTCTGAAACATCATCTCTGCTAAGGGCGGCAGTATAGGTCAAACGTTTAGGAACTCCACCCTCTCGGGGAATTATAAAGACCTCCCGACTGCCGTCGTACTCGCCTGTAAAGGCAATATATTTTCCATCATAAGAATAACGGGGGAATATCTCAAATCCCTTATGGCTTGTCAGTCTGCGGGCCACTCCTCCCTCGGATGGTACTGAATAAAGATCGCCGGCATAAGTAAATACAATCTGATCGCCATGAATAGCGGGGGTACGCAGCACCCGAGCTTCCTGAATGGCAAAAGCCGAACTTAGAGAAAATATCATTAAGACAAAAAATGCGATGAATAAGTTTTTCTTAAACATGATTCCTCCTAGGGGCATTGATAATAATTTAGATTATTTAATATAGCACGGAACAAAGAAGCTGGCAAGACGGATTTGCCCCTAGAACCTGGGTGAATTCTGTTCTATAAATAAAAATATTCGGTAAACGGCAACCATTATAAATAATTATCTGTTATAATATTTACAGGAGGATTTACAATGAAAACAATATTAAGACTAAAAATTCTTGCTTTAAGCCTTTTGCTTATAACTGCCAGCTATTCCCTTGCCCAAAAGATAGAGACAAAGGATGGCATCCGGATAATCCATAATGAAAAGGAGGGAAAGTGGGGGAAAAATCCTGAATTATCAATTGAATATATTAAAAATATTGGAAATATCGAATCATTAAATGAAAATGTATTGTTTTATATGCCGGTTGATATCGCTTTTGACAGTAAAGATAATATTTACATCCTTGACTCCGGCAACCACCGCATCCAAAAATTCGATGCAAATGGGAAATATTTAGCCACATTCGGCAGGCAGGGAGAGGGGCCCGGTGAATTTCAATATCCTATGTCGCTTGATATCGACACAGAAGGATATTTGTATATATCAGATCCTCAAAACCAAAGGATCCAGATATTAAAACCTAATGGAGCAGAGTTTACAACCATCCCTATGCACGAAAATCCTGCCGGGAAGACAAAATTATTCCGATCCGGCCAGACTCTGATGGCTGAAGGGCAAGGTTTTATAAGCTTCGGAACAGGAGATGAGGAAAAAAATAAAGAACTCCCCAAGCTTTTAAAAGTACTTGATTCGGAAGGCAAAGTTTCAAAAGATTTCGGTGAAAAACGGGATTATAAAGATTTCCTCCTTAACAGGATGGGAAACCAGATTCATTTTGCGATCGACAAAAATGACTTTATATATGTAGCTTTTGACTATCAGAACAGGATCGAGAAATATTCTCCTGAAGGAAAATTACTGTGGAGAGCAGACCGAACCCTAAATTATGATACGGACAAACCAAAAAATAAGGGAAGCAGAAAAGCAAGCGGAGGAAGAGTCAGCCTTCAAATGCCGGATATGAACCGCTGCTCCAGTGGAGTTGCGGTCGATTCTAAAGGAAGGATATGGATCGCTTCCCTTTTAAGACAAATAGAGGATAATGAAAAGGTCGACACCTCCATGCGCGTAACTATGGGTGCGGGCGGCCGAAATATGTCAAAGTCTGTATCCGGAAATACAGATGTCCAAAAAACCGATATGTACCAGCTGGAGGTATATTCTACTGATGGTATCCTCCTTGAGGTCATCCCGCTCACCCACTTTGTGGATGACATCCAAATCAATAAAGACCGCATATTTCTATTAGATGAAAAGCGAGGAATGTTATACCGCGAGTATAGAATTATTGATAACTAGCCTGGATTATTCACGAGCCGAGGTTGCCGCAGATACGAGGCGCAGAGGATGAAGCTGTGGTCCTTCACAGCGAATCCGCTGCAACAAAGTAGATATGGTAAGATCGGCTTGCTTGTAAAGTAAAAAATGTCGATTATAAATATAAATTACAACAAAAACAAAATGGTCAATTGTTATGTCTTAGGAATCAGGGTAAAATTTTGATTTGAAAAGATGTATTATACATATCGACATTTTTTATGAATAGTTTAGGCTAGAAAAAGCCTAAGTACCCAGCGTAAAATAAAATACCGCTCCCTTTCCCGGCTTTCCTTCAGCCCGGATAATGCCGCCGTGTTTGTGGATTATCCGTCTTGCTATAGCTAGTCCCATGCCGGTGCCGGGAAACCACTCATCCGGATTTAATTTCTTAAAGGGACGAAACATCACCTCAACATCCTTCATCTCAAAACCGACTCCATTATCTTTAATGAAGAATTCCTTAATTTTTTTCTTCTCTTTAATCCCGAATTCAATCTTAATTTTCGGTTTTTTTGATGAATAAATCCAGGCATTGGTAAGTAGATTATCAATAACCAAGCCCAAGAGGCGGGGATCTCCCCTAACTTTTACACCTTTTTTAATGACAAAATCGGCTTTCCGGTCAGGGTTGCCCTCCTTTAGTTCAACCGATTTTTTGCTTACAAGTGCGCTTAAATCTACCTGTTCGAGTTTCAGTTCGACAAAAGACAGCCGCGTTAATTGTTCGATCTCTTTAAATAGCTGATTCATACGATGGCTTGCAGCCCGGATCTGAATAAGCTGGTTCTTACCTTCATCATCTACTTTATCGGCATAATTCTGCAGCAATGACATACTAAACTCACTTATCCCATTTAAAGGTTTCCCCAAATTGTTGGCGATTATGGAGAAAAGCCCCTCCAGTTCATTGTTTAAAGCTTCCTTTGGAGCGGTTTTAGTAAATTCTTTGGATTTTTGTTCTTCCCTGGTTTTTTGCTCCTCTCTAAGCTTTATTTGTTCTTCCTCATTTTTTTTCTTCAGGGCCTCTTCTGCAAGTCTCTGCTCAGTTACATCGCGGAAAGCAACGCTGATCTCCCCGGAAGGAAGCTTAGAGATATAAAATTCTCGCCAGCCGGCTTTGTCATCATCCCTAAGCCGGGAAAATGGAATATACTCCACTGTATCGTTCTGCCAAACTTTTTGGAAAGTATCCAAAAGCCCGGAAGATCTTACTCCCGGAAAAACAACTGTTACCAACTTCCCGACAAGGTCAGCCCGATGTATCCTTTCTAATTTTTCTGCTGTGCTGTTGAAATCTTTAATAATAAAATCCTGCCCTTTCTCGACTGCTTCAAATACAGCAATACTATAAGCTGTATTTTCAAATCGCTCCCTATATATTTCTACATTTTTCTCAAGCTCCAAAACATTTTTTTGCGCTTTCTCCACCTTATCTATGTTCATCTCCCGTATATCGACTTGCTCCAATAAATACCCTATTCTCTGGCGTAATATCTTGAGTTCGTTTTTGCTCTTTTTTTTGACCTTAGCACCAGACTCGCTCTGCCCGGAAATTTTTTTGGTCGCACTGACCATGTCTATTACTGGTTTGGAAATAATATTCTGAAGCATTTGTGCCAGAAAAAAAACCAGCACAGTTAATCCCCCAAACAAGAGTATTATAGATATCAGAAAAGGGATAAACTTTTTATTCACTTCAGTAGCTGAGGCGCGTACAAAGATCTTCCCATAGGTCAGATCTTTATCAACTATCGGGAGGATAACAGACAAATAACCGTTGCTATACTCATAAGGCTTTATCTGTACCGGAGCAGGAGGGACAAACCTATCACCTGAATGGCTGTAAACTGCCAAGGGCTTGTCTTCGGAATCAAATATTACACTATCGGTAATATAAGGGATAGCGCGAAATTTTGACAGGGCTGCTTCCAGGCTTTCACTGTCCTGGGAAATCAAGGCCTCTCTGCAATATTCTCCTGTCAGTTTAGCGTGAAACCTGACATCATCAATAAATTTTACTTTGGCTGCCCTGAGTTCATATAAGACCACAAGGCTGAATCCAATAATCAGTGAAAAAACAGAAACCAGCAGTATTATCACGATTAATTTTTTCTTGATCGCTAAATTCTGAAACACTAAGTCTTACCCATGTAAATTCTATTTATTATTGTTCCCAAAAAGATGTTGAAGAAGGACCATTACCTTGTGTGGTAATGCCTCAATAAATTCAACTCCCATTTCATATAATTCGCCATCCTGGACATCTTTGACCCATTTGATCTTTCCGTTTAGCTTGAGTATTTTTTTCGACTTTGACAGCGTAATTTGTAGATTTATATTCGTATCTACCGGAAAAGAGTTGTCGCTCTGCAGCCTAACCCCACTTAAGGATATATTCTGGGTTAAGGCATTAATACTTGTTTTGTTTGCAGAGTCAGCCTTGCCTTCTACCAACTCGATAACAGCTTTGTTCTCTTCATTTTTTCGCTTATCTTTACGATTATTCATTATCCTAAGGCTCCCTAAATAATGTTTTTTTCATCATTAATACACTTATTGATCATCAATTCCCCATGAAGACATATAATAAAAAAAAATCAGCAAGATGTCAATATAACTGGAGTTTCCCCATTTTTTCTAAGCCTTTTATTTTAATCTTAATAAATCCTCTTCCTCTGATCCTGTTCTTTTTTGAGCATAGACTGTGATAATGCCATCTTCATCAGCTTTTCCTAAAAAGATAAAACTTTTTGAAATACTTACCCCTCCTGCCGTAGAAGTAACCTCTGCTTTAGTATCGCCGCTTTCATCCAGCAGCCAGTATAGGGACCGATTTTTTTCCTCATCCCAACGGCTTGATATCAAAATATTCCCTTGCGGAGTTACGGCAATCCCGCTTAAATTCGGATGTTCTTTGTAGATAGATTTTTTATAGTTATCAATGACTTTTCCGAAGCGGTTCCACCAGTCTGGGTTCCGGGAGGCATACATTTCCTTTCTTCTCTCCCGCCACTTATTTAAATCCTTACGGGTGACCTTTTCTGGCTCAGGCAGAGGAGTTGGTATTTCCCTAATCAGCTTTCCCTGGTAATTATAGACCTGCAGTTTAGTACTTAAGCCATCAGAAAAAAGAACCGTATCTTGTTTATACGGGCACCAGGCAAAAGCCGGAACAAAAGGAATGGGCGAATCAGCCCCTCTGCTCTCATAAGAGATCCTTGTTATATAATCGGCCCTCTTTATTTTTGAGATAATGCCCCCCTCTGCATTCTGCAGTATGATCTCCTGGGGGGAGCGGTGATAGAAAAAATCCTTTTCTCTTTCCGGGCGGCCTGCAAAATTCAACTCGGTCAAAAACCTTCCATCAGGCAGGCAGAAGGCGATCGAAACTCCAAAAAATTCTTTTATATCCAGCTTAATGGCCTTTTGAAACTTTCCCGAAAGCTCCATAAAAGTTATCCAGGGATGCCCTGTGAAAAATTCTGTAAAATAGAGTTTTTTGTCCGGAGTAAAACCAAAGCTTACTCCATCATTTCGTTGGATCTCTCCCGGGCCCTGGCCTTCTCCTCCCATCTTTCGCAGAAACTTGCCTTCAGGCGAGTAGACTTTGATAAAAGCATCCATGCTGTCATATACATAAATATTCCCGTCTGGGCCTTCTTTTATCTGTCGCGGGTAGATCAGCTCACCTTCAGTACCCAGGGTTCCGATCTTGACGGCTTCCTCAGCATAAATATAACCCAAAATCCCAAGCAGGATTGTCAGCACTAAAACAAATTTTTTCATATTAATCTTCTCCTGGATAAAGCACTATCAATTTTTTCATAAGTTACTACAGTTTAAGATTTCGTTTCTTCATATTTTCAACCACAAATGGAAAAGGCTTCAGGTTTTCTATCTCAATGCGAGCACTTGTGTAATTATCTTTAAGAAATTCCTCAAATCCAAGGACTTCTTCGTGAGGGAAAAAATCTCCCATCAGAGCCGGCCAGGCAATAATTTTTCGTTCTTCCAGCTCCCTGAGAGCGATCAAAGGATACTCAAAATATTTTTTCTCTACCCCACTAATATTTTCAAAACTTATTTCATCGATCCCTTTCAGGCTTACCCTGACCTTTATATTAAGATATTTAAACAGCTCAATGAGTTCCGGTTTATAGCCGAGGAAAAAACCATTGGTCTCCAGAATAAAAGGAGAACCGGGACGATAACGGAAAAGAATCTTTATAATTTCTATGAGGTGCTCAAAAGATCTTTCTCCCAGTATAGGTTCAGCCCCGCTTAAGCGGAAGAGGTTTAAGAAATTCTTCTGGGCAATTGCCAGCATTCTGGCAACTACTTCCTGGGGAGAATAAAAATCCTTATACTTGCCGGGATTAAGATTTCGTTTATAATTCCAGCAGTAAGCACAAAGAAAAGAACAACCCACTGCATCCCCGGTGGCAACTCCACCATAAAATTTAGCCGGCCTGAATCTATAATAGAGCCTTTTGCCCTCCTTCATGACCTGGGACTCCACCTCTCCCGCTCTTTCCAACGGATTAAAAGGAAATTGAAAACTCATATTATCTCTCAAGAAGCGGAAAATCCAATATTATCCAGAATTATCACTCCCTCCCGGCCCAGGTCAAATACAAAACGGATCACTCGAAGCTGACCAGGATCAAAGGCGGGATATTCTTCCTTAAACAAAGCCAGCGGCAGCTCATATGTCTGCATGGTTGGCTCATAAGCTTTTCCATAGAGCGAGCTTTCATTTGAAATTTTAGTAAAACGTGATTTAATAACCGGAGGGACCGGCATGAAGCGGTCAAGCGGCAGTTTTGCCTTTGTTCCATCTTTAGATATCAGCTCTATACTAAGTTTGAGCGGCTTTTTATTTTTTTCTTCCTTCTCTTTCTTTTTCTTTTCTTTTTTATCCGCCTTTTCCGCTTTTTCTTTATCTTTTTTATCCTGCTCAGCCTCTTCCTCTTCAGGTTCGGGTATTTTTTCATCCGCATCAGCGAGGGAAAATATCAATAACGAGTCATGAGAAAATTCCCCTCCGGGGCTTGGATTTTCAGGCATCTCAATAGAATAAGAGGGAAGGCTATCACCCTGGCGTTCAGAGGCTGTCCCCCGCCATCCCAAGAAAACAACATTATTCTCTTTTGTTCTGCTGCTCCGGAATTTAAGGTCCGCTTCCCTCCAGACAGCCAGATTCTTACTGGAGATTTCAGCTCCATCAAAAGTAGCGGTTGTTACATCCACATCTTCCTCAAAATCACAAATTTTCTTAAAAGTTGAATCCTCAAACCTGTTTATATAGATATCATCCGGAAGCCAATCTCTTATCAAACGGTAGTCGTGAAAAAGCGGGAGATAGGATCTATTTCCATGCAGAGTGGTTTCAAGGAAAGCCGAGATATAGACTCTGCTTATGGTCCGCTGTTCTTCTCCATCCAATAAAGCCTTCCTGTTAAGGATAATCCCCATTGGTTTTCCCCAATCATTATCACCCCAGATAGTATTAAACTGGCCGTGATTGGAGCGGTAAGTATAAAGAGAGGCTTTAAACCAGTAATTCTTATCAGTAAATTTTACACGCTCATACTGGCGAGCCCCCATAAAGATTGAAACATCAGCATCATGGGCGCCCTGAAAGACCAGATAATTAATATTTTTAAGCGGATTCGGTTGGCCGGCCGGCCGATACTGCTGGTCACTGGGAGCAATTGCAATTATCGCTTTTATGCTGAAATCAAAATCAAAAGTAACGGCAGCATCATCAGGGTAACGGGAAAGCCTGTTAAAATTTCCAGCGATAGCAGCAGCTTCTCCACCGCGAGAATGACCGATAAGTCCGATATTATTTATATCAACCTTTTCAAAAAAGGGATTGCCTTCTATCCTGTTCCATTCATGCCACACTTTTAAGTGCTGAAGCAACATCCAGCCGCGGCCGTCATTTTCCCGGGAAAGACCGCTCATAAATGAGCCGTTAAAAAAATTTTCATCCACGGACACAAATATAAATCCCCGGCTTGCCATAAGCTCACCCAAGTAAGCATAGCCAGGATCGGAATACTGCTGCATCTTGTGGTTGCCATGGACTATAAGAACCAGGGGGAAAGGACCATCACCTGCCGGGTACCACACACGGCCATTTACCGGAAACTCTTTAAATCCGAATCCCCAGTACCATTTTCTGAATTTTACTTTAAAGCCTTTACTGTCTTTTAGAAAAGGAGATGCATCTACCGGCTCTGTTTTAAGCACAGCTTCTTCCCCGAATTCAGGACGATGCTTATCTGTGCCGCTCCCATATGTCATGGTCAGGACTTTAAAAGGGCCAGGACGGGAAGGATTGTTTGCATCAAGAGCCTCAACCTGCAAAGTTGATACCGGTTGCTCGACAAGATATTTTGTAGTTCCCGAATCTATCAGCCAGATTATACAGTAGATAAATATAGCTACAGGAACAATCACTTTGGCAAAAACCAAGATCTTTTTCAGAGGCCGTTCAAATTTAAACTCCCGTTTAAATAATGCAGCTAGGCCACCTCCCAACAAAGCTGCTGCTGCTCCCAGGACAAGGGCTAACATCACAGCGGTAAAAAACGGCATATTCGACTCTGCTAAGATAAAAATCAGCACGATCATAGCAACCAGCCCTGAGGTGTTTAAAAAACGCGGCAAGCCGGACAGCATTTTTAAACTGAGGGCAGCCGCCAGTACGATCAAAAAAGCCATAAGAACAAAAAACACAACTCCTGCCAGTCCATCCAGGACTCCCGGCAATCCCGGCCGGATAAACCAGCCAAACCCCACACAGAACAATCCAATAAGAACAAAAACTGCAAGAGCAGCTCCTTTACGAACAGAAGGGGCGGGATAGGTTTTTTGCCAGGTTCTTGACAGCCATATAAAAAACCGCCGCCATATATTCGGTTTAAATTTAACCACAGTACCTCTCCTGCAACATAAAATATCAAGCCTTGAGTAACTGGAAAATCCCTTTAAAAAGGTCAATATATATGGTACTCAGAAAATGGAAAATAGTAAATGGTAAATGGAAAATTGCATTTACACGCTATTTCTGATAAATAAAATAACATCCAACTTTCATTATAAGGAGATAGCTATGCGTTCCTTTAAAAAATCTCTGATATTAAGCTCAATAAGCCTGATGATTATGCTTATATTGGGCACGAGCACCCACGAGGCTCTAGAAAAAACTCCTCTTTCGATAAGCGATTCTCTGCGCATAAAATCTTTCAGCCCTCAAGCTATTACTGACAACGGGCGTTTTATTGCAGGCACCCTCAGCATGCGGAAAGACCGCTTCGGCACAGACCACAAGCGCTACCGCGACCCAACCTATAATGCTTCCCGTAAGACAGAGGTTGTTATCCTGGATACAGATACTCAGGAGATGCACCCAATTTTTAAATCCAAAGTCCAGGTGCGGCAGCTTACCTGGTCTCCGGATGGAAAAACGCTGGCCTTTTTTCTGCTCGAAGGCGACAGCTTTTTTCTGCACACTTATAACAGGGATAAGAAAAAAGTAAAAAAGATAAAACTTAAAACCTTAAAACCAATTGCATCCAATTCTTTTTTAGTCTGGACAAATGACGGATTAAAAGTGATCCTGGCTTTAAGAGAAGAAGGCTGGATAGAAAAATCCCGCGCCCTATTTAAAGAAGCCACAGCAGGCCCGGTCACTATCTATGATTCGCGTAAACCTTTCCTTAAATGGGATCTCATCCGCGACCAGAGTTCCCTGCTTATCCCCGCCATTATTGAACTTAAAGATCACACAATAAAAGAACTGCTGCCTAAAGGCAGATACAGCAGTATCCGCTTAGCTGAAGACAATACTTTTATCACTTTCATTCAGACCTATCCTCTCAAAACCGAATACGGAAAAAATTACTACCGCAACGGCGGCAGGGAGTACGAGCTTTTCCAGCTCGGCCTTAAAGGCATAGCCGAGCCGAAAACCCTGATAAAGAGAAGGGAAAAAAGGCTCAACCTCTCCTGGAATAAAGACAACACTATGTTCGCTTGGGAGGACGAAGGAGATATTTTCCTCCAGACAGTAGAAGAGGCCAAAGCCCGCAACCTAACCAAAGATAAAGTAAAACCAGAAGAGGAAGAGAAAAAAGACAAGAAAAGCGGAGAGGAAAAAGATAAAGAAAAGCAGGAAAAGAAAGTCCGTTTTTCTATGATACGCTTTAGCCCTGACGGCTTGGAACTTTTAGCCAGCACCAAAAAAGGCTTATGGCTTATCTACCACAAAAGCGAAAAGCTTGAAATGGTCTACAAGTTCCCGGAAGAAAAAAAAGAGGATTCTCCGCGCGGAGGCCCGCGGCCGGCAAGTGTAGTAAGCTGGAGCCCTGACAGCCGCTATCTTTACATGACATATTCTGCAACTGACAAATGGGAGCGCGGATTTACTCGCTACAACCTTAAATCCCGCAGCATGGAAGACCTTATAAAAGACAGCAACCTCTACAACAGCCTCCAGATGTCAGAAGACGGGGAGAAATTCTTCTACAGCTTTTCCAATGGGGACCTTCCCTCAGATCTATACAAAACAGGCAAGGATTTTAAAGAAACAATCCGGCTGACAGATCTAAATCCCTGGGTAAAAACAAAAAAACTTACTCGAAGCGAACTTGTAAAGTACCTGGATGTGGACGGAAATGAACTCTTCGGCATCCTCTATTACCCGGTTGATTATGAGCCCGGGAAAAAATATCCTTTAGTATGTGAAATCTATGAACGATTTTTCGACAATGGCTTTAACTCAAGCATGAATATCATTGCTAACCAGGGATGGTTCGGGCTGCGTCCATCTGTAAACCTTGAAATAGGATATCCCGGAGAAGCCTGGGTCAAAGGTGTAACTTCTATTATTAATAAACTTATCGAAAAGGGAATGGTCGATCCCCATAAACTGGGAGTACACGGCACAAGTTACGGCGGTTACGCAGCTTCTCTGCTTATCACTCAGACCGACCGCTTTGCAGCTGCAGTCAATATCTCGGGCAAAGTCAATATAATCAGCTTCCTGGGAGATAGCCCCCGCATCGGGCACCGCAATTACGGGGCAGCCGAATCAGGCCAGGACCGTATCGGCGCCACTCTTTGGGAACAACCCTTGAAATACATAAACCATTCAGCCGTGATGTTCGCAGATAGGATAAAGACACCCCACCTCCTTATTACAGGAGAAGGCGACTGGAATGTGCCAGCCGGTAATACCCGCGAACTTTATTATGCTATGCGCCGCCTGGGCAAAGAATGCGTATGGGTCAATTACCATAACGATGGGCACGGCTTAGGCTCGGCTGCTGATGAAGCCACTTACCTGGATAAATGGAAGCGTATCCTCAACTGGTACAAGACCCACTTTGCCAAAGCCGCAAAAGAAAAGGAGTCAAGCCTTCATATTCCAGGGCCTCGGCAATTTTTATGAATGATTCAGGATGATTAAGAAAGCCGTTGGCAAGGATGAGCGGGTATTGATACAGGTAAATCCCGGAGAAAGCCATCCGGAACAACGCGGGCATGGTTCCTCGAGAGAATCTCGAGGAGAGCGTTGTGAGGACAGGAAGGGATTTCCCCGCTGGGGGAAATCCCTGTCTTTCGCAGG
>Ga0114922_10000843_pt1 | contig 29458 bp, 20 predicted proteins | sample AartaG_FD_100975 | JGI IMG/M metagenome (GOLD analysis project Ga0114922, IMG submission 100975) | Deep subsurface microbial communities from Aarhus Bay to uncover new lineages of life (NeLLi) - Aarhus_00045 metaG | ecosystem: Environmental > Aquatic > Marine > Oceanic > Sediment | place... | reverse complement strand
TTCAATATTAATGTATTTTTTCGGCCATTTTGGCGAACAACCATACAGACAGTGCCTGCATTGTGAAGTGCAATAATAATTTGTGATTAATCCCCCGGAACTTAAAAATGGTATATTCAGCAATTTAATATTATTATTTATAGAACATAGCTTCGCAAATATAAAAATAAATAAGGGACAGCGCCCTAAAAAATAAGGGTGCTGTCCCTTTTTACTATAACCAGAAACAAGGTATGAAACTTAACATTTGATCAGATAGAATAAGCTTTATGCGAAAAAATGGAAAAAATTTGAAGTAATGGACTAGTATATTGTATTTTTACCATGTATACTATTAACTAAATAATTCCGTTTATTTTAACATATTTCTAAAATTAATTATCATGAAAAAAATAATATTAATATTAATAGCAATTGCTTTAGTATGTATTATTGGATTTTTTATTGGCATGAGTAATCAAAAAGAGCAATATAGAATAGTGAAATTAGCAGGAGGTAATGGATATGCGAATCTTACAAAATCAGATTTTTCATGGATTGCAGGTGAGAATAAAGATAGTATTTCTGCAATCCCTCTTAATAGAGGAGACTTGTTGTATGTGTTCTTTGAAAAAGAAAAACTTCCTCTTTACAGATATCAGGAAAGTGATGGTGATTATTTGAAATTTCATTGTAAAGATTTTATACTGTATTTAAATGATAAGATCATTGCCCTTGAAATATCAGAAGACACTAACTTCGTTGCCTGGCTTGAAAATCTCAATGCAGAAATTATTAATGACTTACGCTATATTTCTATATCAAGTGAGTTCTCAGATGTTAATTTGCCATACTTAAAAAAAATAGCGGATATTAAGCCTGATATTGGAATATTTTTTGATGAAAATACTACCATACTTACCGAAATATTAAATCTGTTCAATCCAACCTGGTTAGCAGCTCCTGATTGTGAGCTGGATAAAAATATCCAAAATAGAATCGCTAAATTAAAAAATCTGGAATTACTTTATATAGATCCGGAAAGCTGTAATCTTAGCAATATATCAAAGCTGAAAAACCTTGAAAATCTGATATTAACGAATATGCATCAATCTGATAGTACAAGGTTTATTGAAAATAATAATCTCAGGGCTGTAAGCATAATAGAATCAGAAATAACAAACATTAGTTTTTTAAGTAAGCTAACAAATCTTTCTGAACTAAACCTGATAAATTGCGAGGAATTAAGTGCTATTAATTCAATAGATAAATTAATAAACCTGGAATCCCTTAGTCTGATTAATTGTGAAGATCTAACAGATATCAGTATTCTCAGTAAAATGCAGACATTAAAATGGCTTTCTTTTAATCCTGGTATTACACAGGAAGAACTTGATTCATTGGCAGTATATCATAAAAATATTGAGGTAGTGGAATTAATAAACTGTGAAAATATCAGAAATATAAATTCGTTTGATAATCTAAAAAAGCTGACATGTTTGTCGGTTTATAATACAGATATAGATATAAATTCGCTATACGATTTAAAAGGATTACGCTATTTATCAATTCCTGATAGCATATACTCCGATTCCTTAAAAATATCACAAATTCAGGCTAAGATTCCAAATTGCATAATAGTACCAAGTTCAGGTTTATGTCTCGGCTCAGGATGGTTTCTTTTAATAATCCCTGCCCTTATAATCTGTAAGATATTTTCATTATTGTATAAAAAGATTAAAATCTAAATGTTGCATATACTTCGTTTCACTCAGCATGACAAAACAGTGGTAATATTATTATGCAAAAATTATTAAGAATTAAATATTTGGTTTTAGCTGAATCACTTATTATCCTTGCAGGTATAATAATATTTTCTTCCTTCTCTCATAATAAGTTTTTGCCATTTACAATTTCATTAACAGGTTTATTTGTGGCAGCCATTATAATGGCCAGAAATACCGGATCGATTAAAAAATTCAAATCTTTATTTGGCTTTAATCCTGTTTCAGGCATTTTTTTTATATATCTGTCCATTTCTTTACTGTTTGGAATATTGCTTGGCATAATCTACAATAACTACCAGCATAATTTTGTTTTACCGGGTAAACTAACTCATATAGCAATATTAGCTGCCTTAATAGGTTCACTGGAAGAACTTATATTTCGTGGATTTTTACAGGGTTATACCAGACAAATTAGCATTTTATTTTCAATCTGTTTTGCAACCTTCGCCCATACGGTTTATAAAAGCTCACTATTCATTTTTCATCATTCACATCCCGGGACAGACATAATATTTCTGATGAAATGGACAATTATTGCAGGTATTGTTTTTAGTATAATAAGAGAATACTCCAATAATATATTACCTTCTTTAATGGGTCATGCAATTTTTGATATAATCGTTTATGGGGATTATATATATAGTCCCTGGTGGGTATTTTCCTAAATTCCTCCGGCCACCAAATCTCCTACCTCACTTGTAGAATATCCCATTTTACCTGCGCCCATATCCTTAATTTTATTTCCGGTAACGTTTATTACCGATTTCTCAATAGCATGAGCAGCCTCATCCTCATTCAGGTGTTCAAGCATCATTATTCCACAACAAATGGAAGCAAGCGGATTAATTATATTCATTCCGGTATACTTGGGAGCTGAACCACCTATGGGTTCAAACATACTAACACCTTCGGGATTGAGGTTACCGCCTGCAGCAATACCCATACCGCCTTGTGTTATTGCACCGAGATCAGTAATTATGTCACCAAACATATTACCTGTAACAATAACATCAAACCATTCCGGGTTTTTAACCATCCACATACAAGTTGCATCCACGTGATAATATTCTCTTTTAATATCAGGATAATCCTGTTCTCCCATCTCATGAAATGCTCTTTCCCATAAATCATATGTATAAGTAAGTACATTAGTTTTACCGCAAAGTGCCAGGGTATTTCTTTTATTTCTTTTCCTTGTAAATTCGAAGGCATAGCGTAAACACCGGTCAACCTGCGCCCTGTTATATACCATACTTTGAACTGCTACTTCATCTTTGGTCCCTTTCATAGTAAATCCTCCGATACCGGTATACAAACCTCCGACATTTTCCCTTACAACAACATAATCAATATCTTCAGGCCCCTTATCTTTTAATGGTGTAGGCACACCGGGATATAATATAACCGGCCTCAAATTAATATACTGATCAAGCTCAAAACGTAATCTAAGTAATATGCCCTTTTCAAGAATTCCCGGTTTTACATCAGGATGGCCAATAGCTCCCAGAAAAATAGAATCGAATTTACGTAACTCCCCGACTGCGGAATCAGGCAGAACTTCACCGGTCTTCAGATAACGGTCTCCCCCGAAATCAAACCATTCAAAATTAAGTTTAAATCCAAATTTATCTGAAGCTGTTTTCAGTACCTTTACACCCTCATTAACAACTTCCAGCCCTGTACCATCTCCCGGTAAAACTGCTATATTGTATGATTTACTGCTCATTCTTTATCTTTTAAATACTATTATTAATTATATATTCTATTTTTATTTTAAAGCCGACAAGTATAAATATTTATTTCCAGTTTGCCAAAAGTTTATATTATCGGAATAAATTATCAAAAAATATCACCGGTACCAGATTCAAGTACCCGGCAGCCTAACTCAAATATTATTGTTTTCTATTATATTAAGCATCTTTAATGTAGCCTTAATTGCTGCGACAGTCTGATCAGAATCCAACCCCCTTGTGCGGAATTCTTTCCCATTTCCCATATCCCATGTAATGACAGTCTGAACCAAAGCATCAGTTTTACCTCCCGGAGGTATTGAAACGGAATAGTCTGATAGCTTTGGAAATGATCTTTTAAGTTTTGTGTATATTTTTCTTAATGCTTTAACAAAGGCATCATACTGGCCATCTCCGTTAGCAGTTTCTTCATATTCTTTATTATTTATTTTTATTTTAAGTGTTGCAACAGGTTTAAGGCCATTTGCAGTAGAAAGAGCAAAGTTTTCAATCTCAATTTTTTCATCAATATTTTTACTCTTTAAGACATCTGATATTATATAAGGTAAATCTTCCTGGGTAACACTTTCTTTTTTATCTCCGAGTTCAATTACCCTGGCAGTAACTTTTCTCATGGATTCATTATCCATATCAATTCCCAGTTCTTCAAGGTTCTGCATAATATTTGCTTTACCGGATGTTTTTCCTAAAGCATAAGATCTCTTTCTTCCAAATCGTTCAGGCAACAGGTCATTAAAATAAAGCTGGTTTTTCTGGTCACCATCCGCATGAATTCCGCATGTTTGTGTGAATACGGATTCTCCGATCAATGGTTTGTTAGGAGGTATACGTATTCCTGAGAATGATTCTACCAATTTACTGACAAGACTTAACTTCGATTCTTTAATATTCATTTCACATTTCAAATGATCTTTAATTACTCCAATGACACTTGAGAGCGGCACATTACCAGCTCTTTCACCAAGACCATTTACTGTAGTATGAATTCCTGTAATACCTGCTTTAATCGCAGAATAAACATTAGCTGTTCCAAGATCATAGTCATTATGTGCATGAAAGTCAAATTTTAATTTCGGGTATTTATCTATTATCATTTTGCAGTAATCGTATGTTTCGTCAGGATTCAATATTCCAAGAGTATCAGGCAGCATGAATCTTTCTATTTTCTCATCTTTTAAAGCATCAAGCATCTGAAATACATAATCTCTTGAATTTCTCATACCATTCGACCAGTCTTCAAGATATAAATTAACTTTCAAATCATTTTCCAAAGCAGATTTAATAGAACTTTTAATATCTTTTATATGTTCTTCAGGTGTTTTTCTCAATTGTTCTGTTACATGTCTATACGAACCTTTTGAAAGGATATTCATAACTTTTGCGCCTGCATTTTTAATCCACTCTATTGAAATATCTCCATCAATGAATGCAAGCACTTCAATCCTATCTAACAGATTTTTTGAGGTAGCCCATTTTATAATCTTTTTAACTGCATCCATTTCCCCTTCAGAAACCCTCGCTGATGCCACTTCAATACGATCAACCTTTAATTCTTCAAGAAGTAATTTGGCAATACTCAGTTTTTCATAATCAGTAAAAGATACTCCGGAGGTTTGTTCTCCGTCTCTCAGTGTCGTATCCATTATCGTAACTTTCATGATATAATATTTTAAACTTTAATTCAGATAATAACTATTAAATATTTTCTATATTTTACAACCGTTAGTTATATGATAATGTTCGTTTTTTTTCATATTCTTCAATAATCCCTTTAATACTTAGCAGGTAATCTATGTCATCATAGCCATTCATAAGGCATTTCTTCTTATAGGGATTAATATCAAACTTTTCCATGTCTCCGGAAGCAAGAATTTTTATTTCCTGCTTCTCAAGATTGATCTCTACTTCTGTCTTCGTATAAGCTTTAATTAAGCTGAAAAGATTATCCAGGAATTCTTCAGATACCTTTACAGGGAGCAATCCGTTATTTAATGCATTATTTTTAAAAATATCAGCAAAGAAACTGGATACAACAACTTTGAATCCATAATCATAAATTGCCCAGGCAGCGTGTTCCCTGCTGGATCCACTTCCAAAGCTTCTGCCCGCCACAAGTACTTGTCCCGAATACTTCAGATTATTTAAAACAAAATCCTTTTTAATTACATTTTTTTTATCATATCTCCAGTCCCTGAAAAGATTATCGCCAAAGCCTTCTCTTGTAGTCGCCTTAAGAAATCTGGCAGGGATAATCTGGTCAGTGTCAACATTCTCAATATTTAAGGGAACGCATGATGATCTTAATGTTTTGAATTTCTCTGTTAACATAGCTTTCAGATTTACGATTTTTGATTTACGATTTTTGATTTACGACTTACGATTATCAATCTGCGATTTTTGATTTAAATTATTACAGCATATCCCGTGGATCAGTAATTTTTCCGGTTATTGCAGCTGCTGCAGCAGTTAATGCACTAACAAGCATAGTTCTTGCACCGGGTCCCTGTCTTCCCTCAAAATTTCTGTTTGAAGTAGCAACAGCATATTTACCTTCAGGTACCTTATCATCATTCATAGCCAGACAAGCGGAACACCCAGGTTGCCTTAATTCAAATCCTGCATCCTTAAGAATCTTATCAATACCTTCTTCCCTTGCTTGTCTTTCAACTTGTTTTGATCCGGGAACAATCCATACGGTTAAGTCAGGTGCTTTCTTCTTTCCTCTGACAAAATCCGTAAAGACTCTCAGATCTTCAATCCGGCCATTTGTACAACTACCCACAAATACAAAATCAACTGTTTTCCCCAAAACTGGTGAGCCCGGTTTAAAATTCATATAATCCAGTGCCTTATGAAAAGAGTTGATATTATTCTCAGGAATTTCATTGACATTTGGTATTTTCTTTGTAATTCCAATTCCCATACCGGGATTTGTTCCGTATGTAATCATTGGTTCTATTTCAGAAGCATCAAATTCCAAATCTTTATCAAACTCACAATTTTCATCAGAACATAGTGTTTTCCAGTATGCCAGCTTTTCATCCCATTCATTCCCTTCAGGTGCATACGGTCTGCCTTTAACATACTCAAAAGTAGTGTTATCGGGTGCTATTAATCCCCCTCTTGCTCCCATCTCAATACTCATGTTACAAATGGTCATACGTCCTTCCATACTCAGTTCCTTTACTGCTGATCCGGCATATTCCACAAAATAACCGGTAGCTCCGCTGGCTGATATTTTTGATATTATATAGAGAATAATATCTTTTGCAGCTACGCCCTTCCCCAGCTTGCCATTTACTTTAATTCTCATCCGTTTTGGTTTAGGCTGAAGTACACATTGAGTAGCCAGAACCATTTCAACTTCACTTGTTCCTATACCGAATGCCACACTACCAAAAGCCCCGTGAGTGGAAGTATGGCTATCGCCGCACACTATAGTCATTCCAGGTTGGGTAATACCTAACTCAGGACCAATAACATGAACAATACCCTGGTATGGATGATTTAATCCAAATAATTGTATCCCATGCTTCTTAGTATTTTCAGTAAGTTTATCTACCTGTGTTCTGGATAGCATATCCGTAATCGTCTGATGCTGGTTAATTGTTGGTATGTTATGATCTGCCGTAGCTATAGTATTACGGGGACGAAACACTTTTATACCCCTGTTTTCCAGGCCTGCGAATGCCTGCGGGCTTGTCACTTCATGTATCAAATGTTTATCAATATATAATACACTGGGGCCGCCTTCTATTTCATTAACAACATGAGCATCCCATATTTTATCAAATAATGTTTTGTTTTCCAATACTTTAAGTTTTAAAAGATTAAACAATTTTATTAACTGCATCCAGAAGTGCCTCAACAGAGGCCGTAATAATATCGGTATTACCTGAAAATCCGTAATAATAATTTCCTTTATTTTCAATCTGTATATGCACTTTTCCAAGATCATCACTCCCCTTTGTTATTGCCTGAACAAGAAATTCCTCGAGGCGGAACCTTTGATGGATCATTTTCTTCATTGCTGTAAATGCAGCATCTACAGGACCATTACCTGAAGCGGTCTCAGTAAATTCTTCACCATTAAAACTTAATGTTACAGTAGCAGTAGGTATAGCTGTCTTTCCACATAATACCTGCAATCTTTGAAGTTTAATAGCCTGTCCCTGTTTATTATTGGATTTTCCTATCAACACTTCAAGATCATCCTCCTTTATGTCTTTTTTGCTATCAGCAAGTTTAAGGAATTTTTCATAAACCTTGTCCAGTTGACTCTTGCTAAGCTCGTGCCCTAATTTGGTAAGACGATAATTCAATGCTGCCCGACCACTTCTTGCCGTAAGATCAATAGAAGATTCATTTATGCCAACATCAACCGGATTGATTATTTCATAATTTTCTCTTTTCTTTAATACTCCATCCTGATGAATCCCGGAAGAATGAGCAAATGCATTTCTGCCAACTATTGCTTTGTTTGGCTGAACAGGCATACTCATCAAACTCGATACTAAACGGCTTGTTTTACAAATATTTCTGGAATCAATACCGGTTTCAATTCCAAGATGTTTTCTGCTTTTAAATATCATAACAACTTCTTCAAGAGACGTATTACCTGCACCTTCACCAATACCGTTTACCGTCACTTCTACCTGGCGTGCTCCGTTAATAACTCCTGAAATAGTGTTGGCTGTGGCCATGCCTAAATCGTTATGGCAGTGAGTTGAAATTATTACTTTATCTATACCTTTTACATTTTCTTTCAGGTATTTTATCTTCCCTCCAAATTCTTCAGGCAAACAATAACCTGTTGTATCAGGTATATTTAATACCGTTGCACCTGCTTTTATCACAGCTTCAATAACTTTTGCAAGATATTCATTTTCAGTCCTGCCTGCATCCTCAGCGTAAAATTCTACATCCTCAACATATTTTTTTGCGTATTTAACAGCTGCTACAGCTCTTTCAATAATTTCTTCTTCGTTTGATTTTAACTTATAATTAATATGATAATAAGAAGTTCCTATCCCCGTATGAATTCTCTTTTTCCGTGCATATTTGAGCGAATCAGCAGCAACATCAATATCTTTTTCTACTGCCCTGGTTAGGGCGCATATAACAAGTTCATTAACTGATTTGGATATTTCCTCTACTGATTTAAAATCACCAGGGCTTGATATTGGAAACCCTGCTTCGATAATATCAACCCCGAGAGCTTCCAGTGCCTTTGCTACTTCAATCTTTTCAACTGTGTTCAACTGGCAGCCTGGCACTTGCTCACCATCCCTAAGGGTTGTGTCAAAGACAAATAATTTTTCGCTCATGATTTTAAGATTTTATATATTAAACACTACAAAATGAAAGAAGCCATTCTCAGGTGAAAATGGCTTCTTTAAATATTATAATAATTTATACCACTCTCACGTTGGAATCTTAAGGATACCAAGTAATAAAATATTGAGTATGGTATTTAAAACTTGCATTTTTTAAATTTAAAGCACAAATATAAAGATAAAATTCGTTTAAAAAAATAAAATTTTTAAATTTTTAGATATTACAATATATTATTTACTCCTGTAAAAGAGCTGCAATTTCTTCTGTTACTTCAAGATTATGATATACATTCTGAACATCTTCCAGTTCTTCAAAATCTTCGATCATTTTTATAACCTTCCCGGCAGATTCGTAATCCAGCTTTTCTGTACTGTTCGGAATTCTTTGTAATTGAGCATTTTCTATATTAACCTCCATTTCATCTAATTTCTTCTGAACGCTGCTAAAATCTTCAATGGCTGTTGTAATTATAAAAACATCTTCTTCTAATTCACAATCTTCAACCCCGGCATCAATAATCTCTAACTCGAATTCTTCCTGATTTAAATCGTTCCCTGGCACAGTAAAAACACCTTTCCTGTCAAAAAGAAAACTTAATGATCCGTTTGTTCCCAGATTCCCACCTCCTCTGCTAAAAATGGACCTTACATTGCTGATAGTTCTTAGGTTATTATCAGTAAGACACTCGATATAAAATGCTATTCCTTTTGGCCCGTAACCCTCAAAAGTTACCTCCTGTAAAGAAGCACCATCACTGCTTGCCCTTTTTATCGCTCTTTCAATATTGTCTTTCGGCATATTAGCCCCTTTCGCATTTTGAATAGCCAGACGCAATGCAGGATTACTATCAATATCAGCACCTCCTTCCCTTATTGAAACCTGGATTTCTTTAACAAGTCTTGAGAATATTTTCCCCTTTTTTGCATCGTTGGCACCTTTTCTCCTTTTTATTGTTGACCATTTACTATGTCCTGACATAATATTGATTCTTTAAATTAAGTGACTCAACAGATAACAAAAATACAAATTTGTGGGATTTTTGAAAAATTATCGTATTCCGGCAGTAATAGTCTAGTATAATAAAACATTATCAAAAATAGTTTGTTGTATTCTATTGTAAACCTTCCTAACTTTGTTAAATATTATTAGCAAGTGTATTATCCTGAATATTAAATATTACTGTAGTTATTCTAAAAATTTTATGAGCCAAATAATGTGCGATGCATATAAAAAAAGCATATAAATTAATATTAATAATTCTTTCATATATATTATTATCGTCATTAAATTCTCTGGATGAGGATGAAAGAAGAATAATTAATATTAAGTCTTCACTTGACAGGTTTTATTCAAAATACCCGCAACAAAAAGTTTATCTGCATTTAAATAAATCTTCTTATGTAGCAGGCGAAAATATCTGGTTCAAAGCGTATGTGGTTGATGGGATAAACCACCTTCCTGATACGTTAAGTTCAAATCTTTACATTGAATTAATAACCTCTGATAAAACAGTTAACGGGATAAAAAGAATAAGACTTGTTAATGGTTTTGGTTATGGTGAGTTTATTCTTAATGATACGGTGCCTGAAGGATTGTATCAAATTAGATCATATACTAACTGGATGAGGAATTTTAATACGGATTACTATTTCACTCATAATTTCACAGTTAGCAATCCTGGTTTTAAATATTATATTTCAAAAAAAGAAGCTACACATAATAAAAGGATCACTAAGCGGACGGTAAAAAAATCAAAATCTTTTGATATTCAGTTTTTTCCTGAAGGCGGGGAATTAGTGGATAACATTGAAAGTGTTGTAGGCCTTAAGGCTATTAATAAATCAGGCAAAAGTATTAAAGTCAAAGGAGAAGTATATGATTCAGACAAAAACAGAGTTGTATCGTTCAATAGTTTTCATAATGGAATGGGATCTTTTCGATTTAAGCCTGAAAACAATAAAAAATATTATGCTCTGGTTACTTCTGAACAGGCCGGGGATGTTAAGATTGACTTGCCAAAATCACTTGAAAGAGGTGTTGTAATGACGGTTGATAATATAAATGATAATTATATCCTGATCGATTTAAAATCTAACAGACCTAAGACAAATGACAGATTAGCGAATGAAATTATACTAACCGGACAAGTCAGAGGTAAAATATTTTATTCCTCAATCATAAATTTAGCCAGCAATCATGCCGGAGTTAAAATAGAAAAAGATATTTTCCCTACAGGAATTCTGCAGTTTACTGTATTTTCCCACAGGTATGCACCGCTGGCTGAACGATTAGTTTTTATTAATCATTATGACGATATAAAATTTAATATTAATGTAAAACATAGTAATTTAAAAATTAACGATTCATTGCAAATATTTATTGATGTGCTTGATGCCAGAGGAAATCCCCTGCAATCAAATATTTCACTTTCTTTGCTTGATGCAGAATCCGTTAATGCATATAACTATGATAATTCTATTGTAAGTAATCTTTTACTAACATCTGATCTTAAAGGCTATATTGAAAATCCGGGGTACTATTTTCAGAATAACTCTTATAAAACCAGGAAAGCTCTGGACTATTTAATGCTAACACAGGGATGGAGAAGATTCATCTGGAAAGAGGTAATAAATAATGAATATCCTGAAATAAATCATGATTTTGAAAAACATATTACTATAGAAGGCCGGATAACGTCAGAGTTTTTTAATATTCCTCTTAAAGACTGCAATATTAAGCTTACAATTCTGGACAGGTATAATGATGTATTCATAGATAGTTCAGGAGAAAAAGGATATTTCAAGTTTAACAACATGATTTATTATGATACTGTTAATGTTAAAATTGAAGCCTGGAGGCAAAACGATAGAAAAAGTCTGTTAATTGTTTTACCTTCAGAAGAACCTGCAGAAATTAATAATTATTATGGGGATAATAAGCTTACGACAATTTCTGAAAGAGATGAAAAAAGTCATAGATTAAAAATGAACAGGGAGATAAAAAAGGCTATGATGGAAAAAGAGAAGGAGGAAAAAGAAATAAACAAACTGGAAAGTATTTATGGTGAGCCTGATTTTGTAATTACTTCTGACGAAATATCAAGTGGCTACTCCAATGTTTTACAGGTTCTTCAGGGAAGAGTTGCCGGGGTATCGGTAATCGGAAATAGGGTAACAATCAGGGGAGTTAATACTTTTTTTGGCAGTTCAGATCCTTTGTATCTTATCGATGGCATTTCTGTATCAGGTGTAAGTGCTGTACTGGCAATACCCGTTGAAGATATAGACAGAATTGAAATTCTTAAAGGGCCAAGAGCTGCAATATTTGGAAGCAGAGCCGCAAATGGTGTAATTGCAGTATATACAAAAAGAGGTACATTTATGATAAAAGGAGTTATTGAATTTGAAATGCTGGGTTATTCCACACCTAAAAACTTTTATCAGCCAAAATATTCGATTAAAGATGCAAGTCATAAAGGATTGCATAAACCTTCGACGGTTTTTTGGGAGCCTGATATTCAGACAGGATCAACCGGGAAAGCTAAAATAAATCTCAATATTCCTGATACAATTAAAAAATATCAAATTATCATTGAAGGGGTATCCTATCAGGGGCATCCGGGCTCTGCCAACCTTTTGTTTGAAATCAAAAATCGTTGATCAATATTCGTTAATCATTTTATTAATGAAATGCTTATGCTCCTGAATTTTCCCAGCAAAAAAAAGTATTAAACTTGCATAACGCGTAAATGTTCCATTTCTTCTTCACTGCAAATGTTAAAAGCATTTTTTTCATCCACAAGATTGAACAACTCTGTCAATTCTTCTGAAACATTTATAAAACCTAATTTTATGCCCTCACTTAGGGCAATATCATTGATAGATTTCAATCCTGCAAAGGAGTTACTATCAATAAATATTACTCCGCTTAAATCAAAAAAAACATCATTGGATGTACATTCTATTATTTGCAATAAATGATTCTTTAATTTCTCAAAAACTAAAAAATCAATTCTCTTCAATTTGTTTAATGATACAATAATCGTATCACTAAATTGTTCGATAGTAATCATACGAGTAAGGTTACATTAAATTTTACGTTCGAAAGTACTATCTTAGGTAAGTTAATTAATATGCATTGTTTAGAACTTATCAACAATGCTTTGTTATTTATTCACACAGAAGGCATTATATTACAAAAATATATCTCTTCATGCATTGATCATTTTCTTATATGCCTCAGCATCAAGTAAGTCATTTGCTGTATTGACATCATCAACGCTCACTTTAATTAACCATCCTTCACCATAGGGATCTTTATTCACTATTTCCGGATTATCTTCCAATTTATCATTTATCCCGACAACTTTGCCTGAAACCGGCATAAACAAATCAGAAACTGTTTTAACTGCCTCTATAGTACCAAATATTTCCTCTTTTTCAAGATGGTCTCCTTCAGTCTCTATTTCAATAAAAACAATATCACCTAGTTCATTTTGTGCATAATCAGTAATGCCAACATAAGCTTCATCAGCTTCTATACGTATCCATTCATGATCTTTTGTATACTTCATGTTATCGGGAATATTCATAACTTTTACTATTTAAAAAATTAGTCAATGGCAAAATTTACACTTTTTTATATTTTACAAAAATTAATAGTGAAATATTTGTAAATAGTTTTTAAACATTTTTAAAATTGAAAGGGGAGTTATCTCTTATTGTGCAAGAGTAAAACGAACACTAAATCCGATATTTGTATCAGCTGTCAGAAATGAGCGGGATGTATAAGGTTTATTAAGTGTTCTGTCAAAGAAGAATTGAATATTAAATCTTGAACTTAACGCATAATCACCTGTAGTACCAATTTTTACTACTCTCTGGCCGGTTGTTATCTGGTCAACTTCGTCATCAGTTGACTGCGCTAAATGCCTGATTAAAGTTTTATTATCTCTAACTGACAGATCAAATCTAACATTCAAATCACTCTCATATTTTTTCCCGCTTATCTCCAGGGGTACTTCTCTAAACCTGTATCCTGCCCCAATAACAAATTCAGCATTTCTTGTTTCCGTAAGTTGGTTATTAGATAAACTCAATCCCAGAGTTCTGCCCCTTTTAATTTCAAAACGTGTTATAAAGCTGTTCTGCCAGGTCATGTCAATATTAAACAAAGGGCTGAAATCTTCTCTGATTGACACTGTATTAATTTGAAATTCTGGAATGAAATTATTCTGGTAGTCTTTAATGTAGCCCAGGTTATCTTCTTCAGCAAAATAGTTAAAATTAGTAGTAAAAGAGCCTATATTATAAGTAGAACGATATGAATGACTAATATTTATTGTTCTAAAATATTTCTTAAAAAACTCAATTCTTGACAGACCGTCAAATGTAATTTTCCAATTTGGCAACATATTCAGTAATCCCGGGAATCTGTCTAAAGTAACACGCTTAGGATCCTTATTACCATATGCTGCGAGAAAAGCGGGTAATAAAACCTCTGATGAAGTGGATCCGTATCCATATGCATATTCATCTTCAGCTTGTTGTTGAATTGAAGGATTAAAACCGATCCCTGATTCCTGTATTCTTTTGGCAAATAGTCTTTGTGCAATTATTTTTCTGTATTCTTTAAAATTTTCAAAATATTCTGAATAATAATTATTATCGCTTTTTAAAACTTCGAAAGCTGAACCAATACTAATAAAAGACATAGAAAAATTTCCGGTTTGCATACGATTGTCAAATCTAAAGCTATCTTCTTCGTAAATATAGTATTCAGAGATATTTTCAGAATAAGCATGCATCATAGAGAGATCTATCCTGAATCCTCTGAAAGGCTCAAAAGTACTACGTATATTAAAATTTTTTGACTTTGTCAGAGTGTAAGGATTACTAAAGGCAGGATCCTTTGTTAACCAATCTTCATCTAAATTTCTAACAAAGTTTTCATCCTGAATACCCAGAAGAAAAGGAAGGCCGGGAGCCCCATTATATATTCTGTCATCTTTACCTGTGTTAAATCCAAACATATTTGTTTTAGGCATATACCCCATTAAAAATGTTCCTCCTGACTGTGAGTATGAAACAGAAATATTTTTTATTCCGGTAATAAATCTAACTGTGTTTTCTGAAATAAATATCAAAGGATTTTCTCCCAGTTCAATCAGCCCTTCAATTTCCACTGTAACACCCATATAATCATCCTCTGCTGTAATTAATACTTTATTTTCACTAACAATTTCCAATCTTACATCTATTTCATTACCATCTGCATCTAACACTTTAACAACAATTTCCTCAGTGCCAAGTTTATGTATAACACTTTTCGGTACATTGGCCTTTAAAAATGTTCTTTTAGAATAATTCACCTTTTTAGTTCTTTTTTTTGTTTCGGATTTGTTAGTGCCCCGGTATTTATCATTAATTCTTTTAATAAATCCTACCTTACTAAATAATTTATTCATGCCCAGCTGGCCGTTTATTTGAGTAGTGTTAGAGTTTCTTAGATTATTTCCCAGCTTATAGCCACCTTCATAAAATGGACCCCGATCCCATCCCATTTTTGCATTATAGCGCACTGAAGATGACAGCCAGTCCAGTATTGGTATTTTGTTTATTGGTATTGTATAAGTTGCATTTAAACTATGATTATAATTTGTATTTGTTCCACCTTCCATTATATTAGACCATATTGAATCGGCCCACTCTTTATGTTCACCCGGTCTAAAGAAGTCATATGCTCCGGGTATCTCATCTATTCTGGCGATATTTGTTGCTGAAAAATCGAATTTTAAAGACCTGGCTAAATCCCATTTAAGATCATAAAACCTGTTCCATGTAAAATCTTTATTAACAGTAGAGTCAATTATAAAGTCGACGCCCTCGAAAACATTCCTCATTTTCACTTCATTATAATTCCGGTCAAAATCTGTTCTAAAAGTAAATCTTGAAGGCACCGGATTGATATTAAAATCTTTGATCAGTTTAAAATAAGGAGACTTCAGTTTTTTAATTTTTCTGAAGGGTGTTAAATTTTTAGGCCTTACACCATATGTATAATTAAGTCCGGCGCGGTATTCTATAGTATTATCCCGCTCAATACTGTAGTTATGGGATTCCTCCTTACTATAAGCTGCACTAACTGACAGATTAGCCGGTGATACCAATCTGAGTTTTTTAATTTCCTTATTTACTCTTACATTAGTAAAATTAATACTCTTCCTTTCCATCACATCCTGTGATACTTCTTTTATTTCCTTCTTCCTTGATTTTGACTCTGCTTCAGCCAATACTTCCTTTAGTAATCTATCAGGTTCTTTAGGATAATATTCCGGATTTATTATTGATTTTGATACCCCGACAAACATTGGAATAGATATATTTGATTTTTCAGGGAAAAACTTACCCAATTCTATATTTGAAGAGACATCATATTGCAACAATTCTTCTTTTTTCCTTTCCTCGACTTTTTGTTCAATGCCACCAAATCCCGGTTGCATAGTACTTCCTGCAACTGATAATGTTCCAAGATCAGCTAATTTAGCCTGCATCCTGGCATTTCCTGCCCAGCCTCCCTTATTATTAAAGTCAGCTAATCTTAACTCATTAAACCATATTTCCGCACTTTTAGGCAATCCGTCGTTATTATTCTGATTGTATGAATCGCCGGGATTCCGGATACCAATAATAATGGTTCTGATATTGCTAAGATTTGGAGTACCTCTTACTTTTATTCTGTTGTTTTCATCAAATTTACCGTAAATACGTATTTTACTATATAATAATGGATCATCCCGAACGGACTGATCTCTTTCCCTTTTAACATCAACAAATTTATTCAAATCAATTTCAAAAACATTCTCCAGGGGCCAGACCAGTATCCTGTCAGCATCTTCATCAGTATTATAATCATTCCTGTGTTCTGTCAATTTCAGAGGCACTTCATATTCATAATAATTATCCTTATAGTCAGAGCCAATTCTAACGAAAGCTGTTAAATCATTATCATTCAGCTCCTCTCCCAATAAGGCTTCTGCATGCACAAACATTTTCAGCTTCTTATATTGCCTTAAATCAAGATCTACATTTTTATAGGCTACTCTTGCATCTCCATCCGGCAAATCCTGCACTTTAAAAACTATTGATTGTTCATTTAGCTGGGCCACTTGTGGTTGGCTGGGATCAATTACCCTGGTTATTCCTGGAGGCAGAACATAATTAACAGGTTCTTTTGCCGAGTTCTCTTCAATATTAACTGCCGAAATTTCAAAACCTCCGGCGTTGGATTGTTGCGTTATTGACGGGCCTCCCTCACTAATATCGAATTTATACTTTCTCCATTCACTTCTTACAAGATGAAATTCGGCAAACCTTAAAATTACAGGTCTTTCAAAATTAGTAAGAAATACACGCATAAAACGTATTGATTTAAAGTCTTCTATACTACCTATTCTCTGACTAAAATCGTTTACGGGAATTCTAAATTGATACCAGGTTACATTTTTTGTATTAATATAATCTGTTATGCTACTATTTTCAATATTTAATTGCTGTGGTGTTAATTCAACTTTATACTGAAAATATGTTTCTGTCTCATTAAGTGTATTATCCCTGTTAATATCTTCGGCACTTGGAAGCGTACTTGCTGCTGCGAATTCACCTTCAGTTGGTGGTGAATTACCATCCAGCCCGTTATAATTTTTATATCTTTCAATAACTCCTGCTTCCTTGTCATCATAATCATCACCCAGATAATAATGAAAATTATCACTTGAAGGATCCTGTGCGGCTTTCTTAAAAGCAAGTGACGATGTATCATGATCTAGTGCAATTTGATATAAATAGTTAGCGAAATACGTACGTTCATCATTATCACTCAGTCCATCCAATCCAACATCCTGGTATTTTCTTGTATCAGGATCAGTATTAAAAGCATTTACTATTGATTGGGTTCTTGGCACCCTTCCCCAAACTGTTGTGTCCACAAGAGTTATGGAATCTGCATCTGATATCGGAAGTCCGTTTTCGAAAGTTTTCCTTGAGTCTTTTAATATATCTTCAGATATCTCACCCAGGTTGATATAAAGATCTCCACCGGTATGGGTTGAATCTTCAACAAAGGGATCCATTAACCAGAATTCAATATATTCAATATTTGAAGTTTCAAAATCACTGGTTTGAATTTCACGCATTATTCCACCCCAGCGATTTCTCGGATTATTAAGCAACCCATTGCTATTAATGTCTGTATCAAAATTATATGGCCCTTTTTCCTCCGGATAATAGGCAATATTCAGAATAGATATGGGGCTATCAAAACCTGTCCCGCTTTCCTTTTTAGTATATATCTCTGTCTCTTTAACTTCTCTGACAAAGGGCCCGGCCACATCTTCTTCACTAAGATGCTTAGGTGTCCTGGCAATTTTCCTGGTAAACAGAGGATCAATTACATACCATGCTATTTTTGCCCGGTTAAAGCCATATTGCAAATCGTTACTTAAATTTGCTTCCGGAAAGATAGATTGTCCTTTGGGGGCACTTGATAAAATCCATGAGGGTAAGCTTTTCATTTCAATAGTTGTTTCAGTACCCTCAAAATCATCAATATATGCAATACCTCCCTTACCTATTGCTTTAGCCTGTCCGGGGATCAGGTGAGCGAATTCAGCATCCAGTACAATATTTGAAACCTCTTTTGTTTCAATTAAGGGTAATTTATCTATCAGGCTTGTTAAAAGTTGAGTCTCAGTCCTGTAATTGGTATTTACTCCCCAAATTGTATTTGATATTGGCTCTTCGCCCATATTTACCTTTTGAGTCAAAGGTCTTTCTGTTAAATTTAAAAATGTACCACCAATATTAAAATTATCAGAAATTTTATAATCCAGATGTGTACCAACAAGTGTCTTTGTCTGAAGATTAAATAATGAATTACTTTCCAAAGAAACTCTTAATGGAGTTCCTGATTCCAGATATCCCTGATTTAGTATTTTTACCCTTCCGAGAATATAATCAACAGTATAATCAATACCTTCCTGTAATTGTATGCCTCCGGCAGTAACCTTTACAGAACCACGGGGTATATTCATTGCATTTAGTTGAATCTCAGAACTTGAAGAGGATTGATATGTCCCAGCCAGGAAAAATTTATTCTTCTCTGCAATTTGTTTGGCTTTAGTTTGGGTAGAATCATACAGCTCCTCAAATATATAATCTTCCGCAACATTATTATTATTTATTATTGCTCTTAAATCTTTACCAAAAGGCTCTAAAAGAGGGAATATTACTCTACCGTTTGATGAAATTATCGTTACTCCTTCAATAAAGTCAAATAATCCGTCAGGATTTGGCTCTCTTTTTGAGTCCAGATTATCAAGGTTAAGTACCCTTAATAAAATCCTGTTATAAAAATCCGGATTACCACTTATCCTGGGATCAGAGATATAATTAACCGGCACCCCGGTCTCATCATTACGGTATAAAACATCTAGTCTGAAATCACTGGTATTTACCTGGTATGCACCTATTGCATATATATTTTTCATCATTAAATCCCATGTGCCTAATTTGGGTGTAAGACTGGTTCCCTTAATTAATTTTACAATTAATGTTTTAGGAGCACTAATACCATCGGTTGATAATTCTCCCACCCTGTAAGTTTGTCCTTTGTATGTGTAAACGTAAGCAACAGCCAATACCTCGTCACTACGAAGAGCTGAATTTAAAGAAACAAAACCCAGCTCCCTGTTAACCGTGTATTCACGTTCAGTTAGTTTCCTGGCATTTTCAATTTTTTCATAATCCTGCCCGCTGATAAAGCTATAATTATCTGCCAGTGGACTTAGTGCTTCAGTAATATTTCTTATATCCCTTATTTTCTTATAATTACTGTTCATTACAGAATATAACCTGTTAGCATCATTTGAAGCAGCCCGGTTAAATTCATTAACGGGTAGAATAAAATTCGGATCACCAAAAAAATTAGGTTCAAAATCAGGGCCGTAACTTTCGCCAATATCCATAAAAGCAACAATATTCCTGTTGTCTTTATCAAATTCACTGGTTTTGTTAGTAACCCATACTTCAATTTGCTCAATACGAATTCCTGAAGTTATATATGGAAGAGAACCTAACCATGAATTATAATTATCTCTAAAAAAATGAGACAGGAAAAAGTGTCTGTTCACATCATAATTATCAATATCTACCTCAAATTCGCTGACCTGAGCTCCTCCCCTTACTTCTATTGATGAAGATTCTCCCCGTTGATGGCTGAATACATTGGTTACAGTAAGCCTGCCAAACTGCAACTGGGTTTTTAATCCAAATAAACTCTGGCTTCCGGAAATTAGAGATCCAGTAAGCGGAAGAGTGATATTACCTGCCTCAATTTTTTTAATTATCTCATCTTCTTTACCTGAATATTCAAGTTTGGTTTTATTCTCAAAATCAAAAGTAGCTTCAGTATTATAATTAATCCCCAGTTCCATTTTATCACCAATAGAACCAGTAACATTCATTTGTATTTTTTCCTTGAAAGTAAAGGATCCATTTCTCCTGTTTCGCTCAGATAATGCGGGATTATCAATCCTTGATCTGTTATATCCAAAAATTAATTCCGCCGAACCCTGTGGGACTATATTAATAGCATCGGTGCCAAATACCTTATCAAAAGTTTCTCCCATCCTTAACTTACCCATAAAGGAAGGAGCCAGAGAAGTTATATCTTCACGTGATTTTATAGACCAGTATTCTTTTGTTGAACTTTCATACTCATACTCACGATACTCATCAAATGACATTGAACTTGCCGGACGAAAATCAAAATTTCCGACTTTTTCTGAAAAAACATACTGGTTAGTCGCTGGATCATATGTTACTGCTGATTTAACATTAGAGGGATTTCCAAGAACCAATGGCGAACTTATTCCTGAATTTGAAAAAGGATAGCGAATATCATCCTTAAAAGGGTATTTTAAACTTGTACTATCATTTAATCCTGAGCCGGAGCTCTGTACGGGAACATCCTGGGAATAAGCAATATATATATATCTATATAAAAAGATTAAAACCCATAATAAAAAAATAAGAATTTTCTGTAAATATTTGCCCCCTTTCAACAAATCAACAATCTTAAAGTTAGTTCTATAATCTTTTTAATGCTTTCTTAATCAAATCTTCAACACCCAAATCATTGTCTTCAGCAAGTACTTTACTTAATACTTTATCTACCGTATTCTTGTTAAATCCCAGTAATACTAATGCTGATAACGCTTCTTCTTTAATAGTATTGTCCTTTAAAGTAAATATTTCAGTGTCCAATTCTTCTTTGGACATTTTATCTCTCAAATCAACAATAACCCGTTGAGCTGACTTAGCTCCAATACCTTTTATGCTCTTTAAAAGGTTTACATCCCCGCTAATAATTGCATTCTGAATTTCAGACGGAGAAAGTGATGATAACATAACCCTTCCAGTATTTGCCCCTATACCCGATACTGATATCAGCATCCTGAAAATTTCCCTTTCAAGTTTTGTAAAAAATCCATACAATGAATGGGCATCATCACGAATAATTTGATGCACATATAACCTGCACTTGCTCAAGTCTTGTATTTGTCCATATGTAGTAAGAGAAATATTAACATAATAGCAACATCCTGAAATAAAAATTGCCGCATACGCAGGATTTTTTTCAATAATTTCTCCTTCAAAGAATTCATACATATAATTACTAAGTTTTAAACTGACAATTAAATAACCTGTTGAAAATATAAATTCCTTTATATAGCATAAAAAGCATTATTCCGAATTTACGACTCTGATATATCTTCTGTTTTAAGAGCATTGCCAGAAATTTCTTTGTAACTCTGTCTGTTTTTGTATATTTCACAAGCCAAATATAGTGCTTTTCTAAAAGAATGAGGTTGTGCCTCATCCTTGCCTGCGAGTTCATATGCAGTCCCATGTGAAGGTGATGTCCTAATAATTGGCAGGCCTGCAGTGTAGTTTACCCCACCTTCATATGTCAGTGCTTTAAATGGGATTAGGCCCTGATCGTGGAACATTGCTAAAACAGCATCATACTTCTTATATGTCCCGGCTCCGAAAAAACCATCTGCAGAATATGGCCCGAAGGCTGTGATGTTTTTGTCACGTGCAGCCTTTATTGCAGGTAAAATTACTTCATTTTCCTCATTACCTATAATTCCACCATCCCCTGAATGAGGATTAAGTCCTAATACAGCTATACGAGGTTTGCGTATAACAAAATCAACCAGCAACGAATTATTCAATATCTGCAATTTGCTAAGAATACTATCTTTTGTTATGTATTCAGATACTTTTGCTATAGGTACATGTGATGTAACAACACCCACTTTAAACAACTCATTTACCATTAACATAAGAATATCATCAGCATTGAATCGAGACTTTAAAAATTCGGTATGGCCTGCAAAATTAAATTTTTCCGACTGTATATTGTTTTTATTTATAGGGCCTGTAACCAAAGCATCTATATTATTCTCCTCCAAATCTTTTACAGCAGTATCCAATGATTTATATGAAGCTTCACCTGCCATGCTCGTTGACTTTCCCAATTCAACTCTTACAGAATCACTGATACAATTAATCATATTAACCCTCTTGGGATTTGCTTCTTTAGGGATTTTAATATTGTTGAAACTGAAATTATCAATATTTAATGCTTTTCGGTGATAAGCAGCAACCTTTGGGGAACCATATACAATGGGAACACAAAATTCTAAAATACGGATATCCAATAATGCCTTAATTATTACTTCATAACTAATTCCATTTATATCTCCCTGTGTAATACCGATCTTAATCTTATTGCTTCGCATTATTTAAAAATTTGGATTAATGAGCTTAAAGTTAATAATTAAAGTCAAATAATATTTAATATTGTTATATCAGATTTATATTAATTTTAATCAATAATAACAATAGTTTATTTAGCCGGAAAATGGATTATTATTTTGATATTCAGATGCTTAATGTTCAATGACACCTAATGAATATATGATCGCCTCTAGCTGCCTGACAAGATTTCTTTTCTTATATCCGGCAGCATAAACAAATCCTTCAACTGTAACAATTCTGTTCCTTTTTTCATCTAATGTAGTAATACTAACAAATGGCCCCCCCATCATAATACCGCCTTCCATTTTCCATAAACCCCGCAATTCTGTTACATATCTTTTCCCTCTTAATGAATATTGCAAAAAAACAGGATTAAATTCCTTTTCAGTTGTCATAATCGATTCCTTTATAGTGCCGCTTAAATACTTCTTTAGAAATTCATCCCGCTTTGAAATTAAATATTCGGATGTAAAAGTATTCTCATCTGTATAATCATAATGATAAATTATTATACCCTGAATTTTAGATCCTGATTCCTGATTCAGCCAGACGAAATCCGAAGAATCAACATCCAGTTTATAACCCTTGGGTATATTCAGTGATATCTTATGTTCGTCCTGCATTTTCAATGCAATGGCCCTATCCTGGTTCTTCATATAAATATCCATTAACCGTTTTCTTTCCATATCTTCCAGCATCTGAATTATTCTATTTTCGTGCTTTTTTAATAACGCAACAATTGCGTTATCATCAGCACCATAAAGGCTTATCACCAATTGTGGTTTTGCCCATATATCTTTTCCTACTGCTATTTTGGGCTTTTTATGATGTGGTGAAATTTCAGCAATAACAATATTCCTCTGTGATTTAAAAACATTTCCAAATGTATTATGAGTAACATGAATGATATCGAAAACAGGCTCATATTGAGGTAACATAACGAATTTATTGCCGAAAATTCTTCTGAATTCATCACCAACCTCAGCATTCCACGCGACATCATTTAGTACAAGGGTCACATCGCCTGCCCTGCCGGCAATTGTAGGTAGCAGCGGTTTCCTTTCCTTATTGGAACATGAAATAACAGCAAAAATTAATATAAATATGAGCGGTTTGAATTTATTCATAACTAGTATTTTTTTATGCAGAAAAGATACTAAAATTATCTGAAGGATACTATCCCGGTTAGTATTTACTGTTAGGATACTATCCTTTCAACTTTTAGACGCAGGATACTATCCCGGTATGCTTTTACTATTAGGATACTATCCTAGTGTGTATTTTCTAACAGGATAGTATCCCAATCCTTAATCCGGATCAATCCAGATTGTCAGTTCCTGGCCGGGGTAGAGGAAATTACCCGTAAGTTTGTTCCAGGCTTTAATATCCTCAATAGTACAATTATATTTCATAGCAATTTTATGGAAAAACTCGCCCTTTTGAATAGTATGGATAATTTTAACCTTATTATCAGTTGCGCCTGCACTATTAACCATTGAATTATAATCCTTTTTTACAAAAGATTTGCCGATAACACGCGACTCGTTCCTGAGATATTCTTCAACTAATCCCGCCGGTAATGTTAATAATGCTGGTTTTTCCAGATCAGGAATAAATTCCCTTATGTAAATCGGATTCAGAAACTTTAAGTCTTCTCTCGATACACCGGTAAATTCACTTATTTGTTTAAATGATACCGGATAATTTATCCACAATGTATCAATATTCCTGTAAGTATATTTGGGATGTACCGGTATAATATTATGCTCCTTATAATAGTTTAATACATATAATGAAGCGATAAAGGCCGGAACGTAGTTTTTTGCCTGCTCAGTGAGATAGGGCCTTATTTCCCAGTAATCAGTATGGCCATTACTTCTTTCTATTGCTTTTCTGATATCCCCGGGTCCCCCGTTATAAGATGCTAAAACAAGCTGCCAGTCATTATAAGTATTATATAAATATTCAAGATACCTGCAAGCAGCATCAGTTGATTTGTAAGGATCTTTTCTCTCATCAATATATGAGTTTACTTCCAGATCAAATAACCTGCAAGTATTTAATAAAAACTGCCATAATCCAACTGCCCCTGATTTTGATCTTGCATTACTGTTAAGTCCTGATTCTACAATAGTCAGATATTTTAATTCCAGTGGAAGGTTATATTTATCAAGTATTTCATCGAATATAGGAAAATACAATTCAGCCAGTCCGATAATTTTTGCAAAATCTGCTCTTCTTTTTATTGTGTAGGTTTCTATGTATTTTTTTACTGTCTCATTATAGTCCAGCTCAACCGGAGTTAATTTGTTTAGTTCAGCAATACGGTATTCATAAAATAAATCAGGATGCCGGGGAATTGAATCAGGATTAATATTATTTGTATAACATTGTATTTGTAATCCCGGGTTTGATGTGGGAATTCTCAAATTGTCAGAAAAAACAGATTTACTGGTACCGGATTCTGTTAATAGCATTACGGTTACAAACAGTAATTTATAAACTTTTCTTCCAATATTCACTCTTATATACTTTAGTTATTAATTTGACCTTGTGTAATTTACCGTGTTAATATTTTCATGATTTTATTGAGAAATTAGTAACAGGGACGTTTCTTGTGAGATAAAAAAAATACCTGCCTACTAATTAAAATAATTAAAAGACAGGTAAAATATATTATAATCAAACTTACTTCTTATTTTCTTCTATTGATTCCTTGGTATCTTTTGATTCTTCTCCTTTTGATTCTTCTCCCTTTGATGCCTTTTTAAATTCTTTCATTCCTTGTCCCAGACCTTTCATTAATTCAGGGATTTTTCTTCCCCCAAATAATAAAAGTATAATCAAGACAATAATTATTATCTCAACTGGTCCTGGTGTCCCCAATAATAACACACTTAAATTCATGATGAATATCTTTAGTTAATTTAAATACAAATTTATCAATATTTCACAATATAGGTTAAGGATAAAAATAATTTTACAATATGCTTATTTACCAAGCAATCTCTGAATTAATCTGACAATATCATTACCATTTGCATACAATAATATTGATAGTAATATTATCATACCTGTTATCTGCGCATATTCCAGGAATTTATCCCCCGGTTTCCTGCCGGTTATAATTTCAAATAATAAAAACGTTACATGGCCGCCATCCAAAGCAGGGATAGGCAAAATATTCATAAACGCAAGGATTAATGACAGAAATGCCGTGATTTCCCAAAATGCCTGCCATTCCCATACATGAGGAAATAATCCTCCTATTGAACCGAAACCTCCCAGTCCTTTATATGCTCCGGTTTTAAAATTAAAAATCAGCTTAAACTGCTTAATGTAAAATCCGAGTTTTTCTTTTGCTTTTATCAGGCCGGCGGGAATAGCGCTTAGAAAAGTAAATTTCTTAGTATTAAATTTATAGATATTCAGTTTTTCCATTTCCTTAAAGCCCAGGATTGCAGTAGTAATCTCAAATAGTCCTTCATCAGAAAGCCTTACTTTGACTGTTTTCTCTTCATTTTCCCTTAAAATATCAAGAGCAATTTCTTTCCCTTTTAAGGTATCGGTGATAGATTTATATTCGTCATAATATTTGATTCGGATGCCTTCAATACCAACAACTCTATCCTTCGACCTTAGGTCTGAGTTAACGTTAATGGAAGTATCCGGAATTTCGGCAACTATAAACGGAATTCTTGGATATATCAAAAGCCCCTTCCTTTTTTCAACTAATTTCCCTACAAAATCTTCAGGGATATCAATATTTATTTCTCTATCATTTCGTAATACCTGAACGCTACCTCCAAAAATTAATTTTCCCAGAATATCAGAATACCTGTCAGGTTGCTCCCCATTAATTGAAATTATTTTATCCCCATTTTCAAGCCCGATGTCCAAAGCAAGTGAATCTATACACCATATGCCATCCGTTAAATTTTCATTTGGGAGGTACTTTTCACCCCAAACAAGTAAAACAAATGAATATATTAAAATCCCAATAATTAAATTTACCATTACACCTCCAAGCATTATAATAAGGCGTTGCCATGAAGGTTTTGAACGGAACTCATAGGGTTGTGGTGGCTTTTTAAGTTGTTCTTTATCCATTGATTCATCAATCATTCCTGATATTTTTACATATCCGCCCAGTGGCAGCCAGCCAAGGCCATATTCTGTATCTCCCTTCTTTACTTTAAAAAGTGAGAACCACGGATTAAAAAATAAGTAAAATTTCTCAACTCTTGTTTTAAAAAGTTTTGCAGTTAAAAAATGCCCTGACTCATGCAGAATTACAAGGATAGATAAACTAAGCAATAATTGACTTATTTGTATTAATACATTCATTAAAATCCTTTTCTTTTTATTTTAAAATTTAATAATGCAGGTGCAAAAATAACATCTATATTTAATATCTCATTAAAAATTCAACAGAACCTGTAAATTTTTAACTTTCAATTAATTGATTGGCAACATTACGGGCTTCTTTATCAGATTGGTAATAATCCTCGAGTGCAGGATTTGAAATGTAGTTTACTTTACTCATTGTTCCTTCAATAATTTCAGGCATTTTTAAAAATGTAACCTTCTCACTTAAAAAAGCTTCGACAGCTATTTCATTTGCAGCATTTAAAATACATGGCATGTTTCCTCCTTTTCTTATTGATTCATATGCCAAATCAAGATTACGGAATATATTAAAATCCGGCTTTTCAAAGGTCAGTTCGGGATAATCAGTAAAGCTAAAACGAGGTAAATCCGATTCGATTCTATCAGGATAACCTAAGGCATATTGGATTGGTAAATGCATATCAGGCAAACCCATTTGAGCTTTCATTGAGCCATCTTTAAACTGAACAATAGAATGGATAATTGACTGGGGATGAACTACTACCTCAACGTGGGACGGATCAATATCAAACAACCATTTTGCTTCGATAACTTCCATTCCTTTATTCATTAATGTCGCAGAATCAATAGTAATCTTATTTCCCATACACCAGTTAGGATGCACTAATGCCTGTTCTTTAGTAACTTTTTCAAGCTCATTATATGACATTCCGCGGAAGGGCCCGCCGGAAGCTGTCAGATAAATCTTTTCTACCGTATTATTATTTTCACCTGCCAGGCACTGGAATATTGCTGAATGTTCAGAATCCACAGGATATATGTGCACTTTGTTTTTCTTAGCCAGCTCAGTAACCTGCTTGCCGGCTACAACTAAAGTTTCTTTATTTGCCAGGGCAATATCCTTTCCCGCACGAATAGCAAAAATTGTGGGAGCCAGGCCTGCAAAACCTACCATTGCTGTTAATACAGTATCAACGGTATTCAACCCAACCACCTGTTTGATAGAATCCTCTCCTGCATGAACATTTATGGGCAAATCAGACAATGCGTCATTTACTTTTTTATACTTTTGTTTATCAGCAATTACGATATGAGTTGGCTTAAATTTGACAGCCTGTTCAATTAATAGATCAGCATTACTTTTTGCAGTTAATACTTCAACTTTAAACTTGTCGGGATTATTATTAATGACGTGAAGTGCCTGAGTGCCTATTGAGCCGGTAGAACCAAGAACCGCAATTCTTTTTTTCATTAATTCGTTATAACTATTTGATTGTTAATGTTAACAAATTATCCTGAATTTAGAAAAATATAAAGTCTTCAGGATTTAAAGGGGTTCCATTGTGCCATAATTCAAAATGCAAATGAGGTCCGGTGGTCAATTCACCTGAGTTACCAATAATTGCAACAGGTTCTCCGGCTTTAACAAATTCACCTGACTTCTTTAATAATTCAGCGTTATGAGCATAAACAGAAAGCAGGTTATTTTTATGTTGAATCTGGATTATCCAGCCCAGATCCAAAGTCCATGTAGCCATTGTTATTGTACCGTCCAATACTGCTTTAACAACCTGGTTTGGTGCAGCGACAATATCAGTGGCATAATGATTGATACGGGGATTAAAGGAATTAGTAACTATTCCTTTAATTGGAGGGAAAAAATGAGCCTTGGATATTGACGAAATATTCTTTCTGTCATCAACTATTGCGAGGCTGAATTGATCTTCCTTTTCAATCAGACTACGCAACACAGAATCTTCAGCAGAGGGAGAAAAATTAATATTCTCATAACTTATATTGGTATCAACAAAATTTTCATGATTATCAGGCTCTTTACCTGAAATTATTTTGTTAAGATTTTCAAAATACGCGTCTCTTTTTTCAATTTCATATGCAAGTGAGTCCAGTTTTATAAAGTTTAACCTGATATTCCTTACTGTTTTCTCGTCAGGATATCCGGGAATAAGCTCACGTACAGGAGTATAAGCTATAATTGATATAACAATGGCAAGAAACACCAGGGTAACAACACCTATTATAGTAATTACGTTAAGTCGGGATAGTTTTAAATTCAGAACTTCCTGGTAGCTCTCATCTCTGTATATTGACAACCGGTATTTTGATTTAACTCTTTCAAGGAATGATCTCTTATCTTTATTTCTGGCCATTTTTTGTTTTTTTTATTACGCAAATATAGTAAAGATTTAGGGCAAGAACATATTATAAAAGGTTTTTCATGACCCTATGAAATCGGATAATTATTTTGTGAATTAGCAAAGTTAATATACCTTTGCAGCTTCCAAAGCCAGAAAAAAATATACAATATATTGCGGGGTGGAGCAGTTGGTAGCTCGTTGGGCTCATAACC
>Ga0114922_10000842_pt1 | contig 29460 bp, 22 predicted proteins | sample AartaG_FD_100975 | JGI IMG/M metagenome (GOLD analysis project Ga0114922, IMG submission 100975) | Deep subsurface microbial communities from Aarhus Bay to uncover new lineages of life (NeLLi) - Aarhus_00045 metaG | ecosystem: Environmental > Aquatic > Marine > Oceanic > Sediment | place... | reverse complement strand
CGCCACCTACTGCATGCTGGAGGAGGACCCGCTGCGGGAGCTGCCCGACACGCGGATGTTCGTCGTTCACGGCCCTTTCGGTCGGGGCACGATGCGCCGCGAAGCTCGGGCGCTCTACCCGGCTCAGCGCGGCATGTACGGCCCGCCGGAGAAGTGCCAGTGGTGGGACGACGCGGCCGACTCGCCCGTGGAGGGCGAGTACGGCGCGTACTGGATGCCCTTCGGCGAGGGCGAGACGGTCTACTTCCCGTTCGATCTGGGGGCGCTGTACTGGCGCCACTACCAGAGTGCACATCGCGAGCTGATCGGGCACTGGATCGGCCGCTTCCTGGCGGCCGACGAAGGTCATCCCCGAATCGGCGTCCGCAACGCGCCGCTCGCCGTGCAGCTTACCTGGCACCGCATTGGCGGCGGCCGCGACGCCATCGTCCACCTCCTGAACTACACGGGCTGCCAGAAGAACCATTTCGAGGCACCGATCCGGCTGCCCGGCGTCGAGTTGCACGGCACCGGCTCTCCGAGGCGGGTCACCGCCCTGAAGGCCGGGCGCGAGCTGCCGGTAGAGACAGGCCCGGCCGGCTGGTCCGTCCGCGTGCCCGAACTGGGCCTCTTCGAAGCCATCGTCACCGAGGACCTGCTATGAGGATTGCGAAGATCGAGAGCTACCTGCGCGACGACATCCCCGTCTGCCGCGTCCACACGGACACGGGCGAGAGCGGAACCGGACAGTGCTCCACGTACGGCGGCGCCGTCACGGTGAAGGTGCTCCACGAGATGGTTGCGCCGCTCGCGCTGGGGAAGGACCCGCTGAAGATCGAAGCCATCGTGGACAACGTGATCGACCGGACCATGAAGTTCCCCGGCTCGTTCGTGCGCCGGGCGTTGAGCGGCCTGGACACGGCATTGTGGGACCTGAAGGGGAAGCTGTTCGGCCAGCCCGTGGCGAAGCTGCTGGGCGGGCCCGTCCGCGATCCGGTGCCCATGTACGCCTCCAGCATGCGGCGGGACATCAGCCCCGAGGACGAGGCGGAACGGCTGTCCAGGCTGGTAAGGGAGCAGGGCTTCGGCGCCGTCAAGATCCGCATCGGCACCGGCCCGAACGCGCCGATGGGCAGCGATGGCGACATGTACCCCGGCCGCACGGAGGCGCTGGTCGAGACGGTCCGGAAGGCGCTCGGCGACGAGGTGCGCATCAACGTGGACGCCAACAGCACCTACACCGCCCACAAAGCCATCCGCGTTGGGCGGACGCTGGAGCGGTTCGGCGTCTTCCACTTCGAGGAGCCGTGCCCCTATCCCGACATCGAGTCCACGCGCGAGGTGGCCGCCGCACTCGACGTTTACGTGGCCGGCGGGGAGCAGGACAACATACTGCACCAGTTCCGCCGCATGGTGGCCATGCGTGCCGTGGACATAGTCCAGCCGGACATCCTCTACGTCGGCGGCATCTGCCGCGCCCGGCGCGTGGCGATGCTGGCGCACGAGTTCGGCCTGGCCTGCACGCCCCACGCCGCCAACCGAGCGATGGTGCAGCTCTTCACGCTGCACTTCGCGTCGGCGATGCCCAACTGCCTCTACGAGCAGGAGTGGACGATCGAGTCCACGGCGCGCTCGGACGGTTTGCTGGAACGTCCGCTCGAAATCGAGGATGGGGCCGTGAAGGTGCCGGAAGGCCCGGGCTGGGGCATCGAGGTGAGCGAGGACTGGCTGAGCGAGGCCGAATGCCGGGTCTCGACCCTTGATTGAACCGCGGGGAGGCGCAATGCAAACCGTCGCCGACTTGATTGACTTCGTCGAGCAGTCCGTGGGACATCCTCTCAACTCCGACGAGGGCGTGCAGCACGGATCGCCGCAGGACGAGGTGCGCTCCGTTCTCGTCTGCTGGATGGCGACGCGCCGGGCGCTGTCCCGGGCGGGAGAGGTCGGCGCCGACCTTGTCATCGGCCACGAGAGCCTCTACTACCCCTACAACGTGGTCAACCGGAGCGACGGGCCGGCCGGGTGGCAGGACTGGGCGATCAACCGCGGGCGGCGGGACTTGCTCGATGCGCACGGGCTCACGTTCGCGCGGATACACGGCTCCCTGGATGAACTGTGCATCTTCGACGACTTCGCCGACCAGCTCGGCCTGGGCCAGGCCGTGCAAGCCGAGGGGCTCGCCAAGGTATACGAGATCGAGCCGTGCACGCTGCGCGAGTTGGCTGACCGCGTCAAGCGCCACACGGGCATGGCTCACATGCGCGTCTCGGCGCCGGAGGGGCTCGACCAGGTGGTGCGGCGCATCGGCCTGCCCTGGGGCGGGCTCGGCCTGTACACCAACGTCGGCTACCAGCAGAGGCTGCTGGAGATGGGATGCGACGCGCTGATCGCCGGCGAGGCGTGCAGCTACGGATTCCGGTTCTCAGGCGAGTGCGGCGTGCCGATGATCGAGACGAGCCACGAGGGGAGCGAGGACCCGGGCCTGCGCCGCTTCTGCGAGATACTGGGCGAGCGGTTCCCGGACCTCGACGTCGAGTTCCTCGAAATCCCGCGCCCCTGGGAGTGGGTCTGAGACCGAGAACTCAATCCGACCACGACGGATTCTGATCCAGGACTGATTTCGCAGTAGGCCGGGGGCAGTTCCGGGAAGTCTCGCCGGCATCGCGAGCAATCACGACGGGGTTGTCGGGAGGCACAGGCGACTTAGTCCACGTTGCCCAGAACGCGCAGGCCGTGTTCCTGCTGCCTGTGCGGCGTCGAGGCCCGCGCCGTCTCCGCTGCTGCCTGGCGCATGAGTAAAAGCTGGTCCTTGCCACGCCGGCGACGGCGTCCGTCCTCCAGGACGCCCTTGCCGGGCCAGATGTAGAGGCGGCATTCTCGTTTGGCGAGGGCGTCGACGTGCGCCGCGTCAGACGGTTCCGGGGCAGGACCCGACCTGCAGGTCATTGAACGGCGCGGGAGGACGACGCAACTGCATGGTGTCGGGGGCGGTTGCGACGGATCGGCGCGGCGCCTACTCCTTCTCAAAGATTTTGACAATAGCGTGGGTTGGACCCACCGGCACAAGCTCTTTCCGCTGCCGTGGGAAGAGACTCGTCGGGATGGTGACGGTGCTAGGCATGTAACCAAGCCCCGCGGCCACAGCGAACTCCACAACCCGAAAGAGGTACCAGCCGATCAGCCGTGGATGGAGGCCCAGGAACAGAGGTAAGGTAACCAGAATCCAACGCCCGCCAGGGCGCAGGACCCTCAGGTATTCGTTCCAGGTCCGTTCTTCGCTCACATACTGCATGGGGAAGGCATTGATGATCGTCCCGATGCTTTCGTCAAGTATCGGCAGACACCTCGCATCCGCGCAGACCACGATCCCGTTCGCTCCCTTGCGGTCCAGACGTCGCTGCGCCGCTCGGGCCATCTGTGGTGATATATCGACACCGATTACTTCCAGTCCGCGTTCTGCAAGCCGCGTCAGCAAGTGTCCCCGCCCGCATCCCGCGTCCAGCACCGGTTCCTTGTCGATGAAACGTTCCGCAGCGAATGTCCAGCGGTAGTAGAGACCGCCCGAAAGCAGCCAGGCTCCCGGAGAGTAGGCCCAGGACAGACTGGTATAGAGGCTTCCGAGTTCCTTCACAGCCGAACGAGACATCACCCCACCCCCCATAACGCGGCCTTCGGCCGCAAGAGTGCTATTGATCCATCTTTCCCAGATGGCTCTCTCTTGCCAGCGTCTGGTCCAACCCGCTGAAGTGTAGCCCTCTGTTCGGGCGTTATCAACCCAGAAGAACCATGTCCAGGGACGCCATGTGTTCGAAACCCCTGCCAGACGGCCCTATTCTACCTGACGTCACGCTTCGCCATCGCCTGCATCTGGGAAATCGGGGCTAAGATGGCTCGCGGCGGGGGCTCTCCAGCACCTCCCAACCAACGGCGATGTTGCTCCGCAGAATAGCGCAGCGCTCACCGCACGGTCGCGTCCGGGCGCTCCTGAAGCGGGTGCGTGCGCACCACAATCGAGAAGATGTAGGGGTAGCGATGCTTCAAATGCTCGCAGTAACGGAGCCACTCGCGCGTCAGACGGGAGTAGACGCGCGCCAGGTCACCGGCAAGGTGGGCCAGGTCCGTGTCGGGCAGGTCCGTAAGCGAACCCCGCGCCGATAGCTCCTCCATCAGGTGGAAGATCGCCCACAGAAGACTCGTGAATCGCTCGTGCTCCAGCAGATTGGGATTGGCCAGCAGGTTGGACAGCAGGTCGCGCCGCTCGGCCAGCATGGAGCGGAGCCCCTCCAGGTCCAGTTGCCTGGCGTTCACCTTGTAGTCGAACGCTCCGACGAACGCACGGGCGCGGCGGAATTCGGAAGCGGACCAGTCGCTGCCCACGTCGAGGCGCGGCCGCAATTCGTCCTGGTTCTCGATGGCGTCCGTCAGTTCGCCGAGCAACTCGACGCCCAACTCGCTGAAAAAGAGCCCGACCAGCATGTTGAGCTTCTCCAGCACGGACTGCTTCTCGTGGCGCGACATCACTCGCTCGATGACGATCACCACGAGCAGCACCTCCAGGGGGACGAACGCGATGTCCCCGACCAGGTAGATCAGGATGTGGTGCACATCATGGAAGAACAGGTAGTGCACGAAGTACGTGAGCACCGAGCAGGCCAGAAGCACCGCTCCGACGCCAAGTATCCACTTGTGTTGCTTCATGGCATCCCGCCTCCTTTTTGTGGCCGCCGCACGGGACGCTAACTGCGCGCGGGTCAACCGCCCGATAGGGCGCCGTGCAGCACGACGATCCCCGCGCCCTTGATTGTGGGCAGGGCAACGCGCACGCGCCCCTCCGAGTGCTCGAACTCCAGCTCCGTTCTGTCCGGCTCCAGCGTGACAGACTCCGGGGCGCGGTCGACGCGGACGTCCAGCTTTGCGTCCACGAGGGCCTGCGCGTCCTCGATGACGTCGATGCCGATCGCATGGCCGCGCCGCTGCGGGCAGTAGTGAAGCAGGCACGCCATCAGATCACCGCCCTTGCGCCTGAGCGTCAGCTCCGCCGTGGTCGGGCAGTTCGTGCGGACGATGGGGTCGGGCAGCAGCCGCCCGAGCAGGTCAAGGACGACCTTCTTGTAGACCGAGTAGGCCGTCTCACGGTACGCGCGAAAGATGTCGTTCGCGACGTAGGCCACGCTGTCGTTGACGCAGACGGCCGGCGAATCGGTGTCTCCCTTGACCGGGGCGTGCCGGTGGGAGCAGAAGTGCTCGGGCGTCCGGTTGAAGTACGGCTCGGCCAGCGCCGCCAGGACCTTCGCGCCCGGCCGCGCCTTCACGCACCAGGAGCGCTGGTAGAGCGCAAACTCGTAGTCCCACAGGAACCCCTCGTCCACCGGGTGCATGTAAGCGGGCCTGTAGGGGAACTCCTCCGCGCCTTCGACCGGCCAGGCGTCGAGGCCGAGGCCCGACACGCCGCTGGCGATGACCTTGCCCCCATCGGCGATGAACTGCTCAACCTTCGCCGCCCGCTCCTCGTCCAGATGGAGGTGATCCGGCAGGATCATCACCCGCACGGGCCATTCGTCTTCGAAGCCGTCAAAGATGCGGAAGGGCGTCTGTGATTCGAGCAACATGCGCATGGCGCCGGTCTCGGGAGTGTTATCCCAACCGAAGGGGGCCTCGGGATCCGTGCCGGTGCCGACCAGGATGCCGACCTCGTAGACCGGATCGGCGTCAAGCACGAAGTCCTGGAAGGGCCCGAGCCTGGCGAACGCACCGGCCAGGAGCTTCGCGGTGTAGGGCTCCGGCGCGCCGCTCGGGTGAAGCTGATCGCCGACGGCGGTCTTGACGCCGTAGGCGGCGTGGCGCAGGCACTCGTACTCGAGCGCGGCGGGATTCTTCAGGCCGCCGAAGTCGCCCCACGCCGTGTGGAACCGGCCCGTGTGCGAGTAGATGTCCAACCCCTTGTGCACGTAGTATGAGGCCTGGAATGGGAGGTGATCGTAGCCCCAGCCACCCGAAGGGAGCGACTCGATGCACATCCAGTGCTGATGCCGCAGGAAGCGGTCCGCACAGGCCTCGCGGTTGGCGGTCACGCGCCACGGGTTGTTGTAGTAGAGGGGCACGTCGGGTCGGATCGAGCCGCCCACCTTCGTCATCCGCTCCATGAAGCGTTCGCGCACCATGAGGCTGTAGGCCCGGCGGTCGCGACGGTCGCCGGGCCACAGGCCCTCTTTGCGCATGCCGTCCAGGCACCACTCGCACGAGCAGCCGTCGTCGCCGTACTGCACGATGTCCAGGAAGAGGCGATCGGGATCGTAGAGCGTCAGCACTTCCCGCAGGATCGCCTCGAAGAAGTCCGAGTAGGGCGTGTTGAAGCAGATATTGCGCCACCCGGCCTGATCGGGCGGCGCGCCGACGTGGCGGCCGTCGGGATGGCGCTGTCGCCATTCCGGGTGCTCGCGCGCCGTCAATTCGTCCCAGCCCACGGTGATGTAGACCAGGGGGCTCATGCCCACGCTCCGGCCCGCGTCGATGATGCCGCCCACCAGGTCCGAGCATTCGAGGTTGGGGTGGGGCCTGCCGACTCTGGTCGGATAGTAGCACCATCCGTGGTGACAGCGGGCTTTCGCCATGCAGCCGTCGGCGCCCGATTCCTTCAGCAGGCGGGCGAACTCGTCGGGATCGAACTTGCTCCCCACACCGGGAATATGCTCGCTGGTGTGGAAGTCCATGAACCATTCGCGCCGTGGTATCGGGCGCATTGTCCGTCTCCTCCTGATCAAGAGCTGCGGCACGCCGCAGCCGGGTCCAACGTCAGACAATGGGAAGCTCAAGCAACGACGGCTCGCCGTGCCGTCCGATCAGGGCGCACTCCGAACGTTCGGGGTATATCTCGCATCGGGGTGCGTCGCTGCCCGCGACGACGAGCCGCACCCGGTGGCCGGCCTTGAACGTGTTCGCCACGGGCCAGAACGGAATGGTGAGCGTGACCGCCTCGCCCGCGGGCAATGGCACCGCCTTGTCGTGTCCCTCCCGATGGGCGGCGCGCAGGCGCCCGAACGACACCTGCCGGCTGCGTTCGTCCGGGAAGACGTCTGCCAGTTTCAGCATCACGTGCGCGTCCGCCGAACTCGATCGAAACACGAGCCGCGCCACCGGCGAGCCAGCCACGGTCAGGTCGGTTTCCAGGGGCGCCGAGGTGTAGGTGAGTGCGCGCTCCTCGTAGACGCGGATGTCGAGCGGCGACTCGATGGACGCCAGGGCATCGTCCGGGTCGTGCACGAACGCGTCCTCGAACGCCCTCGCCTGAGCCTGTTCAACGAGGAGGCCGCCCTCGGAAAGCACAAGCGTGGAGCGGCCCTCCCCCGGCGGCCACTTCTCGAAGGTGCGCCACTCCTCATCGCCCATCACGAATGCCTTGACGGGCGGCTCGTCCATGACGCCGTTGTGGATGCCCTTCAGGTGATGGTCGAACCACCGCAGGCGCCGCTCGGGGCGGTCGACGTCCGCGTGGGCGCCGTGCGTCCCCTGCTCGCCGGGGGTGAGCAGCAGGCTCTTGGGCCCCCGGTGCAGCTGGTATGCCTCGCAGGTGGCCCGCACGAAGTGGTCGTACCAAACGCCCAGGTAGCAGGTCGGCACATCGCACTGCTGCACGACGCCGCGCAGGTCGTAATCCCGCCAGAGCTCGTCAATCTCCGTGTGCCCGCGCATCCTCACGTACCAGTCCTGGGGCGTCGGGTTCTTGCCCGCCAGCGCCCGCCGCTCGCGCAGCTTCAGCCGATCGAGCGCCACCTTCCTTCGCAGCAGGGCACCGTCCGGATCGATGTCCCCGTCCACCTTCCCAAGGGGCACCGACGGACCGATGTTGCCCGTCATGCCCTCCACCCAGCTGATCTTGCTGGCCGACTCAGATATGCCGCCGACGAACCAGGTGTCGTGGTAGAACTGCAAGGGAGCGACTTCGACGAACATGGCCTTCAGGGCAGGCGGCCTATCGGCCGCCGCCAGGAGCTGATAGGCTCCGAGGGCCGAGCCGCCGAACGTCCCGACGGCCCCGTCGCAGAAGGGCTGCTCGGCCAACCAGTTGACCACGTCCGCCCCGTCCCCGAGTCCCACAGGGATATTGTAGTAGGTGAACTCCCCTTCGGAGCCGCCCGTGCCGCGCGCGTCCACCACGCAAAGGGCGTAGCCCCGCCTGACGTAACGGTCGGCCTCGTCGCGGCCGAAACCGTTCTTGTTGTAGGGAGTGCGCACCATCAGGCAGGGGAACCGGCCATCGGAGGCCGGTCTGTAGAGGTCGCAGGCCAGCCGGACCCCGTCCCGCATCGGGATGTAGACGTAACGCGTCACGTGCGTCGCAAATGGAGCGTCGAACGCCGAAGCTCTGCCCATCCTGTCCGCTCTCCCGTCGCTCAGACTCAGCCCGCAGCGCGCGGGCCCTATGCGAGCCTGCATTGTAATCGCAGGAGGGGCACCGTCAAGGCCACGGCGGCAGGAGCGGCGCGGAGGGTGGCCCACCGGGCACCTTGGTCGCCCCGGCCGGTTCTGGTATACTGGGCGGCTGCGCGCGGACGCCCGTGAGCTTGCCGCATTGGCGGGGAAGGTCACACACATCATGGTCCCCCAGGCACAGAGGATTCGCGCCCACTTTCTCATAGCTCTGACGCTGGTCGTGGCGGCGTTCGGCGTCACCCGGCTGCTGCACAGCTACCGGCAGAAACAGGTGGTCACGGATTACGCGCAGACCGAGCGGAGGGTGCGCGCGTACGCCGCAAAGGTCTTCCGGGCGGAGCACGAGCAGATCGCAGAGCTGGCCATGGAGGAGCACGGCCGCATGCAGCGGGATGCGGCGGCCCTGTTCATGCAGGCGCGCTATCTGCTGGAGCAGCAAGGGGGCAGCGCCCGAATGCTGGTACGGGACGTGGCGCGAACCGGCGCGCTCGCTGAGCTGAAAGCAAACTTCAACAGGATTCGGACCGGGGAACCGGCCCGCTTTCCCAGGGGCGAGCCCTTCCTGCGCGGGTACTACTCCGCCGTCGATGGAACCATCCAGCCCTATGGCCTCTGCCTGCCAAAGGACTACGAACCCGAAGGCTCCTACCCCGTGGTGGTCACACTGCACTCCGGGGAGGGACCCGGCGCGCTCAAGTGCCGCGAAGCCCCCTGCTACGGCGGTGCGATCTCCGTCAAACCGGAGGCACGCGGCGCCGGCGGCTTCATGGACATCGCAGAAGACGACGTCCTCGCCGCGCTGCGGGAGGTGCACCAGCTCTACAGCACGGACAGGGACCGCGTCTACCTGATCGGAGCCGGGGCGGGGGCGACCGGCTGCTGGCATCTTGCCGGCCATTACCCCCACCTGATCAGCGGCATCGTCGCCGTCGACGGGAGGACCGGCCCCGGCGCATGGTTGCGCTACGCCGCTGGAGGCGCCGAGTCGCAAGCATGGCATCAGCAAGTGCGGGCCTTCCTTGAGGCCAGCCTCAGCCCCGTCGCCTACGCCGAGAACCTGGACCACTGCCACGTGGTCGCCGCCCGCGGGGCGTCCGGCCGGGCCGCTGACCGCCGGGATACGCGGGCGATGATCGAGAGGCTGCGCAAGCTCGGCTCGGCACCCGAGTACCTGGAGTTCCTGCTGCAATCCGGCGAGGACCTCGCCAGGTGGCGGGAGCAGCTTGCCCTGCCGGGCGTTCTCGGCCGGGGCCCGGCACGTGTGCCGTCGCGATTCCGTTACAAGACGGCTCACCCGCGGCACAACGGCGCCTGGTGGCTGAGGCTGGATCGACTCGGCCGTCCCATGCAGTTCTCCTCAGTCGAAGCGAAGGCCGAAGACGGGCGCGTGCTGATCGACACCGACAACGTTTCAGCCCTGACGGTGCTACTGAACGAGGCCCCCGCTACGGTCAACACCGCGTGCGTGGACGGGGTGGAGTTCCCGGTGGCTGCACGCGCCCGGGCAAGCACGTTCAGCCTTGAGAAATGGGAAGGGCGATGGCGCCTCGCCACCCCGCGCCCTCTCATGAAGCAGAGGGGGCTGTCGGGCCCCTTCTCGGACGTAACCCGAGACCCGTTCCTCGTGGTGTACGGAACGGCGGGGGACTCCGACTTGCACCGCGAGCTGAGTCGCTGGGAGGCCGACCGTTTCGCCGAGACGTGGAAGGCTCGTTACGGCAACTCGCCCCGCATCAAGGCCGACGCGGATGTCGAACCGCGCGACATCAGGAGCCTGAATCTGCTCCTGTTCGGTGGACCCCAGGTGAACGGCATAACGAAGAGAATCGCCGGGCAGTTGCCGGTCGGGTTCGAGGAACAGGGGTTCACGCTGGCGGGCGAGAGCTTCGAAGGCACCGGCGTGGGACTGCTCCTGTGCTACCCGAATCCCTTGAGCCCGAACCACATGGTGGCCCTGGTCGCCGGGGCCACGCCGGAGGCGCTGTACCAGGCGCAGGACAGAATTGGCATGCGCCTGAGCTGGCGCCCCTACGGCAATTACAAATGGTTCGACTACGCCCTTTTCGGCGCCCGGACCGCCGGTACGGAGACGCTGGTGGCGGCCGGCCTTTTCGACAACCAGTGGCAGCTTCGGCCGAAGGGGGACGGCCCGGCCGGGGGCGGAGCGGAGTGGCGCGGCGATCCGGCCGCCCGGGAGACGCTTTTGCCTCAAACCTTCCCGCTCCTGGGCTCGGCCTCCGAGTCCGAGGAGGACCAGGTTCTGCTGTGCGACGTGCGCCCGCTCGCCATCGAACAAGACTACGGCGCCGTTGCCTTCGACCGGTCCTGTGAGGGCACGGCGATTAGGCTGGCAGGCGAGGAGTTCCAGAGGGGATTGGGCGTCAGGTCGCCCTCCGTTATCCGTTTCATGCTGGGCGGGCAGTTCCGGAGCTTCAGCGCCACAGTGGGCCTGACAGACGGAGGGCCGCCGAGCGCCTCATCGGCCGTGTCCGGAGAGGTAGTCTTTCAGGTCGAAGGCGATGGCCTCCGCCTCGCTACCAGCCTGCCTTTGAGCCGGAAGGGGGACGGCAACACTTCCGCTCCGCTCTCCGCCGACGTGGAGGGAGTGCGCGTCCTTACGTTGACAGTGCTGCCGAGCGGTGCGCGCTCCGAGCCCGGCACTTCGTGCGTCTGGGGCGCCCCCACCGTGAGCAGATGAGCGGCCCCCCGCTGACCATCCCTGCCACGGGTCCGGGACCGGCCGCCTTTGCCAGCACGATCTGCTTTATCCTGCCCTGCCCGAAGATGATGGCGGCGACGAGCGCCAGCAATAGGGCAAACCACAGCGCCAGGGCGCGTCTGGCTGCCTTCTTGGCCCTGTCCTTCTCCAGCCAGGTGCGCGGCCGGATCCCCTGCGCCAGGAACGTGGCCACGGCTGCCAGGTTAATGCAGATCAGGTTGGCCAGGAACAACAGGCCCGCGCCCAGCGCCACTGCCCATTGCGCCGAGCCCAGCGCAAGCCCCAGGGCGACCAACGGCGGCAGCAGCGCAACCGCCACCATGACGCCGACCAGGGCCGAGGACAGTCGCCCCGCCACAGCCAGCGCACCGGCACAGCCGGCCGCCAGCCCCAGGGCAATGTCGGACGGCGCCACCTCCGAGCGCGACGCCATCTGGCCGGAGTCGAAAGAGATCGGCAGCACGATGCCGATCAGCACGGCCAGCGCCAGAGCGACCCCAATGGCAACGAAGCCGGTCTTCAACGCGCGCCGCAACAGTTTCGTGTCACCCATAGCGTTGGCGAACGCAAGCGCCATGTTCGGGCCCAGCAGGGGCGCGATCACCATGGCGCCGATGACGACCGCCACGTTGTCCCGCCACATACCTATGGCCGCAACGAGCGTGGACAGGAGGACCAGCACGACGTAGACGCGCGTCAGGTTGGCTCGGCCGGCGATGTCCTCGTAGAGCTCCTGGCGACTCACGCGCCCGCCCTCGGCTTGGGCTTCCCGCTCGGAGGACTCACCCTCCTCGGGCTCCTCCTCCCGCGGCACGGCCGCCTCCACGGGCAGCAGCACTATGCGCACGCCCTCCATGTGGGCGAACCGGTTCTCGAGCCGGTCCAGTACGCTCTCCGCCTTGTCCGCCGCCAGCAGAATCGTGACCATCACCTGCTCGTCCATCAGCGCGTCATGCCAGAGGCCCTTGGGCTCGGAGTCCTCGGCAAGCTGCTGCACCTCCTGCCTGTGCTCCTCCGGGCAGACGACTTCGATGAGGCGAAGTGCCATGGATCGCTCCCCGCTTCAAGTCGGGGCCAGTGTAGGTGGGTGGCCGGGGCAGTGTCAAGACGGGCAGCCAGCCCAGGCAAGGGACGACCACAGCCGCAAGCACGAACACGAGGAGCCGAGCTGGCTCATCCGCCGAGCTCTCTAACGAACGCCTCTACCTTATCGGAGGCCTGGCCTTTGCGGACCTCCTTCGTCCTCAGAGCCAGGCGGGTGATCGGTTGCTTACCGCACAGCTCGGCCATCTGCTCGAAGGTCCGGTCGATCCCCGTGCCGCCGGTCGTCAGGAAGAAGGCCACGCCGGGCAGGGCGTCCTTGCACCGTGTCATGTAGGTCCTGATGGCAGGCGTCACGCTCGAGGCCCAAACCGGCGTGCCGATGACCACTAGGTTGTACGCCGAGGGATCGCTCCGCACATCCTGGATCTCCGTAGGCTTGTTCAGACGGGCATCCTTTCCGCCCGCCACGAAGCCCAACATGCCTTTCCGGCTCTTGGTGTCGACGATCTCCTCCAGTTCGGCCCCCAGGCCATCGGCGATGGCTTCGGCAACCTGCTTCGTCGTGCCGGTGCGCGAGTAGTAGACGACGAGCGCCTTCCTATCTCCCATCGTTCGCCCTCCGCAAGCTGCTGCCCTCCCAGGCCTTCTGGGGCACGCGCCCCTACGGAGTCTACAGCGTAAGCTTCGCCCGCGCAACGCCTCTTCGACGCCGTCCCGGGCGGCTGCTCCTGCGAGCGCGTTTGATGCAGCGCAGCGCCGGTGCTAGACTCTCCACTCGCCACGCAGGCCTCCCCCCAGGGATAGAAGCCGTGGAGCCTACTATGCCACGTCTCAGGTTGCCGGAATCATGAAAGAGCTGACCCCGCGAGAGCGCTACCGCAGGATCATCCGGCACCAACAGCCGGACCGCATGCCCTACGTCTTCGGCCATCCGCGTGCAAGCACGTTCCAGGCCTGGCGCAAGCAAGGCCTGTCCGAGGAGCAACTCCGGGATTGGAACGACTTCATCGGCGCCGAGGGACACGTGGGCATCGGGATGCTCTACACCGGCCCGATGCCGCCCTTCGAGGAGGTCGTGCTCGAAGAGAAGGACAACAAGCGCGTCTGGATCGACAGTATGGGCGTCAAGCGCGTCGACGCCATCCACCAACCCACCGAAGGCTTCGCCACGCGCAGATACCTGGAGTTCCCCGTCAAGACCGTCGAGGACTTCGAGCGGCTCAAGGAGCGCTATGACCCGCACGCGCCGGACCGCACCCGGCCGTCGGACCGGCCCGACCGCTACGCGAGCCTCAACCCGGATTCCTATCGCCATTACCAGCCCGGCGCCTGCTGGCGTGACCGCGTCGACCTATGCAACGGGAGCGACCTGCCGCTCGTCGTCAACACGTTCGGCCTCTATTGGACGGCCCGCGATTGGTGCGGCTTCGAGGGCCTCGCCATCATGTTCAAGGAGCAGCCGCGCCTGGTCCACGAGATGATGGAGCACTGGACCTGGTTCCTGATGGAGTTTCTGGACGAGCCGCTCCGCCACGTCAAGGTGGACCAACTCACGCTGAGCGAGGACATGGCGTTCAAGACACAGTCGATGATCTCGCCCGCCGACATGCGCACCTTCATGCTGCCGCGCTACGAACGGCTTTCCCGCTTCTGCAAGGAGCGCGGCGTCGAGTGCGTCTGCATGGACAGCGACGGACACAACAGCCAGATCATCGACGTCTTCCACCCGTCGGCCATCGACGGAATCTGGCCGATGGAGATCGCGGCCGGCAACGACCCGGAGCGCTACCTGGAGGGCCATCCGCGCCTGTTCATCACGGGCGGCATCGACAAGCGCGAGCTGCGCGCCGGCAGGGAGCGCGTCCGCGCGGAGGTGGTGCGCCGCTACCGCACTGCCCGACGGTGCGGCGGCTACATCCCGGCCGTCGATCACGGCGTGCCCCCGGACGTGCCGCTGCGCAACTTCCTTTACATGGCCGAACTCATCAAGGGGTTCGCGAACGGCGAGGACCTGGACACCTACGAGCCGCCCGGCGAACTGGAAGCACAACTGGGAGAGATCGAGGAGATGTTCGACGCCACAAGGGCTATCGCAGAAGGCTACGCAGACTGAGCAATCGCTCCTTACTGAGGACACCGGCATGAAGCGTGTCAGCAGGCTGGTCGCGGCCTTTCTCCTGGTCGCCGCGTGCGGCTGCTCGTCGGCCCCGGTGGACAGGGACCTGGTGTTCCAGGCCTCCACGCTCGATGCGCTGATGGCGGGGATGTACGACGGCCAGATGACGTGCGGCGAACTGAGGCGCCAGGGCGACCTGGGTCTCGGCACGTTCGACGCCCTGGACGGCGAGATGGTGGTGCTCGACGGCGCGGTCTATCGAGTCCGGGCCGACGGCCGGGCTGAAGTCGTGGACGACCGGACCGGGACGCCCTTCGCCGTCGTTACGCCATTCGACGCCGACATAGCCCTGGCCATCTCCGAGCCGCTCGACTACGGCCAACTCCAGGAGCGGCTGAATGGGGCTATGCCGACGGCCAACGCGTTCTACGCCATCCGCGTCGAAGGCCGCTTCGACTACGTCAAGACGCGCAGCGTTCCGCGCCAGCGCAAGCCCTATCCGCCGCTCGTCGAAGTCGTCAAGAACCAGCCGACTTTCGAGTTCCGCGATGTGCGCGGCACGATGGTCGGGTTCCGGTTCCCCTCCTCCATGCAGGGCCTGAACGTGCCCGGCTACCACCTGCATTTCCTCACCGAAGACCGCACGGCCGGCGGCCACGTGCTGGAATGCGAGGTCGGCGCCGTCACGGCGGAGATCGACGAAGCCATGCGCTTCATCATGGTCCTGCCCGACACGGAGGAGTTCCGCCGACTGAACCTGACGGGCAAGCAGTCGGCGGACGTGGGGAAGGTCGAGCGGTAGCGCCGGCCGGGGCTCGCCATGGCGCCGCCAGCCACGGGCGGCAGTGCGAACTCATCCCCGGCCGAAAGACGAAGCCGGCAAAGATGCTTGCACGCCTCCGGCTTGCCGCCGCTACAGGAGAGTGTGCCCGCCTGTGGTAGCGCCGCCATCTCTGGCGGCAACCAAGAGCCAGCAGGGATGCTGGCGCTACAGACGCCGGCAGACGGCTCCGCTGGCGGCGCGCCCCTGTGCAGGGTCAGGATTCCTGAGGTTCTGCAGAGGCAAGTTGCGCGTCCCGTCGCCATTTCCTTCCCCAGATCGCGTTCACACCGGCCAGCGCGATGGCAGCTGCCGCGTCAATGAGCGTCGCGACGCGGATGGGCAGGTCGAACAACGGCACTGCCCGAGCGAGACGAAGCCAGCCTACAAGCGGCTCCGAAGCGGCCAGGTAGAGCACGAAGAGGAAGGCGAGGCTCATCGGCTCCGCCTTGCGCGCCCTGGCTGCGCAGAGCCACACAACCAGCCACGCGCAAGCCGCCAGCGCGAGCGCAAGCGTGAACGCGCATGACACCAAGGCGGCGAAGGAGGCAGGCACCAATCCAAGCAAGAGTGCCGCCGCTACCACTCCGCCGATGATCCGCACCGGACCCCAGCGAAGGAAGTCAGGGCCAGTGGCCGCAGCGTCCAGCCAACCGGCGGCTTCCTGGACGAGCGTCGCCCCGGCCGCTGAAGGAGGAGACATGTCGCCAGAGTCAGGCGCTTCCTGTGGCTGGCGCCCGTCACTCGCACCGCCAATGCTGAAGAAGAATGCCAACCCAGCGGCCAGTGCAGCCAGGAAGGGGATCGCCGGCGGACGCAGTCCCGTGAAACGCCAGTAAGCGAACGCGCTCACGGCGACGATCCAACCCCACAGGGAGCACAGGCCTATCCGACTCACCTTCCACCGCACCCTGGCCACCAGCCAGAGGATCGGGTAGGCAAGCACCAGAGCCAGGGCAGCCCTTCTCAGCGACTCCAACCCCCAACCTGGCACCCAGAGGGTCCGCACGAGGTCGCCGGGCAGCAGCGATGCTACGAAGAGCGCCACGGCACCCGCCAGCTGCAGCAACGGCCCCCTCCACCAGCGCCGCTCTTCCCAGATGCTTTCGCCCTCAGTCTTCTCTGCCACGGTGAGGCCCCTATACCCAAGCATGACTTGCATGGGCCGCGACGCCTATCTGGCCCCGCCCTCCCGCCCCGATAGGAAGCGCCAGACTTCCGCGCACATCTGCACGACGTGGTAGTCGGCCCGCCACGGCCCGCCTTTGGCGGTGCTCTTGGGCGCGTTCTCGCGCGTGAGCTCCCCGAACCAGCCGCCGTACTCGCGGTCCACGAAATGCTCGAAGCAGTATCGCGCGGCCAGCTCGAAGGCCGCCCAGTACTCGTCGTCCCCCGTGTGTCGCCACAGCCACAGCGGCGCCATCACGCCTTCGCACTGCGGCCAGAAGAGCTTGGCCGCATTGGTCACTTCGCCCGTCCGGCTCAGGTCCGTGTAGAAGCCGCCGAACTCCTCGTCCCAGCCGTGCCGCAGCCCGAAGTCCATCATCTGCTCCGCCCGCTCGACCAGCCAGTCCTGCGGCCTATGCCCGTGCACGCGCAGCAGCAGCCACGCCCACTCCATCTGATGGCCGGGCTGCACCGAGTCGCCGCGGTGCTCGGGGAAGTCGCTCCAGTCGTCGTGGAAGAACTCGGGCAGGCAGCCGTGCGCGTGGTCGAAGAGCTTCCTGTCCATCAGCCGGCAGAGCTTGAGCGCGCGGTCCAGGTATCGGGCCTCGCCGCTGACCTCGCCGAGCGCCAGCAGCGCCTCGACCAGGTGCATCTGGCTGTTCTGCGTGCGCATCGGGTCGGGGCCGGTCCAGTCGCGGCGGAACCGTTCGCGGTAGCCGCCGCGCTCGGCGTCGTAGACGCGCTCCTCCAGCACGTTGAAAGTGCGGCGGGCCATATCGAGCGCCCGCTCGTCGCCGAAGGCCCGGGCATACTCGCTCAGCGACAGGATGGCGAACGCGTGGCCGTACGTCCCCTTGTGGGGCTCAATGGGCTCTCCGCGCCGGTCGACCTCCCAGAACCAACCATCGTGCTCGGTGTCCCAGAACTTCCCGAGCAGGAAGTCCAGGCCGTGCCGGGCGGCCTCGGAGCACCACTCGGACCCGCCGAGCAGGCGCCCCTGCGAGAAGTTGTAGACCAGGCGCGTGGTCGCGACCAGGCTCTTGCGGTCCGGGTCGGTCACGCGCCACTGCCGGTCGAGCTGCGGGATGTAGCCGCCGCATTCCCGATCCAGCGCGTGCTCGTACCAGTGAGGCAGCACATCTTCCAGCGCATGCCGCCGGAAGGCTTCGGCCGACAGGGCTTCGTCAGGTGGTTGCCGCTTCACGATCTGCCATCTCCTTCTCCCACTTGCGCCCCCAAAACGCCCTCACCGCACTGAGCACTGCGAGCGCAGCCGAGTCCGTCACCATAAAGATATAAACCTCGTGGCCCATGAACTTCGCGTCGAGCTTTATGTCGGAGAACCCCAGCAGCGGGGATGTGACGGCCAGGAATACCAGGAACAGGAACGTCAGGTTGAAGGCGGAGGTCTTCCCCGCCCTATCTGCATGGAGCCAGAGCCTGAGCCAGTTCCAGACCAGGATAGCAAAGACCGCCGTGAACGCGACCGAGACGCGCATGGCGCCTCTGCCCCAGCAGGCAACCAGCAGGATTCCGGCAAACACCGCCAGCAGGATGATCCTGATGCCCTCCCAGCGCAGGAAAGCGTCGCCGCCCCCTCCGGTGAGCAGATTGCGCGCCACCTCTCGCGCCCTCTCCCACCCGGTCCGCCGGGGCATGCGCAGGAGGCGTCGGCCCTCCTCCCGGAGCCATTCCTGCTCCCATTTGAGCCCGTAGCGCAACTGCAGGAAACCCAGCAGCACGCCCGCCCCCAGGAAGACCAGCCCGGCCTGCGCTTCCCCGCCTCCGAGCGCCGTGCTGATCTGCCAGTAAGCGCCACCGAACCACAGCCACATCAGCACGAGACTGCCCGTCTTCACCTTCTGGTGCTTCGGCGCCAGCAGCCATAGGACAGGCGCCGCGATGAGCACCGCGACCGCGGCCCGCAAGACAACGAACAGGAAGCAGACGTGGCAGGAAAACACGGCCGACCAATCCTCGGGCACAAGGAGGGCCAGAGGAACAGCCACGACGGCCACGGCGGCAAGCACAGACCAGGGGATTCGGCCGTCCTTGGACGGCTCCGTTGCCCCACTCGTTAGTTCCGCCATAGCAATGCCCCCCCGCCCCATGCCTCCGATCTCAATCACAGAATCGCAAGCGTCGCCAGCGAAGGCCACTGCCTCAGAAAGCGAGCCACACCGGGCTGGACCGCGCAACCTGGCCGTCCTGGGCCTCGACCCGGACGTAATAGAAGGCGAACGGCCCCGGGCTGCGCGGCGCGTCCCCGATGCAGTGCGAGGGCGCACGGAACTTGTCGGCAAGCTGCGGGAACAGCTCCCTGTAGGACGGCATGGGCCCCTCCGCTGCGCGCGGGTCATGTCCGCCCAGATGATACGGCTAGGTCCCGCCAAGCGCAAACGGTTGAGTGGAGCGAGGACGACGGGCGAAGTGAGAAGTGTGAAGGATGAAGGCAGAAGTGACGGCGACAACGAATAACGAATAACGACAACGGCGAGTAGGAATAGGAGTAAGAGCAGGAGTAGGAGCGGCGCCCTGCGGGCGAGTGACAAGTGACAAGTGGCGAACGGCCAGAGACGAGCACGAGCGATTCGTAGGGGCACGGCCCCTCGATCCGCCGTACGGCGCGACTCGGGACAAGCGCGCCGTGCCCAGCAAACACGAGTAGGAGCAGGAGCAGGAGTAGGAGGACGGCTAGAAGCTGTAGCGGAGGCCGAGGTAGACGTTGTTGTTCCGCTTCATCTGCGCGAACTGCGTGTGGTCCTCGTCGCCGACGAAGACGTTCGCCCCGCCGTCGATCCGCCACCGGTCCGTGATGTCGTAGCTGACGTAAGGCCGCAGGTAGGCGTCGTCGTCCGAGGGGCTGTAGAAAGCGAACAGCTCCAGCCGCAGGTCCTGGTTCATGAGCAGCTTGGTCAGGCGCAGCGTCAGGACGTGCCGGTTCTCGTCGGCGCGCGGCGAGCCGGCGGGCAGGCTGTGGCGATAGGCGCCGTAGTCCGTCATGTGCTCGACATAATACTGCACGCCCACGCTCAGGTCGGACGCGATCGAGGGCAGGTCCTGCGCGTAGCCGAGCAGGAAGCGCCATTCGCCGTTGCGCACGAGAGGATCGTCGCCGCCCCGGTCGTCGCGGGAGTCGTAGTAGCCGACCTCGACGTTCCCGATGCCCATGGCGAGGGGGCCGCGGGCGCTGGCACCGAAGACGTCCAGGCGCGGAAACGTGAACTTGCCCGATGTGGCGTCGATGCCGGCCGGGCTCTTCCAGAAGCCGCGGTAGGCGTAGCCCGCCAGCTCGTAGCTGCCCACGTTACGGTAGAGGCGCAGGGCCACCTCGTCGTCTTGGAACCACTCGGCCGGCTCGTCGGTGCGGATGCGCACGTCCTCCCCCACGCGCTTGCCCGCGAGCGGGTTGAAGTAGCTGAGCCGCTTGCCCGTCACGAACACGTCGGGGTCGAAGTGCGGGGAGTAGACCACGTTCACGTTCGCCAGGTCGCTGAACAGGCTGACCTTGATCGCGTCCGAAGGCGCCTTCAGATACTCCACGTCGCGCCCGATGAAGAACGACTCGTAGTCCTTCGGGAACAGGTCGTTGATGAAGATCAGGTCGCCGGTGCCCCAGGTGAGTATCTGGCGGCCGAGCTTGACGTCCAGGAACTCAGCAGGTGAGAAGGAAGCGTTCGCCTCGCGCAGATTGATGCGGGACTCGCGCAGCACGAAGTCCTGAAGCAGGTCCGCCTTGAGGCCGAACTGCACGGGCTCGAGGAAGGGATCGGACTCCAGTTGCAGGCGCGTCTCGCCGAGGGTGAACTGGCGGGAGTGGTGACGGTCGTGCACGGTGCGGTGGCCGAGCCGCGCTTCCCAGAAGCCGTGCAAGGGGACCGGGAGGCGTCCGAGCTGCTCGTCCAGCCGCTCGGACCAACCGGGGGAAGGCTCTTCCGCAAAGGGCGCCTCGGGCGGCCCCATCTCCGGCAACGGCGAGGGCGCCGGCTCTTCTTCCTCCGCCCCTTCGATCTGGGGCAGGGGCGGCAGGCCGGGCTCCTGCTCCTTAGGAGGGATGATCTGGGGCAGGGGCGGCGTCCCGTCCTCGCCGGACTTCTCATCGGGCGCGGGGACGATCACCGGCAAGGGCGGCGCTCCGTCGCCCGCCCGAACCGCCGGCGCAAGCGACAGAAGCAGCGTCAGGATGGCCGATGCAGCCCCGAGCCGGAACCTCATCTCAGATATTCCCGCGGCGCCTTGCGCAGGTAACGCTCGGTGAAGATGTCGTCGGGCAGATCGATCCCGTACTGAATGTCCGAGTACTCGGCGACCGTGTGGGCCGTCTCCGGTCCCTGCTCGCGAAGGTCGCGCATCTCGGCCCGCGTGGCGGTCCAGTAGCCGTCGATCTGCTCCATCTTCAGGACGTGATACTCGCGGTACTTCTCGCCCGTCTTGTCGTAGTAGTATGCGTGCAGCGGCAGGAAGGTGGCGCGATGGATGTACATCTCGTAGTAAGAGAACTCGACCAGGCCGGGGTCCTTCGGGGTGTTCTTCAGGACGAAGTAGTCCTTGGTGGTCTCGGTCAGCTCGTGCATGTCGTCGGCGATGCTTCGCCCCGAGACGTCCTCGTAGAAGAAGTGCGAACCGACGAAGCTGGCGCGCTTGTCCGTGGCGGCGATGCGGTTGACCAGGTCCAGGCCGGGGTTGTAGAGCCAGCGGTCGTCGTCCTTCTCAGCGTGCTTCCAGACGAGGAAGACGGTGCCGCGCACGTCGACGGGCCTGAAGAAGTAGGCGTAGGACTTCTGGTCGAGGCCGCCCTCGACGTTGCGGCGCAGGATGACGAGTTCCCGCTCGCCCCGCACGCGGCCGTCGGCGTCCTTGATGGTCATCTTGACGCGCGCCCGGCCCGTGCCTCCCTGGTAGTAGGCCACCTGGTTTGCCTTCTCGACGATCTTGTCAACGCCGGGAATCTCCTCGCCCTCCGTTTGGGCGGAAGCCACGACGACCAGAACCGGCAGCATGGCCGAACACAGCAGACAGACTACGGCGAGCGACGTACTCGGACTATTCACGGTTCATTCCTCCTTGCCTTGATCCGAACCAGCTCGTTCCTCGGCCAGCCTCCTGCACGCCCGCCGCCTGGAGATGAAACCGCACGCGAAGACCAGCAACGGCACCGCAATGACGGCGAACCACGTGAGCCTGTTCCAGCCGACGCGGAAGTGCGAGTGGAACGTGAGCGCCAGGAAGATGACGGCCGCAATGGAGGCCAGCACGCAGGCCGCGCAGTTGCAGGTCACGCGGGCCACGGTCAGGCGCGCGAAGAGCGGGCCGCTGAGCAGGTTGAGCAGCGCCGGCAGAAGCAGCAGCGTGCACACGGCCGCCGCGCCCAGGATGCCGGCCATGAACATCCCGACGGTCTTGTAAGGCACCAGGGGCGCCGCCAGCAACGGCAGGAAGCCGATGGCCACCACGATGGCGTTGCGGCTGATGGCCCGGGCCGGCTCGCCGAAGATGCCGCCCCTGGCCCGCTCCCAGGACCCGGCCTGCTGCACGGCGTGTCGCGAGCGCGCCAGGAAATGAATGGCGAAGTCCACGGCCAGCCCGAGCGTCAGCGACGAAAGCACCGCCACCGGCATGTCGTAGTCCTTCCCGACCAGCCCGATCAGGCCGTAGATGAGCGCGATGGTGAGCGTCAGCGGGATCATGCTCAGGGATCCCCAAAGCGCCGAATGGAACAGCACCGTCATCAAGATCAGGACCACGAGGAAGCTGCCCGCAAACGCCTGGAGCATGCCGGTGACCATCTTCCTCTGCCAGACGACGTTGATGTAGGTCAGGCCGAACCAGCGGTGCTCCAGAGGTACCGGCGGGGCATTCTGCGCCAGGAAAGAGTCTACCTGCGCGAGCACGCGCTCCATGTCCCTGTTGTCTCCGCTCTTGAGCTGGAGCCAGAGGTTGGCCCGTTTGTAGTCGGGCGTAACGAAGTGCCAGAGGTCGTCGGGGGTGTGGCTGTTCTGGAACTGGAGCAGGCAGTTGGCCACGCCGGCGCTGGTGTCCGGCACGGAGAAGGCGCTCTCTTCGCCGCGCAACTCCTTGTGCACCTTCTTGACGATGTCGACCACGGAATTGCTCTTGCCGACGACGGAGGCGGCCCGCCCGCCATCCGCACCAACCAGCGCTTGCTGGAGTCGCTCGATGTAGCGCAGCAGATCGGGCCGCTTCAGCGGCTGCTGTGCCAGCAACTGCTCGACCTGCACGGCGGCGATGGCCTCGTCCCAGGCAAAGGAGTCCTCGAAGGACGCGGCGTCGCGCCTCGCCTCGGCCCGCTGCACGACGGCGCTGAAAAGGTCGTCCGCGGCACCGCCGGCCGCACCCGCCGTTGCGGAGTCGACGATTCCGATTGCGTCATCGAAGACGTGCTCCGCGGGCTCGTCGGGGTACTCGGCCTTGTACTCCTCGGCCTTCTGTCGGATTCTCTCCCGCAGCGCGTCTGCCGTCTCCGCCACGCCCCGTTCCTCCTGCGTCGGCGTGAGGGCCAGGTATGCCTGGTAGGTGCCGGCAAAGTGCTCGTTCAGCACGCGGTCCGCGACGCGGATGGGGTGGCTCTTCACGAACCACTTGGTGGGATTGTCATTGATGCGAATCAGGCTGATGCCGTAGGCCGCCACCGCCAGCACGAGGAAGGCGGCGGTCACGATCAGCTTGCTGCGGCGGTAAGTGAGGCCCCCCAGCCAGTGCAACAGGCGCGTCAGAAGGGAGCTGGGCGCCTCCTCCGCGTGCGAGACGCCGAAGCTCGCCAGCCGCCGTTCCGGGATGAACATGATGTAGGCCGGGACGAACATCACCGTCAACACCCACGCCGTCATGATGCCGAGCGCCACGAAGACGCCGAAGACCTGCACGGGCGGGATCGGCGTGAGGGCCAGCGAAGCAAACCCCGCCGCCGACGTGAGGGACGTGTAGAGCATGGGCACGAAGAGCCCGTCCATCACCGCCAGGCACGTCGCCCGCCGGTCCCGCGTGGCCTGGTAGCGGTCGAAGAACTCAGAGAGGATGTGGATGGCGTCCAGGACCGCTATGGGCATGATGAAGATCGGGATCATCGAGCTCATGATGTGCACGGTGTAGCCGAGGCCGATCAGCAGGCCCATGGTGCAGATCACGGACACCAGCGCGACGATCATCGGGCTGATGATGAGGATCGGCTTGCGGAAGAAAACGAGCATCAGCAGGAAGATCACGAGCATCGCCAGCGGCGCCGATACGGCCATCTGCACGAACATCTCGTGCCCGAACGTGTCCTCGGCCACCGGCAGCCCGGTGACGTGATACTGCTCCGGCCCGCCCAGCTCGGCCGTCTTCTCCTGAAGCCGCTGGGAGACCTTGTAGGATATGTCCTTGTCCGTGATCGGCAGGTAGATGCAGACGGCCTGCCCGTCCGCGGAGACGAGGGTGCCGTTCAGCAGCGGATTGTCCAACGCCCCCTGCCGCACGGCCAGCGCCTCTTCACGCGTCCGGGGCAGGGGCTCGGACATGAGATAGGAGAACCGCACGGTGCCCGGCGCCCCCTGTTCGATCTTGTCCACCGTGGAAGGGGCGAGCAGATCGATAAGGACGACGCCCTTGACTCGCTCGCCTTGTCCGGCCCCGGCCTGGCGCCCGGATTCGGCGCCCGGGAGGGCGGGAGGCGGCGCCGGTGGCTCCGGAGTGCCGGCGCCGCGCGTCTCGGGCGCGGTGCCCGGGACTCGGGCGGGCTCCAGGCCCTCGCCGCGCAGCGTCTTGGCGAACTCGGTCAGCTCGTAGATCTTGCGGAGGGAAGCGGGGTTGAAGACGCCGTCGGGGTCCTCGTCGTTCACGATCCCGAGGACGATCATGTCGTGGACGGCGAACTCCCGCTTCATCTCGTCGTGGAAGACGCGCGCCGGATCGTTCCCGGAGAGCATGTTCTCCGGGTCGGTATCGACGTGGACCCGCGGCATGAGGGCCGCCAGGACGAGCGTCACGGCAATCATAAGCGCCGTGATCGCCTTCGGATGGTCGACGGAGAATCTGACCATTACTCCCCCGGAGAACGCGGAACGGCGGCGCCGAACGCCGGCGGCCGGCCCTCTGTATTCTGACTTGCCCCGCCAAGTCGGTCAAGCGAAGTGCCCGTGACGGAACGGCTGGACCCCGGTAGAACGGCAACCCCTACGGCCAGCGATGCCAGCCTGCGCCCTGTCGGCGCCTCTCACGGGAAGAACTGGCGGCAACTGCGCATCACCCGGAAGAAGACCACCCACGCCATCAAGCCGATGATGGCGACATACAGCAGCGTGGTAAGCACCTTCTTGATCACGGCCGGCATCCTCTTCCGGGACCTTCGGCAACAGGACAGCTGGCGAAGGCTGCCGCCCCCTTCCAGCCCGTCCCGATCAGTTCCCTCTGCGCTCTTCGCGGGGGCTATCCAGCCAACTCTTGCCCACCGCCCGCTCAACCTGACCGAGAGCGACGTACCAATCCAGCCGAACGGTGACCTTCCGGCTCAGGGCCCGGGTCAGGTTGTTCTGGGCGTCTATGAGCTCCACAATTGTGGCCCGCCCCTGCTCGTACTCCCGCTCGGTCACGTTGACGGTCTCGCGGGAGCTCTGCAGGAAGGTCTCTGCGGCGTTGAGAGCTTCCTCCGCACGCAAGAGCCCGGAGTAGGCTTCCCAGACTTCGAGTTCGGCATCCCGCAGGACGCGCTCATAGGCGGCGACAGTGGCTTCGAGTTGGGCCTCCGCCTGGCGTATCCTGTAGGTGCGCTGGAATCCGCTGAAGATGGGGATGCTCAGGGTCATGGAGAACGCCCACTCGTCGGAGTAGTCCGGAGGCCAGTGCCAGTCGGCCCATCCGTAGGAAGCGGCGGCGTTCAACTCCGGCCAGCGCATGGCCTTCTCCGAATCCAGGGCCTGCCTGGCGCGTTCGACCTCGGCGACGGCGCTTTGGAGCATGGGGCGGCTGAGGGCGGCCTCCTTCAGCAGCCTTCCCACGTCTTCCTTCTCCACCTCGTGCGCCTCCTCCGGGATTTCCACGATGCGCAGGACCGAGGAGACCGGCAGCCCCATGATGGAGGCGAGGCGCCCACGCATGATGCGGACCTGATTGCGTCCCTCCACCAGGGCCAGTTCCGCGTCCGCCTTCTCGGAAGCGGCCTGAAGCACCTCGACCTGCCTGCCCCTTCCGGCGTCGCGCCGCTTCTGGGCCAGGTCCAGGTGCTTGGCCCGCTGCTCGACCGTGTGATCGGCGACCTCCAGCAGCGACTGCGTCGCCAGGAGCCGGTAGTAGGCGATCTCGGTCGCCAGCGCCAGGTCCAGAAGCAGTGCGTTGTGTCGGAAGTCCGCGCTACGCAGGCCGGCTTCGGCGGCCTCCACCTGGGCATGCCGGAAGCCGCCGTCCAGCAGCAATTGGCGAACGCCGAATGACGCCGTCCTTCTGCTGCGGTAATAGATGTTTTCAAACCCGACGTCGGTCTGGGATAGGAACTTCTGCCTTTCGGCACCGGTCGTGAAGTCCACCTGGGGGAAGTAAAGGGCCCGCGCCTGTCCGACAAGCGCCGCCGCAGACCTGGTGCTCTGCCAGGAGACGCGCGTGCGGGGGTTGTTGGCCATAGCTATCAGAATGCAGTCTGCCAGGTCTAGCGGTCCCTTCTCCAGGTCAGGCGCCACGCGCGCAGGCGCCAGAGACGGCCCGTGAGCCGGCGGGGCCCAGTACTTGGAGGCGGACTCAACCGGGATGCCTTCCTCCACTTCGAAGGGGTCTACCCCCGCGCAGCCGGACGCACACGCGCATACCCCGACCAGCAGGCACAGAGCCAATATGCGGGCAGAGATCATCGTTCCTCCACTTTGCAGGATCCGTGGTGCGTCCTGACAAGGCGTGCACAACCCGAGGCGCAGCCGCGCAGCGTGCCGGTCATGAGATGCTCTGGAGCCGAAGCTTGAGGGCCCTGACCAGGCGGCCGAAGAAAAACGCGCCCGCTGGACCGCGGCCGTAGGTTATCAGTGCCTTGCCGGTCAGGCCCCACGGCAACTCCTCCTCATCCGCCAGAAGCTGACTGCGCACTACAAAGAGCGTAATCAGCGGCTCGCTGCGGCCGTCAGGGGTCGGCTTGACCGGAATGTAGCCCACGTCGGCAAGCGTGATGCCTACGTTCTCGATCGCCTTCACGTCCACGGGGGTTACCGATCGAACGTAGGAGGTATACAACTTGGACGGGGCCGAGGCCAGCATGCAGACCATCTCGTCACCGGGCGAGAGGGACGAGATGTCGTGTTCGTAGACGAACGTCTCGAACCGGATGCCGCCGGGCGCGGCCACGCCCAGGATGCCCGTCCCGGCCGGGACAGTCATGCCCTCAAAGTGGTTCAGGTCGGCCACGTCGTCCGGGTCGGGGAATTGCACGAAGCCGTGCTGGGGCCTGGCGGCCCGCACCTCAAGTGCGTGAAGGTCGACGACCGTTCCCTCCCAGGGGGCGCGAACCACCAGCCTCTCGGCCTTCTCCTCCAGCTCTTTCAACTCCTCGACGAGCTTCGTCTTCTGCCGCAGTTGCATCTGGTAGGTGGCCGCGTCCAGGGCGAGGGCGCCTCTGATGCGCGCGTCGGTTTCCTCGATGAGGGCCTTGATCCTGCTGATGCCCTGCGTCAGAGCCGGGTTGCTCATCCGTGCGAGCGGTTCCCCGGCCGAGACGGGTTGCCCCTGGGAGACGAAGATCTCGTCGATCGTCCCTTGCACACTCGTCCGCACGACGGCCATCTCTGGCGCCGCCACCACGCAAGGCGCCTGGATCGTGTAGTCGGTCGGCACAAACCACAGAGCCCCGAGCACGGCGATCACAGCGGCGACCACCAGCAAGTAGCGGATGCGCACCCCGCCAGCGCTGTACTGGCGGGCAAGCTGCCTTCCGCGCTTCCACATCGGCATCACAACCATACCGTATAGCGAGGTGAGCCACATGAAAATGCCGAGGGGCTCGAAGATGCTGTAAAGGAAAAGCCCGATAGACAGGACGATCAGCAACCTGAAAAAGAAGCGGGCTATGCCGTAAACCAGATAGATGGTCCGCTCGCCCGGCTGCAGGAAGGGCTCCGTTGCGTTGATGCCGAGCAGGTATCGGTCGAACAGAAAGCTCAGGTATTTGGAGGTCTTCAAACGCAGGTTGGGTATCTCCACCAGATCCGTCAACACGTAGTAACCGTCGAACCGCAAGAGCGGGTTGGCGTTAAACAGGATGGTGTGAATGCTGCACGCCATCATGGTGGTGTAGGCCACCTGCTTGAGAATCCCGGGGTCGGACGAGATCCAGACAAGCGCCGCTATGGACGCCAGCAGAATCTCCGAGATGATGCCGGCGGCAGTGACCATGATGCGGTCCCACGTCCGGGGAAAGAGCCAGGCATCGCTGGCGTCCGTGAACATGCAGGGCTGGAACACGAGGAAGGCGGGGCCGATGGCATGCACCTCACCCCCGAAGTGCTTGCACGTAAGCGCGTGGCCCATCTCGTGGAACAACTTCACGCTGAAGATCACGGCGCTCAGGATCAGCAGGTTCCACCCGCTGAGAAGGGAGAAGGCGTCGGCCACCAGGACCCCGAAGTTGCTCACCACGACGTAGAATGCGGCGCCCGTCACCAGGAACGCCAACACTATGAACAAGGGCTTAAGGAAGAAGCGGAAGAGGGGCAGCAGCTTGTCCAGCACCCGGTCGGGATCCCACAGGGGAATGGTGATGAAGAGGTAATTCGAGATGAACTGCTTGAACCTGGCTTTCTTGACACGATCGCGGTTCCTCGCCAGGCGCCCCACGTCCTCCATGCCCTTGCTCTTGAGCAGGTCCGACCCGCGAAGCTGATTGGCGAATTTAAACACCTCCACAGCCGACACTTCGTAGCCCGTCTTCTTCTTGACTTCGCGCTGGATCTGCTCGACCTTCATCCCCTGGCGGAAGCACTCCAGCACGACGTACTCGGCCTCACGGAGCCGATAGTAGCGGAGCGTGACGGGATCCTTGGCCACGTAACACAGCTCACCCCGGTAGTACTGGGGGATGATCTCCAGGTCATTGCGAATGGGAGGCGGCTGCTGCTCGGCTATCGCCATTTTGTCACGCCTGTCTACATGGATCGAGCAAATCGCCGGACCGCAAGAGGGGTCAGGCTTGCTCGCACGGCAGGAACCGCACTTCGCAGCCCATGCCGGGCTTCACCGCGTCTATGCCCGGCTCCACCAGGATTTCCACCGTGAACACGCCGCTGCTGCTGTCAACGTATGGGGAAACGATGTGGATCGTGCCGGGAAACTCCCTGTCGCCCGCCGCCGGGAACTTGACCATGGCTCCCTGCCCACAAAGGACGTCCTTGACGTACTGCTCAGGCAGATGCACGCGCACCTCGATGACGTTGGGGTCTATGATCCCGATGAGCTGCTGGCCCTGGCTGGCCATTTCGGCCTCCTCGACCCAGACCTGAGAAACGGCCCCGTCGATGGGCGAGAGGATGACGTAATCCTTGGCCTGCGTCTTGTAGAACCTCAGGTTCTGGTCGGCCAGCATCTTGGACCTTGCAAGCTCTTCCCGATCCAGCTTCGCCATGTCCATTTCGAAACGCGCCTTGTTGAGCTCCGACCCCGTGACGCCTCCGTCGTCCAGCAGGCTGGCGCTCTTGTTGTACTCCTCTGCCAGGTACTCGTGCCGCACTCTTGCGGCTTCGAGCCGTGAGGTGAAGTCGGTCTCGATCTCCGCGATGCCGATCCTTTCGCTGAGAAGGCGGGCGTCGAACTCGATCAGCACATCGCCCTTCTTGACCAGTTGTCCCTCCTCGACGGCCACGCGGACGATGTTCTCGTCCAGCTTCGACGACAGGGTCACCTCCGTGTCGGAGCGGCTCACGCCGGGCCAGACGGCTTCCAGAAAGCCGTTGCCGGCCGTCTTGCCCGGCCGGCCCTGTGCCCATATCCCGGCCGCCGAAGCGCATAACAGCATGAGGGCCGCTGCAATACCTGCTGTCTTCATCGTTTGCTCCGTCGCGGTGTAGGGTCTTGAAGGCAAAATCGGATGAACCGACTACTGTGAAAACCTAAAGAACGGAGTACTTGTTAGAAAAGGCGTGGGGCCAGGGGGCCAGCGGAAAACGTTAACTGCAAGAGCGCATGAGCTTCTCTAGGTTGAACAGGAGGACCGGCCTAAGG
>Ga0114922_10000841_pt1 | contig 29484 bp, 21 predicted proteins | sample AartaG_FD_100975 | JGI IMG/M metagenome (GOLD analysis project Ga0114922, IMG submission 100975) | Deep subsurface microbial communities from Aarhus Bay to uncover new lineages of life (NeLLi) - Aarhus_00045 metaG | ecosystem: Environmental > Aquatic > Marine > Oceanic > Sediment | place... | reverse complement strand
TGATGATGATACGGGCGTCATAAGCCAGGGCCTTAGCGATCTCGATCATCTGGCGCACAGAGATAGGGTATTCTTCCACAGGGAGATGGAGATTGGCGTCGATCCCCAATTGAGCAAGGAGCTTTTGGGCCTTATCTTTTTGGGTGCGGTAGTCCATCCACACATTTGCGTGGGCATGTTCTCTCCCTAAAAAAATGTTGTCGACAACCGTCATGGTATTGATCAATGACATGTCCTGGTGGATGGCAGAAATGCCGGATTCTGCCGCATCATGGGGATTTTTAAATCGGATAGATTGTCCATTCAGCCGAATTTCCCCCTTAAAATCTGTGTGTACGCCGGCCAAGATTTTGATCAGCGTGGTTTTGCCAGCACCGTTTTCCCCTGCTAACACATGAACTTCCCCTGGGTTGAGGTCAAAAAACACATCCTCCAACACCTTGACACCGGAAAAGGATTTTGTGATGTGCTCCATCCGGAGGAGGCTTTCTTTGTGCTCTGGGTTCATCATCGTGAGATATAACACAACCTCTTGTTAGGGTCAAATTAGGGGAACGTTCCCCTTTTATCCATCCTAATTTTAAGGTAAAATACATAATTCGCGATGGAAAAAAAAGGCATAACTTATGTTCTCGCCAATCCCCTGGGAGAATTCTTAAACAAGCCTCCGGGGGATTTTAACAGAGAGGATTTTCTGCATGTCATCGAGCAAAGGAAAATCGAGCGAGTGACTTTCCATTATACGGCCTTGGATGGGAGGCTAAAGGAACTCAAGATTCCGGTGACGAGTAGGGATCAAGCCGAAATCATCCTCGCCGAAGGAGAACGGGTGGACGGCTCTTCGCTGTTCAAGGGCATTCTCGAGGCCGGCGGGTCTGATTTATATGTGGTCCCCGAGTACAAAACAGCCTTTCTGAATCCGTTTGATGAGAGCAGCCTGGACTTTGTCTGCCGGTTCTTGGATAAAGAGGGAAAGCGGGCGCCCTTTGCATTGGATAATATATTGGACAAGGCCCAATCTCATTTCCGAAAAAATACGGGATTGGATCTTTACGCTTTGGGGGAGCTGGAGTTTTTCTTGATCTATGAAAGCAATCCGCATATTTTCCCGATGAAAAAACAGCTGGGCTATCATGAGGCATCCCCATTTCGAAAAAGCGGACAGATTCTGGACGAGATGATTCATCACATCTCCCAAATTACCGGAGTGGTAAAATACAGCCACTCTGAGGTGGGTTTTATCGACAACGTCCAGAGCGATCAGGATGAAATCCGCGGGAAAACTGCCGAGCAATTGGAGGTCGAGTTTCTTCCTCGTCCGGCAGAAGAAATGGCCGATTATCTTGTCATGGCGAAATGGATCATCCGGAATGTGGCTTTTAAATACGGGTGTGTCGTCACATTTGCGCCAAAGATCGAATTGGGCGTAGCCGGTAACGGACTCCACTTCCATTTACAGATGAGAAAAGACGGAAAAAACGCCACATCTGATCCGGAAGGAAAATTGTCCCAACCTGCCTTAAGGCTGATTGGAGGATTGTGCAAGCATGCTCAATCCCTGACAGCATTCGGAAATACGGTCGCCTCTTCTTACTTGAGGCTGATCCCACATTATGAGGCTCCAACCCAGATTTTTTGGAGCGACCTTAACCGGAATGCTCTGATCCGTGTCCCTTTGGCCTGGAACGCCGCACACAATCTTGCCGATCGCATAAATCCTGCTTCCCCTTCCCCAAACAATAGCCCTGAGAACCGTCAAACCGTAGAGTTTCGCAGTCCTGACGGAAGTGCTCTAGTGCATCTTCTGTTGGCCGGGATAATCATAGCGGCTGATTGGGCTTTTGCCCATGATGAATCCCTAATGTTGGCGGATAAGTTTTATCTCAAAAAGGATGAGATGGCCAAAGAGGACCTATTGGAAAGCTTTCCTATCCTGCCATCCAGCTGTGGGGAATCGGCACGAATCTTGATTTCAAACAGGGCGTTTTATGAGCGTGAGGGGATCTTTCCTCCAAACGTGATCGACTACATCGTTGAAATGCTTAACGAAGAAAATATCGAGGTCCATTCCTTGAGCGGCTCTGTGGATATGCGGAAACTGATGCACAAATATCTCCACATCGGCTAACCTGAATTATTTATAAAAGTTGTTGATACACCTTTTTGACAACAATCTGGATGGCTATATTCATATGTATCAACATCTTTTACCCTACGGGCGAACCAATCTTACTGCATCGGCTTGTCGTGTTCCATTCGCAGTATAAAAATACAGCATCATGGATCACAACTTTGCCGCTACAGCAACCTTGGTCCGTGAATAATCCAGGGACCTGAATTATTTATAAAAACGGCTGACACTTTCTGACATTTTAAGAAAATGAAATTTTAGGCTTTAAATTATTTCAATCAGCCGTTTTTACCTTTCAGGCGAGCTGATCTCACTGCATATGTCTCGTCGCGGTCCAATCGCAGTATGCAAATACAGCTTCATGAACCGCTCCTTACATCTACAGTAATATCAACTCGTAAATAATCCAGGGACCTGAATTATTCATAAATTATCCTGATTAGATGTTTTGCGGTGGATTTGGAATTCCTGTTTTAATGTCTGCCACAGGGAGTTGAATCTGTCCTGGAGCACTTCATACAGAGCGAATATCTCAGGTCGGGGTTCAACAACCGTTTCCTCCAGCTTCACCATCTTTTCGGCTAAATCCTCGATTTTTACTTTGTTTCCCTGGTTCCAAAAATAATTCCAAATGGACTGAATGGCAGCGCCAAAAGCTGCCGCCTCTTCTTCCTCCAATGTGCGCACAGGACTCTGGAGAATGTCGGCTACAATCTGGAGCCAGAGTTTGCTTTTAGAACCCCCTCCAGTTGCTCTTATTTCCGATGGAATCAATCCCAAAGATTTCATGCGCGCAAAACCATACCCGACGTTCAGGATTGTTCCCTCCATCATGGATCGAACCATGTGGGAAGCGTTAAAGTTAATCCGGGTCAAGCCAAAAAAGACTCCGTTGGCATGAGGAAGAACTGGAACCCGCTCTCCGTCGATAAAGGGAAGGAACATGAGCCTCTCAGCTCCTGCCGGGGCTTTGGAACCCAAGACCTCCAGATCCTCGTTTGATAGTTTGAGGAGAGTCTTGAGATATTCTGTGGTATTGGTAACATTCATCGTGCAGAGAAGGGGCAGCCATCCGCCTGTGCTGTCGCACATCGAGGCTATTTCTCCTTGGGGATCGACACAGGGTTCGGCAAAGTAAGAACTTATGGTTCCCGAAGTGCCAAGGCTCAAGGTGCATATTCCGGATTTGACATTCCCCGTGCCGACAGCTCCCATCATATTATCTCCGCCTCCGCTTCCCACTAGAACCTTTGTCATCCCGAACTGTTCGGCGATCTCCTCCCTAAGGTAGCCCACCGGTTCCGATGGGTGGGAAAGATCAGGAAGCTTTGCTTTCAGTTCATGACCGATGACATCTATCGCCTCCATGTTCCACTGACATTCTTTTATGTCCATCAGCCCGGTTCCTGAAGCATCTCCGAATTCCATATGGGCTCTTCCTGTCAAAACATAGTTGATATAGTTGTGGGGGAGGAGCACTGAAGAGAGTTTTTTGTAATTGTCAGGCTCATGGCGCTTCAGCCAGAGGATTTTGGACGCGGTGTAACCCACGGCCAGGTTGATACCGAGTTTCTGGATATAACTTTCCTTTCCTCCTAGGCTATCTATAATGATTTTCGCTTCCTGGGTCGTGGATGTGTCGTTCCACAGCTTTGCGGGTCTTATGGGATGGCCCTCACCATCGAGCGGTATAAATCCATGTTGTTGGCCCGAAACTCCCAGAGAAACGATATCCTGGGGATTGATATGGGCATTTTTTAATGCTTGTCCGAGAGCTTTTTCCAATGCTTCGATCCAGATCAGGGGATCTTGTTCGCTTTCGCCTGGTTTCAGCCCCTCCACGAATCGATGGGAGGCGCGTCCACTGGACAGGATTTTTCCATCAAAATCCACGATCAATACTTTTGTTCCCTGTGTCCCTGAATCGACGCCTATCGCGTACATGGTTGAATTCTGAAAATTATATCACTGCCGTCGCAGCAAGAGCAACAAATTGCTGATTTTAATAAATAATAAAACTGGATTATTCACGAGCCAACCCACCCCACCCAACAATTGCAGCGGCATTTTTCATTAATAATTTAGGTTAAAAAAGTGTTGATATTTTCAGCCAATCTGGTATAATACAATCAAACTCTGCTTTGCTGGCTGGGTAGGGTTTTTAATAACCCTCCTTCATTATCCCCTTTTTGCTTATTTCCCCTTACCAAAACAGCCAGCACTCTATTTAAATGGAAAAAAATATTTGAGAGCCGATCAAAAAAAGGACTAAAATGGGACACTTAAAAACCATGTGGAACAGACATTTTTTTGTGGCTCTTGTCGGATACTTTTTTCTTTTTATGAGCGTTACCCTGTTTTTCATTTTTCCGTTGTTTTTCGAACAGTTACACGCCTCCAAAACCCGCATCGGATTGATCATGGGAATCCACAGCCTTGCGGCCATTTTCATTCGCCCTCTTTTTGGACGAATCATCGATATAAAGGGGAGAAAAAATATTTCGCTGTTTGGCATAGGCTTTTTGATCGCAGTATTGCCGTTGTTCCATCTGATCGGGGATGCTGGAGTTTTGCCTCTGACTCTTCGTGCATTAGGAGGCATTGGTTGGGGGATCAGCATGACAGCGGCCATGACAATTTGTTCGGATTTGGCCCCGGTCTCCAGACTGGCACAATCCATGGGTATTATCGGTGTTGCCGGTCTCCTATCTGTTGCCTTAGGTCCTCTTTTGGCCGAGGAGATCGTTCGCCAATTTGGCTTCGGTGGTCTTTACAACACCAGTTTGCTATTCTTGATCATTTCCTTTGTTTGCCTAGCCCTGACCAAAGAGGTCATCAAGCCCAATCACAACAGGCATTTCCACAAGCCGGACTTTTTGAAACATGTGGCTTTCTTTTCTATCTTTTTCATTTTTATGCTGCCTGTATTCCATGGGGCGATCAGAGGAGCTGTTGTTTTTTTTATCGCACTTTTCGGGAAATCGATTCCCCTCGATCGTGTCGGCCCCTTTTTTGTTGCCTTCTCTATGTCAGCTATCTTGACGCGAATTTTTCTGGGAGCTTTATCCGATCGTTACGGAAGAAAACGAATCTTATTCCCTTCAGTCTGTATCATCAGTCTCAATCTGATCCTTCTCTCCCAGGTCCAATCCTTGGGTATGTTTGTCCTTGCGGGTTTTATCGGGGGTTTTGGACAGGGATTGATTTTTCCTGCTTTGAGCACTTATGTCATCGACATGCTGGGTCAGGAAAACAAAGGTTTTGCTATAAGTCTCTATTTAACGTTCTTTGATATCGGGATGGGCCTTGGAGCCCCTCTATTCGGGTGGATTTCCGATCTTTATGGTTATAGGCCGATGTATCTTATCGCCGGATCGATTTTTTTCCTGGCAGGGGTGCTCTTTACCTGGAAAGCACCTCCCCCTCCAATAAATGAAAATTGAACAATTCAAATTTCCTGGACTATTCACAAGTCGATATGTGCGATGTGGCCTGTGAATCTGTGGTTGTCCACCGCGTTAGTTGGCGAAATAGCCTTGCCTATATGTGACCTTATAATCCTGGTTTTTCACTTTGACTTGGATCTTCTTGTAAGTCCCATCACTCGTATAATTGTCCGGGGAATAGTATAAAAGGTAATAATTCTCTGCTGCTTTCAAAGCGGTTTGAAAGGCAGCGGAAGGATTCCGAGAGCTATCAACCACACCTCCTGTGGCGAGGGCAGCCATTCTGAATGTCGAGAAGAAATCCTCGGATTGTTCTCTCATAGTGATGTTAGTTGTATTTCTTTCTTGTCTATCGACAAAAAGAAAGTTGAAACAAATAGAAGCATCTGTGAAAGCCTGGTATATTTTTTCTGAATTGATCCTTTCATGTCTTTGATAAAACTGGAAAAGGTCTTGAATGTCCGCAAGGACATTTGGTTCGCCTTGGTAATTTGCCACGAGGTTATTCACAACAGTTGTGCTGAGTTCAGGCCGGAATTCCCTTTCATAGAAAAAATAAACATGCTTCTGTCCGGGCATGGGTTTCACTTTAGTGGCGAATTGAATAAAAACGTTTTGATCGACGATTCGGAGTCCTTCCAACTTATTCAAGTTGTTCCTGTATCGGCGAAGCAACATTCCGAGGGAACTGCCACTTTCGTCAAGATCGGAATTGGAATCAATGGACATTGAATTTCCACCGGAAATGGCGCTCACGAGTCCCCTCAAGCTGTTCATCGAACTCCTGTATGCTGAAGAGCTGATTTTTGTATCTTTCCTCAATAGCTTCAACATTTCTTTGGATATATCTTCTCTTTTCTTTTTTTGGAGAGCCTCACTGGATAGATGATAATTTTTCTGGGGAGTCATCAGAGTCAAGGTGTCTTGAGGAAGGAGAACATTCTTAAAAAAATAGTCGATAGAAGCTTCAAGTTTGGGATTGTATTCGATTATTTGGAATAGGAGGAAGTAATGTCTCGCCGTCTGAGGAGAGAAGGCCTTTAATTCCTGTTGTCTTGCGATGCTATTCTTGTTGGCAAGGTAAAGAGCCTCGATTTTCTGCGGGATCCCGTTTTCGTAGATTTCAAAATCGTCGATTGTCAGGTTATCCACGAATTGCTGGTTAATGAAAACGCGAACTGGAACTTCGATATTTCGAACCGTGACTGCGTGCTGTTCTTGATGCGAAAAAAGAAAACTAATCGATATTAAGATTGCTGCAAAACAAATGATTTTTTTCATTGGTTTTCCTCTCAGGTATGTTTTCTCTTTATTATTATACAGCGTTCTTGATTATTTGTCTTAGCTTAATTAGCAAAATAGCCTGCGCGATGAGAAATGCGGTAATCTTTGCCTTTCACTTTTACTTTTATTTCTTTAAATTGTCCGTCAGCTTTGTAGCTGCCAGGCGAATAATACAATAGATAATAGTTTTCTGATGCTTCCAAAGCATGCTTGAATAATATATCAGCTCTAGCAGAGCTGTCCATAAACCCTCCAGTCGCTATCGCCATCTCTCTGAAGGCAGAAAATATATCTTCAGAGTGATCCTCCATGTAAACCCCATGAAGTGTTTCACGAGGTCTTGTTAAAAAAAGAAAATGAATAGAAACGGAGCAGTCCGCATAGGTTTGCCTGATCAATTCTGCATCAATCGGGATTTCTCTCCTGTAGAAATCTATCAAGCTGGATATTGTGAGAAGAATTGTTGGACGATCTTGATACAAACTCATTATTTGGCTTAATAATTTTGGGTCTATTTGAGGGATGAATTCTTTCTGATAGAATATTGTTACATGTTTTTGTCCTTCTTCTTGTTTTAGAAACTGGGCAAATTTTATCAGGCTATCCTGACTGATTCTTCTTAAATCATCCAATCTAAACACAAAATTTTCATATAGGGTAAACTGTTCTTCCAAAGATCTGCCTTCAAATTCTCCAAGAGATGACAAACCCGTTACAGGCCTGTTTGGATTAGCGAGAGCTCCAGTTTCATTCTGTGAACCGCCTTGCCCCTGTAGCTGAGATATTTGAGCAGACAAAGTTTCGGCGATGGATGTGACTTCATCCAGAATCTGCCTGTATTCCGAATTTCCTATCAGTGTATCTCTTCTGACTTTTTCTATAATTCGCGCTGCAATTTCGCCTCTAGAAGAGACCTCAAAAGCGATATTTTTCATTCTGTATGTTTTCATGGACGTAACGAATGATAGATTATCTCCAGGAGTCAGCACATTGTGAGCGAAATATCTGATGGCGTCCCCGATTTTGGGATCATATTCGGAGAGTTCAAAAAAGAGGAAAAAACTGCGAGCTGTTTTTGGGGAAAATCGTCTCTTTTCCTGACTTCTTTCCACCGACCTCTTTTTGACAAAATAAACAGCCTCGATATTTTGAGGGTTGCCATTCTCGAGGACTTCAAAATCGTCGATGGATAAATTGTCAATAAAAGTTTTTCCGTTGAATACTCTAACAGGAACCTCGATATTAATGACGGTGGCTTCTTCCTTGATTTGTTGTGAAAAAAGAACCAGGCTCAAGAAAAAAACGGAAAAAACAAGCAATGCCTTTTTCATTATCCTTCCCCCTTTATTTTAGAGCAAAATGCGACAAAAGCTAAGTGTTTTTTTTCGAACTGGTTCTGAAAGGGCAGGATAATCATCAATAGAAAAGGCAGCAAATATTGTGCCAAAAAAATGTCAAATGGGAAGTTTAGTTTTTTCTTCGGATACGCTCGAATCCCGAGATCCCCACAAACTGGAGTTTTTCTTCTTTTTCTATTTCGTCGAATAAGAGATTCAGGCCTAGGACATCGCTGGACACATGGCCGGCGATCACGACATTCAAGTTGGCTTTTTTGGCGTTATCCAAGTGTTCTTCGCTGAAGTGCATGCCGACCAATGTGCTGATGCCGCTGTTGGCATATTTTTCGAATATTTCTTTGGCGCCCTCTGTACCTCCGGTCATATCGACGAATATTTTTCCGCACTTATTATTTTCTGATCCACTGACTATCTTGGGAGGGACCTGCATTAAGGCTGCCCTTTTGTACTCTGGAATGTTTTTCAAGATCTGCATCAGGTCTTTCAGTTTATAAGGCTTCTTTTTATCGAATGTTTTCTTTAGATGATTGGTCACACAGTTGTCTGCAGGGGTATGGATACACATCATCGGAATTCCCAAGACTCGTGCGGCATCCACCGCTCGGGTGTGGTTGACAGGCAGAAGTCTTCTTTGGACTTCCGCGATTCTCTTTTCCATAAGATGTTCAGCCACACTGATGTTCACTCCGTATGAAGCCATCAGATCTGCTTGGAGTTTCATCACATCGTGCAGTTGAGCCAGTGCATATCCTTCAGGATGATGGGAAATGATTAAGTCGATTTTTTCTTTATTTTGTGAGTTCAAAACATGGGTGAGGAGGATTTCACCCACCTCCATATCGATACCGATGATAACTTTCTTTACATTATTGTTCGGATCTCCGTAAAGAATTCTTGTATCCGCATAAGGATTAAAAAGCCTATCTTTATCATAATATTCGATCTCGTCTTTTTTCAAGGAGTCGAATTTCTCCTTCTCTTCCTTCAGGATTTTTGTAATTTCTGCTTTTCCCCTCAGGTCATTGGCAATGCCCACCTGAATGGCTTTTTTATATAGTTTTTCTAGTTTCATGGCACTGTCTCCTTTTTTTGTTTATGGCTTTGAGAATATCTATTTTAAAGAAAATATGAAACCAAAAGCAAATTCGTGCTTTTGACATTGTATATTTCATGTGGTATAAATTTGAAGCAAAGTTGGGGAATGTATTAATCTCAGCGCGGTTATAGACCGATGATCGGCAAAAAGATCTCTCACTACAAAATACTGGAAGAGCTTGGTTCTGGGGGGATGGGAGTAGTCTATAAGGCAGAGGACCTCAAGCTAAAGCGGACTGTTGCGCTGAAATTCGTCATTCCGCGGATGCTCAAGAAGAAACAGGATAAGGAACGTTTTCTCCGGGAGGCCCAAACAGCGGCATCACTCAATCATCCCCATATATGCACCATCTTCCATATCGATGAGGTCGAGAACAGCACTTTTATCGTCATGGAGTATGTCGAAGGTCAGAGCCTGAAAGAGATTATCGGAAAGGGTCCACTAGCGCTGGATAAGGCGATTGATTTTGCTATACAAATCGCGGACGGCCTTGAGGAAGCGCAAGAGAAAAATATTGTGCACAGAGATATCAAAAGCTCGAACATCATGGTGACTTCCAAGAACCAGACAAAAATCATGGACTTTGGGCTTGCGAAAATCGTCAGCGAATCTCAGCTAACCGAGACAGCTGCAATCATGGGAACGGTGGCATACATGTCGCCTGAACAGGCCTCCGGTGATACCATCGATCATCGTTCGGACATCTGGTCACTGGGTGTGGTCCTTTATGAAATGCTGTCCGGACAGTTGCCGTTCCAAGGGGATCATGAGCAATTGGTCTTATATTCCATTCTCAACAAGTATCACAAACCCGTAACGAGTCTACGACCCACTATCCCTACAGCGATGGAAAGGATAGTAGACAAATGTCTGGAAAAGGATCCGACTGAGCGATATCAACACGCGTCCGAGCTTCTTGAGGATCTGCAGTGGCTCAAAAAAGAGACGGAATCCGGGATTATCCCGCTGACTAAACCGACTTGGAAGAGGAGAAGAGCGAAAAAGCTCAAGAAGCTTGTCGGACCTGGAATTTTAATACTTGTAGCTGCGGTTTTAATCTCAGGCTATTTTTTGTTCGATTGGTTTAAGCCTCATGTTCAATGGAAAGCATCGATTGCCGTTTTGCCAATCGAGAACTTGAGCTCTCAAGAAGAGAATGAGGCTTTGTGCTTATACACGACACGAGCGATAATTGACAAAATTTCTCTATTAAGTCCTGATGAGTTGAGAGTGTTCCCCTTCGAATTTGTTTTATTTCAGATGAGGGAGGAGAAAACCAATCTAGCCATTGGGCGGAAATTAAATGCTGAGTATGTGATTCATTCAACACTCCAAACGGATGGCATAATTATCAAGATAATGTCCCGGTTGATAAACGTAAGAGATAACAGGCAGGTAGGGTCATTTGAATATAAGGAGTCAGTGCAGGATAGGATCAGCATCTTAGATATTCAGGACAATATTTCTAAGGGCATTGTCACAAAATTGGGGATTCATTTTACAGAAAGCGGACTAATAGCGGCGAAAAAAGGTGAGCCCCGAAACATTGATGCCTATAAATGGTATGTCCAAGGAATGTATATTGTCGAAAGGCAAGATACCTATGCGAGTGCAGAGGAATGGTTTAATTTGGCAACGAGTATGTTTAAAAATGCCATAAACCTGGATCCCGATTATGCACGCGCTTACTGGGGTTTGGGGGCAGCATACGAGGCCTACTATATTGAAACCGATGATGAAGAAGATCTGAAACGGATTCTCGATCATTGGGAAAAAGCTTATGAGCTCAATCCTAATATAGCGGAGACAAATTTGGGCTCTGGATGGGCTCATTTTTACAGAGAAGATTTAGGCAGAGCGCATTTGCGGTTCAAAAGAGCCCTTGAACTAAATCCCACCAGCCCACTCGTAAATTGTGATGTGGGGTCATTTCTTGCCAGCATTGGCTTATTTTATAGGGCCATGGATTATTTTTCGATATCCATCGCGATCGATCCTGATTATTTAAGAGCCTATGGTCTTAATGCAAAGTGTCACTGGTATGTGGGTGATTTTGAAACAGGGGCTAGAATCTTGGAGAGAGCTTTGGAATTTGGAGGAGATGATTTTTATATGCGTCTCGAATATGCCAATCATCTCATAATGTTGGGAAAATATAGAGAAGCGGAAGAAGAATTGGCTGTAGTTGAAAATCTGAAGCCGGGGTCATCTGGCATGCATCTTGCGTTGCTGTCTGCCCATCGAGGGGAGAAGGAGAAAGCGCTCGCTTTTATTCAGAAGACAAAAATCCCACATCTCTATAATGCGACTTGTGTGTATTCTTTGTTGGGAATGTATGACGAAGCGATCGAAAATATAAAGGTGGGAATCAAAATCGGATTCGAAGAGGACCAACGCTATCTTTATTCCTTTCTGATATTACAAAATCATCCGTGTTATATGGTATTGCACAATGATCCTAGGTTTATAGAGATTTTGAAAGAGGAAAAAGATAAGTACGAGCGAAGACTGAAAATGTATGGATATTTTTAAACATAACTGGCATTTCCTGTGTGTTTCAGGAAGATGCTAGATAGAAATAAATAAAAATTTAAAGGATTTGCAAAAGGAGGGATTTATGAAATCCAAGAATGTAGCTCGATTATTTATTTTTGTTTTTTTCCTGTGTTTTGTTTTTTTGTGTCAGGGATGGTCTCAAGAGTGGAAGATACCGAGAAGTATAATAGAAGTAAAATATCCTGAAACTGAAATTCCTGATGATAATGATTGGAAGGATTTAAAAAAAGACTTAAACCATCGCGCTAATAAATTTAAAGATGATATTAAAGATAGGTATCATCAAAGAAAATGGAAAGCTATAGCTAAAAAGCTAAAAAACCACAATGTTACAGTTCTATTCCGTGATAATGGTGATGTAATTAAATCTGAGCTATTTAAAAGGTTTTTTGAAGAGAATGGTCCAGATTACAAGATCAATATAACTTTTGTTGACGTTGGGGGGACCTGGGTTGATTTTGAAGGAACGATGGGCGAAATTAAGTTTGATATTATTGCTTCCATAAAGTTTACAATTGTATTTACCCCTAATATACCTACATCAAGCGACTCTGGAAGCCCACCAGATCCATTTACTCTTGAAGGCGATACGACATCCTTCCACAGAAGGATCTGTACCTGGTTTTAATGATATTCACTGTCGTAAATTGTTGGAAAATCTAGTATCAGTGAGTATATGAGTTAGCTTCAAAAGAGTTTCTTATCTTATTCCCATTTTTTTCAATGGGGGAGTCTTTATACACAAGAACCAGATTGCGTTTGACTTCAACTCTATTGTCGCGATAAAATTACTAATCTTTTCAATCACACCTCCGAGGAGTAAGAGATGCGAAAATTATCCTTTTTTTTGGTGATCATTTTAGCTGTTTCACTTTCGCTGATTAAAATTTCCACTGTTGTCCAGGCAAAATCACCAGAGATTCAGGCACCGTTGGATTTCAGCGTTGAAAGCATTGACGGCAACTTGGTCAATCTCAGTGAATACGAAGGAAAAGTTGTGATGATGGTGAATGTGGCCAGCAAATGCGGCCTGACACCCCAGTATGAGACCCTTCAGGCGCTATATAACAGATATTCTGCCAGAGGATTTGTCGTACTTGGCTTTCCGGCTAATAATTTTCGGAATCAAGAGCCGGGCACAAATTCCGAGATCAAGAATTTTTGTGAATCGAATTATGGAGTTTCTTTTCCGATGTTTTCCAAAATCTCTGTCTTGGGAGATGATAAGCATCCCTTGTATGCATATCTAACCGGTGAAAAATCCAATGGCGGATTTTCTGGAGATATCCAGTGGAATTTCACGAAATTTCTTATCAACCGGGAAGGAAAGGTCGTCGCTAGGTTCGAGCCAAAAACAGAACCGGATAGCAAAGAGGTCGTCACGGCGATCGAAGATACGTTAGCAAAACTGACGCCGATCGAGGAGTTGGGCAAAAGGATGTTTTTCGATATAAGCCTGAGCGATCCTACCGGCCAGGCATGTTCCAGTTGTCATGGACCTGTTGCTGGCTGGTCTGGGCCGGATTCGAACTTCAATGACAAAGGCTCCGTGTATGAAGGGGCGACAGAAGGGAGGTTCGGTAACCGCAGACCTCCGACTGCCTCCTATGCCGGTGATAGCCCTGTTTTGCACATCGATGAGGAAGGAACGTTTGTGGGCGGTATGTTTTGGGATGGCCGGGCAACAGGTGAAGTATTGGGCGATCCTCTTGCTGAGCAGGCCATGGGGCCTTTTTTGAATCCTCTCGAGATGAATGTTGCGGACGAAAAGAGCGTTGTAATGATCGTGCGGGATTCCAACTACGCCAATCTTTTCAAAAAAGTGTGGGGGGCTGACTCATTGGATTGGAAAAATGACATCCATGGTACCTACGTAAAAATAGGCCGTTCCATCGCCGCCTTCGAGAGATCGGCCGAAGTCAATCCCTTTAACTCCAAGTTCGATGATTTCTGGCATAACGCGAATGCCAAGGGATTGGACGTGGAATCCATCGATGAGACCAATTGGAAAAAGTACAGGAAGTTAGGCCTGGATGACGAGGAACTCAAGGGTTTGATGTTATTCCACACAACGGGGCTTTGCTCGGAATGTCATGTATTGACGTCTGTAAACGGTAAACCGCCCGTGTTCACGGATTTCACCTATGACAACCTGGGTGTTCCCAAAAATCCTGAAAATCCATTTTACACCATGGGTAAAAAATGGAATCCGGACGGAAAAAATTGGGTCGATAAGGGAATCGGAGGATTTTTGGAGGGGACGGAGAAATACAAAAAGTACGCGGAGGAAAACTATGGGAAACAAAAAGTCCCCACTCTCCGCAACGTGGATCTAAGGCCCGATGAGGGATTTATCAAAGCCTACATGCACAACGGTTTTTTCAAAACTCTCAAAGAGGTTGTAAACTTTTATAACACAAGAGATGTTGACGGGGCCGAATGGGATCCTCCCGAGGTCAGCGAAAATGTTAATGTGGATGAACTGGGAGACCTTGGCCTAACATCAGAAGAGGAGGAGGCCATCGTCCTATTTATGAAAACACTTTCGGACAGACTTTAATCTGGATTATTTATAAAAGCTGCTTATATTTCTTTTTTCATAAATTAGAATTCTAGCAGGAAAAATCTGGATTCCAACGCGTTCATCTCGATCTTTTCAACCGCTGGACCGATCACTTCACCCAAGACGTTCACCTCAACAATACGTCCGTTTTTTCCCAGATCCAGAGGGGAAAAGATCCGGAATTCTGTAGGTTTTCCCTCTGTTTCGCGGAGATGCAAGATGATCCCGTTTCTGTCTGCATCTGGTTTTGCGCTCACGAGAAGGATATTGTCGGCATTTATATCGAGCAAAGACCTCTCAGGGGGGATTTTTGAAGATTTGCCAGGGGGAAAAACCCTGCACAACAGGGGAATCCGAGAGCCCCAGCCAACACGCGTAGCATGGGCATTGGATGTGTCTCGTGTCGATGTGAGAAAATAGCTCCACTTGAATTCGCCTTCCTGGCTCGCCTTGAAGTTTGTCACCCAATAATTGTTCATCACCCAGGAAAAGACATGGGGTTTTTCCACCTCTGCGATGTACCGGAATTCCCCAAGATTCAAGCCCCCGAATTGCATCAATGGAACCTCATCGCTTCCGAGGATGATCTGTCCATCGGCACTGCGGAATGCAATGAAGTTTTGAACGGCATGCCAGTCCGCAGATGTCCCTTCGAGTTGATTTTTTCCGGGTTGAACCAAACCGCCATGAGCTTCATACAGGACATCGGCTCTCGGCAGGCTAAAAGGAAAAGCGATGTAGATGGCTTCTGGCTCTGTGATATCCTTTTTGATCAAGGAATAGTGGAGTTCGATCCGTTTTTCTTGATGGTACAACCGCATTTCACACTGGAAGAGTGAATTCTCTTGGGCTGTGGGTGTCTCTCCGGTCAATCGCAGACTCATCCAGATAGGACCGTCCGTTCCTTCTAGTATCTCAACATTCTGCAGCGGATTCCTCTGGCAACTTACCAGATGAAATTGCTCCAGCTGGCTGCGGTTGGAAATGGTTTCATGGATGAACTGCCCTATTTGCCAGGGGCTTTTTTTATCGATTAGCTCCACCCCCAGCTGTTTATCGAACAGGCTGGCGATCGCACCGGTTTTGGCATCGATGTTAATCCGATAAAAGGCATTTTCCAAAATGCCTTTGCTAATGTGAAACTCCTCCTGTTGTGGTCGCGATCGATCCATAGTTTCTATGCGGTAAACTTTGTATCCCATCGCTGGAATATCCTTGACATGGAGGTGCCAGTAGGTTCCGTCTGCCCGGCTCCTAGAATCCTGGGCAAAGATTTCATTCCCCTTGCTGTCCATGAGTCGAAAGCCTTTTCCCGGAGGCAGGATCTGATGGTCGATGTAGACCTCAGCCAAACCCGACCGCAACCAATTCAGCGTGTTGAACACGACGATGGTCGGCACATCTGCCCTTGGAATATGGGGCTGCAAAAGTCCCATAGCGGCTTCCTGGAGTATGCGGGTCTCTTTGGCCGCTTCCCAAACATAGGCGGATTTTTCCGCCCATTGGACCACACTATTTGCCACCAAAGGTTCCCGGATACTTTCCGCGGCTCCCATGGTGTGTTCGTCCCAGAAGAGGATGGCATCATAGATTTTGTGGACTTTTGCCAAAGTAGAGGCGGGCATATGCATGCCGAGCAATTTTGCCATGGACAGAAGGCCTTGGTTTGCGATCAGCTGCATTTGAGTTTTTCTAGCAGCGGCCGTTTCCTGCGCGGCCGACCCGAATCCATCCGACCACCAATCCGGCCAAGCCACCCGGTGGACAGGAAGATTTTCTCCCTGCTTTTCTTTTATGAATGCAGGAAATTCTCTTGCTGTAGCGCTTCTGAGTTTTGGCCATTCGTATTTTTTGTTCCAGCGCTCGATCATGTCGCATCCTGCCGTAGAAGGGGGGGCATTGTCGGTGAAATAGCCGGAGTATTGGACCGCAATCCTATCATACTGATAGTCCTGGGATTCCAGGCCCTTCAAATATCGCATCACCTCAGTTTCCAGATTTTGAAAATTCCTTGTGTGAATCCCCCAAAAATTTCCAGTCATGTAGTGATCGGCACGGAAAGCCAGGAGCCTTTTTCCGGATGGCGACTCCCACCAGAAAGGAGTTGGCGTATCGAAGGGGATGCGAGCCCTGTGCCCATGTTGTCCCATGATCAAAAATTCGATCCCCGTATCCGGAAAATAGTCAGCAAGGCACCATGCGATGCCGTTGACATCGTTCTGCATGGCCGTCGTAATTTTTAGCCCGAAATCCTTGAATTTTTTTATCGGCCTGAGGGAAGCCGCAAGGATATTCTCATCGGCAATTTCTGACATGTTGAACGGCATGCCTGTGATCTCTATGCGGCCCTCATTGATGCGTTGTTTGAGCCGAGCGATCTGCTCTGGCGGACGGTTGTCCAGGTATTGATCGACTGCCCAGGATGCTTCACATGTCCAGCGGAATTTGGCTTTATCAGGATAATTATCCGTAAGATCGCAAAAATCCAAAGCATAGTCGATAAAGCGAAGATGTTCTGGCAGGATCTCCGATTGGGGCCGGGTGTAGCCAATGTCTGTGTGGGTGTGCTGGACGAGGTAAATAAACCATTTTCTTACTGGACTTAGGGTGAACTCTTTGACTATGGAGTCCTTATCGGAAATCTGGATGGAGACGGCGAGTTCTTTTTTTTGGGTGACTTCTGGGAATGTCAGTTCGATCCGGTTAAATCCATAAATCAATTCTGTTTCGAATGCATTCTGACCTTCTGGCTTCAATCTTGCTTTTGCGGGCTTTCCCAGATGGATTATGTCCACGTTCACAGGTTGAAAAAGTCCGTTCCCACGGCGAACAAGGGCTTGTTGGGGGAAGATCTCAGCTCCGGCTAAAACCGGGCTTTGAAAGGTCATGTACCACACACGGCTTCCGGCTGTTTCCCCGACAACCTTCAAAGCAAGAGGTTTGCCGAGCTGGATGGAAGAGGTCGGGATCCGCAACGATGCGTATCCGTGGACATCATCAAAACGGTCGATAAGGGTAACGCGAAAGGCGAGCTCTGCATTGTCTGGGCCAGTTATTTTCCACAGCTTGCGTGCGTTTGAAACAGGATTGGAAAAATGGAAGTATTTTTCTCCGTTAACAAACAGATCATAGTCATGGGGATCGGCATCGACATCCATGGCAAAGATCCAGATGAAATTCACGTATTCGTCTCGATAATCTGCAGGAACTGGTTCGGTTTCCCACTCGATGTAATCTTCTGCATTCAGATTGCGAAGAAGCAGGGCTTTTGTCACATCGGGCTGAGGAGAGTGGTATTCGATCGTGCCACCTTTCAGGCTTTTGCGGTAACCTTGAAGCCAGTCCGTTTCAGAGTATGCGGGGTGGAGGAAAGAAGGGAAGAGGAAGGGGATTATGGGGAGATACAAAAAAATCTTTGACCATTTGAAATTATGTTTTTTCATCATCGAACATTGTAAAAAAAATCCTCTTCAAACTTCAACACAAAAAAAAAGATTAAATCCATTCCCTTATTTTCGTTTGAAGGGGGAAATGGGGTGTAAAAGAGTAAAAATTTTTTACATATTCTTGCAGAGAAACTGGAAAATTTATAAAGGAAAATTTACCGAGAAATCGGTGTTATCGGGATATTTCAGTAAGTGAAATCGCTGTCAGGTTCGGTTGTGATGATATCGAATTCAGACAGACGGTTGATCATATCTTTTGAGCGTAGATGTTTCTTGATTTCCTCTGATTTTTTCTTGTTGAAAACTCCCAGAAGGAACTTGTTTCCCGTCTCATCATACAGATAAAGAACTTTTTTCGGCTTGGCCCTTTTAAGGGCTTCGCTTATTTGGCTTTGATATTCTATATTTTGTTGTACTTGCATTTTATTAACCCTCTTTTCAAATTCAGCCATCTCTTATGCAATATTTGTGCCAAGAAATCTTCTTGACTTTGTCAAAGCTAATTTCATTTAATCATATACACACATGAGCAATTTCCGTACAAATACCCAACTGGGTGTGATGCGGAAATATTCTAGATTTAGAGGGATATAATGGCTGATATAAAACTCGATAACAGGTTGTCGAAAGATCAATGCCAAAAAGTGCACGCAACAAGTTGTGAGATTTTAGAGAGAGTGGGTGTGCGGCTGGATCTTGCTGAAGCTCGAGACCTATTGGAGAAGGCCGGAGCAAGGATCAAAGACAATGGGATGGTTTGCCTCCCATCCGATCTGGTGGACAAAGCCTTGAAGACAGTTCCAAAACAAGTCCTTTTATTCGATCGAAACGGCCATCCTGTCATGCCTGTGAAGGATCGCCTTTGCTATTACGGGCCAGGTTCGGACTGTTTGAATATCATCGACCACAGGAATAGCCAACGGAGAAAGCCCATTCTCAAAGACACAAAAGAGGGCATTGTCCTGTGCGATGCCCTGGAGGGAATCGATTTTGTGATGTCCATGGTCCTCCCTTCAGATGTCGACACGGCCATCGCCGACCGCTACCAGATGGAAGCCATGCTCTCTCATACGATCAAGCCCATCATCTATGTGGCCTATGAATACGACGGTTGTGTGGATTGTGTTGCAATGGCTGAGGCAGTCGCCGGAGGAGAGGGAGCTCTACGGGATAAACCCAATATTGCCTGTTACATAAACGTTATCTCCGGGCTTCACCATAACGAAGATGCTCTCCAAAAACTTCTCTTTCTTTCTTCCAAAGGCCTTCCTGCTCTGTATATCCCCTCATCCACAGGGGGCGCAACAAGTCCGATAACCCCGGCAGGATCCCTTGCCTTGGACTACGCCGGAGTGCTGGTCGGATTAGTCCTTTCCCAGTTGGTACGGGAGGGTGCCCCGATTTTCGTTCCTGGGATGCACCCAGGACAACTGGATATGCGTACCATGGTGTCCACCTATTGTGAACCCGAACGGGGACACTCACAGGCAATGGCACACTATTATGGCTTGCCTATGTTTTCCTTGGGTGGAGCCTCAGAAGCCAAGGTGGCAGATCAACAAGCAGCTGCAGAGGCGGCTTTGACACTGTTAAGTGAAACACTGGCAGGAGGGAATATCATCCATGACCTCGGGTATCTGGAATCCGGTATGACTTTTTCTTTTGCCCAATTGCTGATCTGCACCGAGATCGTGAGCTGGATCAAAGGGTACACGAAACCTATCCCTGTGGATGAAGAGGCTTTAGCTTTGGATGTGATCGCTGAAAAGGGAGCTGAAGGGCAATATTTGGACACAGAGCACACGCGCAAGCATTTCCGTGAACGCTGGTATCCCGATCTTTTCGAGAGAAAAACCTATGATATGTGGGCCAGTGAAGGAGGAAAATCTCTGGTCGAAAGAACCTCTGAAAGAGTTGCTCAACTCATCTCAGAGCATAAGCCGGAGCCCTTGCCCCTTGAAGTAGCCAATCAGCTTCGCAAAATCGTCGAGAAAGCTTCTATTGCATGATATGACCAGGACCTCGAACAATTTTTCCTGGTTTGGCATCGGTATGTTTTCCCTCTTTGATAACAGAAGTGCCATTGACAAAGACATGGTGTACGCCGACCGATACTTGATGGGGCTTTTTAAATGTCGCTCGATCACCGATTGTTTTCTGATCGAAGATAACGATATCCGCGTAATACCCCTCCCGAATCAATCCGCGATCCTTGATAAAAAGCCTGTTGGCCACGGCCGAGGACATCTTCCGGATCGCATCTTCCAACCTCATCACCCGATCTTCGCGAACATATTTTCCGAGAATCCGCGTATAGGTTCCATAAGAACGAGGGTGGACTAGCCCTTGCGGTTTATCCGGATCTTCACCGCTTGCATCTGTTCCGAATTTGATCCATGGTTGCTGCATCTGAAGGCTGAGATTATCTTCGGTCATCATGAAGTAGATGGTGCCGATACTCTGTTGCTCAGAGAGGATAAGGTCTAAAATCGTATCAATCCAATCTTTGCCCATGTCAGCCGCGATCTCTGTGAGTCTTTTTCCGGTGTATTTTTTGTTTTCCGGCTTATAAAGTCCCAGGATAAGGACTTCCTCTGGGGTGGCGAGTGCACCCAGATTTTCCCACTCTGTTTTCTGGTTCAGCATTTCATCGCGGATTTTTGCCCGTATTCTGGGATCGGCGAGATTTTCCAGCAGTTTTCCATCGGCCGATGCCCAAGGCGGCAGACAGGCAGCGAGGCCAGTGGAACCAGCGATGTAGGGATACATATCGGCCCCTATATCCAATCCTTCGTCCCGGGCAGCTTCTATCCGGGATATGGCCAAAGCGGCCTTGTGCCAGTTGCGCCGGCCAGCGGCTTTCAGATGATAAATCTCTACCGGAACTCCTGCTTTTCTTCCGATTGTGATGGCCTCATCAAGGCCGTCAAGAAATTTATCTGCCTCTGAACGAAGATGCGTGATGTACACGCCACCGTAGGGCGCCATTGCTTTGGACATTGCAATCAACTCTTCTGTGGTGGCAAAACTGCCAGGGGGATATATTAAGGCAGAGGCAATCCCGAATGCCCCATCTTCCATAGCATCCCGGACCAGTATCTGCATCTCTTCGATCTCTGCACTCGATGGCGATCCCATCGCCTCCCCTTTGACATAGGTACGCACTGTCGCTGCTCCCAAGAATGAACCGACATTTACTGAAACGCCATGTTTCTGCATCGCCTCAAGCCAGTTGTTGAAACCTCTGGGGCCTGCGAATTCCATGGCCAGACTTTTTATTTCTTCCGGGATATCTCCATAGGTGGCCAAAGTCTTTTCATTAACGGGAGCGTCGGACCACCCCTCGCCCAATATCTCAGTCGTGATGCCCTGGGTGACCTTGGAGATCACTCTGCCATCACCCATCAAAAAAGCTCCCCGGGAATGACTCTGGATGTCGATAAATCCAGGTGCAAGGACCAGTCCGCGTGCATCGATGCGTTCTTTTGTTTCCGCATTTTTTAGAAATCCGACAGGAGTTATCCTGGCGATGCGCTCGTTCCGGATGGCGACATCACCGAGATACCAGGAATTCCCGGTTCCGTCTACGATCCGGCCATTCATGATGACAACGTCATAAGTATCCGAAGAATTTGCGATAAGCTGTGGAATGAAAAAAAGAACCGAACATAAAATTATTAGGGCTAATACATACTTTTGTTTTTTCATGCTTCCCTCCTAATCTTTTAGCCAGAGGACATCTCCGCACAAGTTAACATTGTGTGACTTTGCAGAAAAGATGGTAAACTCCTCCTTTGTTTTTTTCACGGTCGTCGGCTCTCCGTGTCCGGGATAAATTTTCACATCGTCGGGCAAAATGAATATCTTTTGTTCCAGGGATTGAATGATTTGCCTGAAATCATCCGGAGTACCTGTTTTGCCCGGCCCACCGGGGAAAATTGTATCACCGGCCAAAAGTATATTTCCGGTTAAAAAGCATACACTCCCAGGGGTGTGTCCCGGGGTGTGAAGAACTTCGAACGTGACGTTCCCGAATGAGATGATGTTCCCCTCCTCGAGGAGCATATCTGCCTCGATCGGCAGGTTCTCGGCATCTTTCACATGAGCAGCAACCGGAACATTCAGTTCATCCTTGAGCTTTTTCAGAGCTCCGGTGTGGTCCATGTGCCTGTGAGTGATGAGCAAACAAATCGAATTCGTCCCCTCGAGTTCCTCCAATATTTTGTCTGCATCCCCTGGGGCATCGATCAAGACGCTCTCGCCTGTTGTTTCGCAGACGACGATATAGGCATTCGTCCCATAGGGAGAGGTTTCAATCCTTTTTACCCGGAGGATATCGTCCTTTTCTACGACTGTCATCCTGTTATTCTCCTTGAAATGTTGTTTTTTTATCTATATCATAAAATTTCTTCGCGTTCACTTTTCATCATAACATCATTATGAGGGGAGAGAGAATGAAAATTTTCAGCGTAATCGGTATTTGCCTTATCCTGGTTTTTATCCTCTCGAGCTGTGTGGGCGGCCCGAATAAGCTCGAGAAAACACCGAATGAGGAGGGCAAAGTGGCGGGATTCTGGAAGGGGATATGGCATGGCCTCATCTCCCCGATTACTTTTGTCATTTCGATTTTTTCCAAAACCATTCGTTTCTATGAGGTCCACAATAACGGATCCTGGTACAATTTTGGCTTTGTCCTGGGTGCCGGACTTTTTCTGAGCGGCGGTATTCTGGGGAGAAAGGGCAAAAAGAAAAAAAGGTGATCGTAAGCCTGACAAACGGATTCTAGAGGGGTAATCCTCCCTCTGCCAGTTGTTCTAATAAAGCAAGTTTTTTTTCATAAAGATCAGGGAGATCTTTAAACCGGAAAGCTTTACCGCTCTGGACGGTCACTGTCGCAGAAGCCAGCTCGATAAACGGCTCGATCATATGGGAAACCACCACCACGGTCGCTCCGGATCGAGTGTGGTCTTCGATCCATGCGAGGATTTCTTTTTGGATGTGTCGGTCCATGCCCTCGAGAGGTTCATCGAGCAGGATGTGTGAAGGCGTTCCGACAAGACAAGCCGCAAAAACCGCACGCCTCCGTTGCCCCATGGACAGTTCCCTGACTGTCCGATGAGCAAGGTGCTGGAGGCCAAAAAATTCCAGGGCTTTTTTTCCCTCTTCGAGAGGTTGTTCCCGAAGGCGGCACACAAGGTCCAGGATTTCTTTTATCGAGGCATATGGAGTCAGATCAGGATGTTCGGGCATATAGGCCAATCCTTTTCTTGCAGAAACTTCTTCCTTCCAGAGGTCATATCCGTTTATGGCGATTTGGCCTGCATCCGGGATTTCCACTCCAGCAGCAAGTTTGAGCAACGTGCTTTTTCCGCACCCATTCGGACCGAGAAGCAAACAAAGACCAGGATGCAGCTCCAAGTTCACGGAATGGAGCACCTTTTCTTCTTTTTCATAAGAAAACGAGACATCTTGGAACCGGATCATCATTCGCTCCATGATAAAGAATCGCCTGCCGCGAGGTGGTGAAGTTCGAGCCACCGGCTCACTTTTTGATGCTTTTCTGCCTTTGTCGCCTGATTAAGAACCAGAGGTGTAATGGCCAGAAAAAACAAGGAACTCCACGGGATAAGACAGAGAAAAAGGGAAGCGAACGCGCCGAGCAACAAAACCTTTCCTGATGCGCCCATCACTGATTCGGGAGCTTGACGGATGGAATAAGCAGAGTATGCAACAAAAAAGGGCAGGCTTACAATAAGGGGAAGCATGGATTTGAGGTTCATGGCTCCCACGAGGATGACGATCGGAAGCGTATGAAGCCCGATATAAGAAGTGTCCCATACTATCCTGGTTTTGGCCGACCAAGGCAATGAACGAATCCAAGGCCAGGGAGGTCTCCTTGACGCCAGCATGTTGCCGAATACCGAACAAAATAGGCTTAAACCCAATCCTCCTCCGAAACGGATCATTTTTTCGGCAAGGAGAGGTGCAGGATTATTGTTAGCAATAAACAGTAGCGCGGCACCCAAGAATGGCAGGGAGAGCAAATAGGGGACAAGGGATCTCAGACGAAGGGCACGCCAGTTTATGGATACCATGAGAAGTTTCCCTTTGAATGGTTTGTGGAAATGGGAGAGTTTCTTTTTCCTGACAAGAGGGCCGGATATCATATCTGCTGCGATCAACAAAAGAACTCCTCCTGCAAGATATTCCCAGTTGTTGGACGAAAAACCTATGGCTGCCATTGCTGCCAGAGTCCTTGTGATAAGCTTTCTTTTAACAGGCAGTGCACACAAACCACAGGCCAATCCCACAAGAGGCAATCCAGCGATAAAGGGCACAGCCGGGACTTTGTAAAGTTTCATACCCACAACAGCCAGACCGGCTAGGATGGCCAAAACCGGGATTTGAGCGATGAAGTTGGCAATTCCAGCCATCCGCCGATGAATCCTGTCCTCAGTCGGGAGGTGGCGGATCCATCCGTTGAGGCCCAGGCAGATGCGGCGCGAAGCAAAGCTCGCCACAATGAGACAGAAAAAGGTGGTCGTGGTTCCGCTGAGAAGGAAACCGCCATCAAGAATCTGAGCCATCAAGGAGTTGAATAGTTCGGGCCTCAATAGGTAATACAGGGCAAAAAAGATGGAGACGACGGGAATAAAAATTCTCAAGGCAAGACGCGTGCCGACGTGCAGGTGAAACAAGAAAACTGCTTTTGCTGGATTGTTACTCTTTATGTTATTCATCTTCCATTTTATAGCAAGACAAAATAGGCGAGTCAATCAGAGACGATGCCAACCGATCCCAGTTTTTGGCCCGATATGGGATAACCTTCACCTCTTGTTTCCTATTAATTTAAACGATTTGGGAAAAAAAGAGTTTCAAAAAAGAAAAAAATCAGTAAAATCAGAGGAGAAACCGAAGGAGTTGTTATGGCAAGAATAAAGGTTAGCGTGGAAAAAATCGATGGTTATTGCAATTTGCCTGCCCAGGTAGGGGACTTTTTTTATGTCGAGGATTCCAAGCTTTTTGTACCTGATGGGCAGCATGTCTGCATCTGGGCTTTACAGAGCATGATGCCGGTCTTTCCGATCTTGAACGTTCGTGATAGCCTGGAGGACGGGCACTGGGTAAAAACGGTGAAAAACTTTGTTTGCCCCGATCCAAAGGGATTGGTGCACTTTCGTCTGGAAATAGAGGATTAAAAGGGGGGGGATTTGATCCAGGTCGATCTGCACAAATGCACGGGATGCAAAAAGTGTGAGGTTGCGTGCGTTTTTTTCCATACAGGGAGGGTCAGCAACCGGTTGGCCCGGATAAAGGTCCTGAATCTCTACGAATCGGGTATCGATGGGCCTGTGTCATGCATCCAGTGTGAAGAAAAATATTGTTTAAAATGCCCGGAAGAGGCTTTGTCCTTGGGATCTATGGGACAGATCATCGTCTCTCCCACTGTGTGTAACCTGTGCGGAGTATGTGAAAAAGCCTGTCCGATCGGCGCAATCGAAATTTTCGAAAACATCGTTTATGTGTGCGATCTCTGTGGTGGAAAGCCCAAGTGTGTGGAAGCCTGTACAGAAGGAGCCATTATATTTGCCAAAGGAGAACAGGGGCCATCTTTGGAGTCGATAAGAAAAGACACAAACAAAATGAGCCCGAGCCAAAAAAGGTTGTATTACCTGAAAAAATTAGGGGCAGATCTCAGAGATAAATGGAGTCGAAAGCATGCTTGAATATGGATATGGAGGAAGGATCCTTCGGATCGATCTCACCGAGAGGACATTTCGAATCGAGCCTCTGGATTCATCCTGGGTAAAAGCTGTCATCGGGGGGAGAGCAGCCAATTCCAAAAGGTTATTCGAGGAATTGGACATGAATTGCGATCCTCTTGGACCGGATAACATCCTGATATTCGGCGTCGGCCCCTTAACCGGATCTTTTCTCACAGCTTCGGCATACTACACAGTCACGGCTAAATCCCCTCTCACTGGAATTTTGGGAGATTCTGCCGCTGGAGGCCAGTTCGGGGCAGAGATGAAACTCACGGGTTTCGATCAGATCATCATAACCGGGAAGGCCGATCGTCTTCTTTATCTGCTGGTCACGGACTCCGGTGTAAAGTTTGTGGATTGTCCGGAACATAAAGGAAAAAAAATTATTGAAACGACAGTGGCTATAAGAAAAGAACAAGGGGATGTTGCCATCCAGGTAGCAGCCATCGGGTCGGCGGGGGAAAACTGTGTTGCCTTTGCAGCAGTCGTGTCCAGCGGAAACAGGGTCAACGGCCGTACGGGGATGGGTGCTGTGATGGGATCCAAGAACCTGAAAGCTCTGGCTGTCCGAGGTTCCAAGCCTGTGGCTCTTGCAGATACGCTCGCTTTTCTTGCAGAAAGCCGGAAGATCGATCAAGATATATTGACACACCCTGAATATAAAAAGCGCCACAATCTGGGGACGACGATGCTGATGAAGGACCTGAACAGCATTGGAATCCTTCCGACCAATCATTTCCAGGAGGGCGTTTGTGCGTATGTGGAAGAGATATCGGGGCAGAAACTGGCCAGCTCTTTTAAGGTCAAGAATAAATCCTGTTTTAACTGCAATGTGCATTGCTCCCGCTATTATCTGGCGAATGACCAGGAAGCCGAGGGACCCGAGTTCGAAACCTTGTGCGGATTTACATCCCGGATCGGAAATCGAAGTCTCCCTTTCGCGCTGGAAATGAATGCCTACCTGAACCAGATTGGGATGGATTCGATTTCGACGTCAGAGGTAATAGGCTGGATCATGGAATGCCAAGAGAAGGGGCTTATCCATCCCAAGGACTTGGATGGACTCAGCATTTCCTGGGGAGAGGAAGAAAAAATACGGCAGGTTGTGGATATGATCGCTTTCCGCCAGGGGATCGGGGATGAACTGGCAAAAGGCGCAAAAGAATTTTCGGGACGATTCAGTGACGAAGCGCAAAAACTGGTCATGCATGTCAAGGGATTGGACATCATTTGCGGGGATCCCCGGGGCATCAAAGCCTACGGCCTGACCTATGCCATCGCTTCCCGAGGCGCGGATCATCTTCGCGCCGAGCCCTATTTTGAGTTGACCAACAGGAAAGAAGAAGCCAAGAAACGTTTCGGTACAGAAAAGGCGGCTGATAGACTCGCAGAAGAGGGCAAGGCGGCCTTGGTGAGCTATTCGGAAAAGATCGCGCTGCTCACGGATTGTTTGACTATGTGCAAAAATATCGGGCTTTGCATGGATATTTTAAATTTGGAGAGAGTCTCTTCTCTGTTAAAGGCGGGAACCGGATTGGATTATTCTCCAGAATATTTATCCAAAATTTTGGCGGATGCCATCGATTTGGATCACGCTTTCAACAGGCGTCTTGGGAAGACCAGGAAGGATGATACCCTTCCGGACAGATTTCTGAAAGAGCCCTTGACCGAGGGCCCGACAAAGGGTGCGACCGTCGATATCCAAAAAATGGTGGACGAATATTATAAGATTCACTTGTGGGAAGAATAACGTTTGAAAAGAGAGACGTTTACATCCAATTTTGGCCTGTTGATGACCATGATCGGCGTGGCGGTCGGGTTGGGAGCTGTCTGGCGGTTTCCGTACATGGTGGGGAAATTCGGGGGCGCTGCGTTTGTTGTATTTTATCTTGGGATTGTCCTTTTCATCGGAATACCGGCTTTGATGGCCGAATGGATCCTCGGCAGGTACACTCAAAGGGGCACCCTCGGCGCCTATGAAATAGGGGGACTTCCAGGCGGGAAATACGTTAGCTATTTCCTTTTTTTTATCGTGTTTTGGGCAACCGGATATTACTCCAATGCCTTGGGATGGGTGGGCTTTCATGCCCTCGGGGAACTGGTCAATTCTTTTGGAGGAAACTTGAACTCGGGAGCCATACTTCCTCCCCAACAGGGTTTCGATCTTACTTCCTTTCTTCTGCAGCTTTCGATGACGGCGATCGTGATATTCACCTGTGGAATGGTTCTCGTGAAAGGTTTGCGAAAAGGGATCGAAAGAACCAGCAAGTGGATAGTACCCAGCCTGTTCGTGATCTTGGTTGTTTTGATCTTGCGTTCTGTCACTCTGCCTGGAGCTAAAAAGGGAGTCGATTGGTTTATCGGGAGTTTCCGTTTCGATGGATTGACGCCATCGGTGATGGCGGCAGCCCTCGGGATGGCCTTTTTTTCTATGTCTTTGGGCGGCACGTTTATGGTTATTTACGGATCTTATCTTGAAAAAAAATCGAATGTCTCGAGGAATGCTGTCTTTACAGGGATTGCCGCCTCCATGGCAGGCCTTCTTGCGGGATTCGCCATTTTTCCTGCTGTTTTTGCCTTTGGTTTGGAGCCTAATTCTGGTCCAGGACTCATTTTCTCCACCCTTCCTAAAACCTTCGACTTGATGCCTGCTGGTTGGGTGTTTGGACTTTTGTTTTTCGTGGGGCTGTTCGGTGCGGCCTATCTGTCCGATGTGGCTGCCTTCGAGGTCTTAGTGGGTGGGCTTATGGACAACACAAAATGGGAAAGAAAAAAGGCCGTTTTTAGGGTGTGTGCCATCGTTTACATCCTCGCGATCCCTCCGATGATCAACATGAAAGTTTTTATGCCATGGGATTTGACGTTCGGTTCAGGAATGCAGGCACTTGGATCGCTTATGGCAGTTCTGACAGCAGCCTGGTTCATGAAGAGGTATGAATTTTTAAAGGAAATCAATATTAAGAACGCTTTTTTTCGAACTATCCTTTACTGGTGGTTAAGGATTATCGTTCCTGCGGCTATCCTTTTTGTGGGCATCAATTGGCTCCTCGAATCGGTGTTCGACTTTAAAATATTTGGATGATTCTTTAAAACGTCTTGTTTTTAAAAGCGAATTCAGTTTTTAGAAATTGCTAAAATTTTATTAATGAAAGGTTTAGAACTTTCTCGAATAAACAAAAGAAAATGAAGGATTGGTGATAGTTGAGTTTTCGTACTGAAGCCCAGCCTGCACAGACACATGCTTTCCCAGCTTTTTTATCAGCATCCCATTGTGTGTGGCTCTGCTTGCCTTTGGATTTTCGGGTCTGCACACAGTCCTCCCATGTAATCTTACATCTACAATATTGTGTATAGATCCTTTAAAAGAGTAATCCATTTTTCTAACACCAGGGGATCTATTAATAAAAACCGTAGCTGTAAAATATTTATTCACACTCCCTGCTAATCCTAATCCAAAATTTTTATTTTCAAAATTGTAATTCCCAGACGGTACTACTTTTATGGATTCGCTGACTTTAATTGATCTGCTTGCAGAAAAAGCTGGTTTTTGTTTGCTGTTGATCACCACATGTGCGTCAAAGCTTGCAATTTCTGCATCCCCTTTGAATGAGTGCAGCTTTTTCTGTGCATTGTAATTATACTGGACTTTCCATTTATCAAAACTAATATCTTTTGTAATCTGTGTCACTTTTCTTGTTTTTCCGAGTTTCACATCTAACCTTGTCTTTAGTTTCTTTTTTTCTAGGCGAATGTCTTGAGTGAATATAACTTTTTCATCTTTTGGAGCTCTGTAAGCAAAATCAGGATCAATGTGTGCAAATTCAGGTTTTATTAAATT
>Ga0114922_10000840_pt1 | contig 29531 bp, 27 predicted proteins | sample AartaG_FD_100975 | JGI IMG/M metagenome (GOLD analysis project Ga0114922, IMG submission 100975) | Deep subsurface microbial communities from Aarhus Bay to uncover new lineages of life (NeLLi) - Aarhus_00045 metaG | ecosystem: Environmental > Aquatic > Marine > Oceanic > Sediment | place... | reverse complement strand
CTTCTCATAGGGGTGCGACGACCCCAGCTCTCCTGCGGTCTCTTAGGACCAGAGGGGGATCGGTCTATCGCACCCAATTGCTCCTATTATCCATACTACCACCTTTTAAAGATACAAGGGGGATAAAGGGGGTGAGGTTGATACAAAATCCCTATAGTTTTATAGCTGATGAGCCAGAGACCCGTCTTGATAAGTATGTCTCCCAGAAATGCTCAGAGTTCTCCCGAACATATATTCAAAAGCTTATTAGCGACGGTCATATCACTGTTAACGACCATACAGCTAAGGTAGGACTCAAACTTAATATTGGTGATAGAGTAAATATTATCATACCCCCCGCTACCCCTAGCCCCTTGTCGCCTGAGGCTATTCCGTTAAATATCATTTATGAGGATGATGACCTTTTAGTCGTAGACAAACCAGCCGGACTAGCTATCCATCCAGCCCCGGGACACCCCAGTCATACTCTGGTTAATGCTATTCTGTCTCATTTACCCAGCTTGGCTGAAACCAGCGACTCACTGCGACCGGGAATTGTACATCGGCTGGATAAGGATGCCTCGGGGATAATGGTGGTGGCTAAGAATAACACCGCTCAACTAAATCTAATAGACCAGTTTAAGACTCGTTCGGTGGTAAAAGCCTATCTGGTGTTGGTTAAAGGTCACCTTACCCCGGAGAACGGAATTATTGAAGCCCCCATCGGGCGTGACCCCCGTAACCGGAAGCGGATGGCAGTGGTAGCTGAGGGCAGGGAGGCTCGCACCCGGTATCATGTAATTAAGTATATAGGTAACTATACCCTGCTTGAAGTCAGGACGGAGACCGGTCGCACCCACCAGATACGGGTTCACCTTTTGGCTATTGGTTATCCCGTGGTGGGAGATGCCACTTATGGGGTGAAGTCAGCCTTCTTATCGCGACAGTTTCTCCACGCCTGCCGCCTGGGCTTCCACTTGCCCTCCACCGGCGAATATGTAGAGTTCACCTCAGACCTCCCCTCTGACTTAGCGCAGGCACTAAAGGATATTGGCTAGAAAGCTGATGGGTGGTAGAATGGGGGAAGTTAGGAGGCGCAAACATGGAAGTTAACAGGATTTTTGAGAGATTTGACAGTCTAATTTATATGGGTGAGAGGGTTCTGTCAGCGCCTGTTTCAGAGGAAAATCTTGTAGATACTAGCTTAGCTCAACAGTGGCGCACAAGTTCTCTATCTTTTTTGAATGTAATACTCGGTTCTGATAGTATACACTACCGTGAATTCGAGGAGCGTTGCAAGTCATCTTGGCGTTATGAGGCTGAGTGTGGACTAGCAATTCTTAAATCAGCAAAGGAAGATATTGAAGGTGGTTACTTGCAAAAGGTAGAAGCTATCGTTTCCGCGAGTGTATTTTCGGACTTTTTAGAAATGGCGGAACACCTTCTAGATAGCAATTATAAAGACCCCGCAGCTTCGCTAGTAGGTGCAATTCTGGAAGATGGCCTTAGACGCATGTGTGCTAATAATACCCTTCCAGTGAAGTCTGGTGATAACATAAGTTCTCTCAATCAAAAGCTTGCCGACAATGAAGTCTATAATAGACTTCAGCAGAGAGAAATAGAAGTTTGGAACAAGTTACGTGACTACGCTGACCACGGTCGCTTTGACCAATATGAATCAGATAATGTTAAAGACATGCTGGCGGGAGTTCAGAAATTCCTATCTAATTATTTGACTTAGCAGAGAAAGGCATTTCCATGACTAAATCAGTCAGAGTCCGCTATGCGCCCAGTCCTACTGGTTATCCTCATGTAGGGAATATCAGGACTGCTCTATTTAACTGGCTCTTTGCCCGGCATTATGGGGGCAGCTTCATTGTCCGCATTGAGGATACCGATGTTGCCAGGAAAGTTGAAGACGCGTTGCAGGCTATCCTTGACGGTCTTCGTTGGCTGGGCATGGATTGGGATGAGGGCCCTGAGGTAGGGGGTAAATATGGTCCCTACTTTCAGTCACAGCGCCTGGAGCTATATCGCCAGACAGCCGAGAGACTGGTTTCTCAAGGGGACGCCTACTATTGCTACTGCTCCCTTCAACGTCTGGAGGAGATGCGGGCTGAGCAGGTCAGGCATAAGCAACAGCTAGGTTATGACCGGCACTGCCGCTACTTAAGTGATGAGGAAAGGTCAGCCAAGAAAAAGGAAGGCATCACGCCAGTGGTTCGTTTCCAGACCCCGCTTAGCGGGCAGACCGGATTTAACGATTTAATCCGCAGTCAGGTTGTATTTGATAATAATACCCTTGATGACTTTGTCTTGCTAAAATCGGATGGCTATCCTACTTATCATCTAGCCAGTGTCGTCGACGACCATCTGATGGAGATAAGCCACGTCCTCCGGGCTGAGGAATGGTTATCCAGCACTCCCCGCCATTTGCTTATGTATCAGGCTCTGGGATTTGAGCCGCCACAGTTTGCCCACTTACCTATGATATTGGGGGCTGACCGCAGTAAACTGAGCAAGCGGCACGGGGCATCGTCTATAACTGAGTATCGGGAGCAGGGCTATTTACCTGAGGCGATGGTAAACTTCCTCGCCCTTTTGGGCTGGTCTCTTGATGATAGAACCGAGATTTTGTCCCGGCAGGAACTAATAGATAAGTTCTCTCTGGAGCGAGTTAGTCAGACCGCCGCTATCTTCAATCACGAGAAACTGTACTGGATGAATGGCGTCTCCCTGCGGGAGTTGAGCCATGAAGAGTTGTTGCGGAAAATCATGCCGTTTTTAGAAAGCGGATTGCCTAAAGAGGTGAAACGGCCTATCTCCAAAGAATACGTGAGCCGAATTGTGCCACTGATTCGGGAGCGGATAAACACACTGGCAGAGGCTGCGACATATGCTGACTTCTTCTTTCTCGATGAACTGGAATATGAAACATCAATGCTCATGGGTAAGAAGATGACCACCGAAACTACAGTCAAGGCACTGAAAGCCGTTCAAGAAAAACTATCTTTACTGGAGAACTTTAACCGTGATTCGCTGGAAGGCACGCTTCGTCCTCTAGCCAAGGAACTGGAACTTAATACGGGGCAGCTTTTCAGCCCACTACGGGTAGCTACCACTGGCCGCACTGCTGCCCCTCCCCTCTTTGAGACGATGGTAGTACTGGGTAAAGAAAGATGTTTGCATAGGATTATGGTTGCGATAGGAAAGCTATTAAATAAATGAAATTTGCCGAGATTGTTAGTGTATTCTTCTAAGCAAAGTGCAGAAATCAATAGGACGGTTATACGAATATGAACACAACTAATTCTGAACAACCACGCGATTTTATCCGGGACATTATCAATAATGACCTTCAAACAAATAAGTACGGAGGTCAGGTCCATACCCGGTTTCCTCCAGAGCCGAACGGCTATCTACACATCGGACACGCCAAGGCCATCTGCCTCAATTTCGGTATCGCCGCTGATTACAACGGCCTTTGTAATCTGCGGTTCGATGACACCAATCCCATCAAGGAAGAACAGGAATATATCGACTCAATCATTGACGATATCCGCTGGCTGGGATTTGACTGGGAGAATCGGCTGTACTACGCGTCGGACTACTTCGAGCAAATGTACGAATATGCTGTGCAGTTGATTAAAGCTGGTAAAGCTTACGTTGATGAACTGAGCGCGGATGAGATCAGAGACTACCGTGGTACATTAACTCACCCAGGCAGACATAGCCCTTACCGAAACCGTTCAATCGAGGAAAACCTCGACTTGTTTGGGCACATGCGGGCCGGAGAATTCCCCGACGGCTCACGTGTGCTCCGAGCAAAAATTGACATGGCTTCTCGGAATCTGAATATGCGCGATCCGGTAATGTATCGCATTCTGCACTCCGAGCACCCCCGTACGGGCGATAAGTGGTGCATCTATCCGATGTACGACTGGGCCCATGGACTTGAGGATTCCATCGAAGGGATTACCCATTCCATCTGCACACTGGAATTTGAAGACCATCGCCCACTATACGACTGGTTCCTGGACGAATTGGGTATCTATCATCCCCATCAGATTGAGTTTGCCCGACTCAATCTCACCTACACCGTGATGAGCAAGCGCATGCTTCTGGAACTGGTACAGAAAGGGCAGGTGAGTGGATGGGATGATCCACGTATGCCTACGATATCGGGTTTGCGCAGACGTGGCTACACACCGGAGTCCATTCGCAACTTTTCTCGGCGCATTGGAGTGGCGAAGACCGGCAGTACGATTGGTATTGCCTTACTTGAGCACTGCCTCCGCCAGGATTTGAACAAGCAAGCTCAACGTGTTATGGGAGTTTTACGCCCACTGCGGGTGGTCATTGATAACTATCCGGAAGACCAAGTGGAAGAATTGGATGCAGTGAATAATCCCGAGTACCCCGGAGCGGGGACACGAAAGGTACCCTTTTCGCGCGTGCTATATATTGAACGCGATGATTTCCGTGAAGACCCACCAAAGAACTTCTTCCGTCTGGCGCCAGGCCGTGAGGTGCGGCTGAGATACGCATACTTTATCACCTGTGTGGATGTGTCTAAGGATGAACAAAGTGGAGAAGTGGTTGAACTCCACTGCACTTATGACCCAGCCACACGGGGGGGTGATTCCCCGTATGGTCGGAAGGTCAAGGCAACATTGCACTGGGTTTCGGCTAAGTATGCACTCGAAGCTGAAGTACGCTTGTACAATCAATTATTCATTAAGGAAGACCCAACTAATGTGGAGGATGGAGCTGATTTCAAGGCTTATTTGAATCCCAATTCCCTGGAGATATTAGCCTCGTGCCGTGTTGAACCCAGTCTTGCCAATGCAACACCCGGCAGTCGGTACCAATTCGAGAGACAGGGCTATTTCTGCGTCGATCCCGATTCATCTGCTGGGAAAATCGTATTCAATCGGACGGTGCCGTTACGGGATACCTGGGCCAAGATAGAGAAGCATGAGGATAAATGAATTTCACTGAAAAGCTCTTGGCAGCGCTAAAACTATTCCAAACCATGGCGGTGCTGGATAAAGAGTATTGCCTGAGATAAATTGAGGCAGAAACATGTAGACCATATGAATTGCTTAAATAGGGTGATTTATTTATCTACTTCACTCCCTCGCTCCCCCTCTCCCCGCACAAGGCGAGTCGCCTCAGGAGACTTCAAAGGAGAAGGTGAGGAATATATGAAAGAGGGGTAGCGCCCATCTTGAACACCCTGATGAATAGGATTAGTAAATAAGAGAAGGCAATGCAGAGATGGATAAATACCCACTTAAGAAATATCCAGTAGTTGGTGCCTGTGGTCTTAACTGCGGTCTATGCCCGAGATACCATACCGAAGGGACATCAAGATGTCCCGGCTGCTGCGGAACGGATTTCTGGCAGAAACATCCCTCGTGCGGATTTATCACCTGCTGTGTTAAACAGAGGAACCTTGAAACATGCGCTCAATGCGCCGATTGTGGCGTATGTGAAAAAATAGGTAAGCTTTTAGATTCGGCTAAGAACAAGGATTCCTTCATTTCGTATAAGCCTCTTACCGCCAACTTCGCTTTAATCCAGAAGAATGGTATCGAGGAATTCGCCCAACTGGAAATTAAAAAGCAAGCATTCCTCAGGCACCTTATTGATAACTACGATGAGGGTCGTTCCAAGAGTTTCTACTGCACTAGCTGTCAACTGATACCACTAGACAAGTTGAAGGAAGCAATGGCAGATGCGGAAACAGAGATAACCGAAGATATTAGTATTAAAGAGAAAACCAAGATTGTCAGAGCGGCGATTAGCAGTTTAGCTGATACATTACAAATCGACTTAAAGTTGAGAAGGTGATTACCTACCTCACCCTTTTATGAAGGCTTAAATGAAATCTCAGGAACCAAAATACATATCTTTATTCCACTCCGGTGAGCTTGAACGGCGGGTGGAGAGGCTTGAGGCGCGATTACCTTCATGTGATATCTGCCCCCGGGAGTGTGGGGTCAACCGGATTGAAGGTGAACTGGGGTTTTGCCATTCGGCTTATTTACCCATAGTGGCTGCGGTTTGCGCTCACCACGGGGAAGAGCCAGCTCTTTCGGGAAGTAGGGGGTCGGGGGCAATATTCTTTGGTAATTGCAATATGCGATGTGTCTATTGCCAAAATTACCAGATAAGCCAGGACTGGGAAAGGCAACAATCTAAGGAGATTGATTCCCATACCCTGGCTGAGAGTATGCTCTATCTTCAGGATGAACTGAGATGCCACAACATCAACCTTGTTTCCCCCTCACACTTTGTCCCTCAATTGGTTCGAGCAGTGCTGGAAGCAGTGCCTATGGGACTAAAGATACCACTGGTTTATAACACCAACAGCTTTGACTCAGTTAAAACTCTAAAGGAGCTTGACGGTATAATAAGTATTTACCTGCCTGATTTGAGATATGCCTCTAATACCTGGGCTAAAGAATTCTCGCAGGCCCCGGGTTATGTAGTACGGTCTCGTGAGGCTATCAAAGAGATGTATAGACAGGTTGGGGAATTGGTAGTGGATGAATCTGGGCTGGCCCAGCGGGGATTGATTGTGCGCCACCTTATTCTGCCCAATGGGCTGGCAGGTAGCGAGGACTCACTCACCTGGCTGGCCAGCGAGATCTCGCTCACGGTCACGGTTAGCATAATGTCTCAATACTTACCCCTGCACCGGGCGAAGCGGATTCCCCTGCTGGCGAGGACGATTTCGGTATCTGAGTACACAGCCGTTCTTGAGTTACTGAATGAGGTGGGATTAGAGAACGGTTGGGTGCAGGAAATGGGGGCATCGGAAAACTACCTGCCTGACTTTGAACGAGAAGGCCACCCCTTCTCCTTAAGTGCTGACAGACGGAAATAAGGGTATTTTTTACCCTTTCCGCTTTCGGTTGACGAAGGCAAAACGAATTTTCAGGCCGTTGCGCTTCTTATCCTTCTTATTTACATTCTCTATAAAGGTCTTTAAATCTACAAGAGGTTTGTCAGCCATAGTAATATGCTTTCCTCGCTATTAGTCAGTTGAACAACCTATTGTATCATTATACCTCCGTATGAAGCAACTATAGAGCTTGTTGCGAAACTCCAAAGAAGCACCCAGTTATTGTGGGGAGTGGATGAATCCAAATGATTGATTATCTTGCTCCCTATAAATTGCTAAAAGAAGCTAGTGAATCGTGTGATTACCTCTTTACAGACAAATTGATATATGCCATCCAATATTGTGATGTCGTGAATAGCTGGCGATATGGTGGGTATATCGAGGCTTACCTTAATCGTGATGTATGGCTTGAGATTCGCTTGGGGGTCTCTCATGTGGGCGGGTAGTTGCGTTATTATTGCTGGCTTATTGACTTTGGTTCCGATGCCAATTGTGCTTTTGGGGGGCATGACGATTTGGGCGATACGGTCAGGTTGGATGACGAATCGATGACTGGTCTTGTTGGACAACTCCCTGAGGATAGAGAGCAAGTGTGTTTCAGGCCAATCCGTTCTATTATACGGCTGAACTCGCTCAATTTCTGGGAGAGCTGTAGGCAGGATGTCGGGAATTTGTTGTTGCCTAGTCCTTGTATAGCTCGCAAGGGTATCACAGATAGGGAATTGAGTCTGTCCAGAAGGCTCACGGCCCGCTCCGATGTCTCGCATATGCTTGACGGACAATTCCCAAGCCACATAATTCAAGGCAGCTCTGAGCCTGCTGGCGAAATCAGAAACGATAGGCCCCCAGGAATCAGGGATGGAGGGAGGCTAACGGAAGTCCTGCCTTCCATATTCATCTTTCTCGGTGATTGCCTCGAAGACTGTGGCACTCTTATTAAACTTGGTGATTCTTCGCTTGAGGTTGCTGAGGTGTGTCTTCGCTCTATCACTTTGAAGCCTAGCATTATACAAAGGGTGGGAAATTGGAATCATGAGTAAAAACCTTCAGCCGAATCCAAATATTATAACTATACCTAGTTTATCAATACGGAGAATGGTTGGTCAAACAAAATCTAATGGAACCAAGTGAGTCACGCACCAGCATAGACACATTGCCTAACAGAAACTTCCTGATTACTCATAGCACTATGCAAGGCTTTGGCTACTCCCTTAGTCTCCCCGTGCCTGACACTTAGGGCAGAAGTAGGTGCCACGGTTGCGGACAACTATGCGCTCAATAGGGGTGCCGCAGTTAGAGCAGAGCTTACCACCCAGGCGATGGGCAACCTGAAACTCAAAGTGTGCGGCTCCCCGTGTGCCATCGGGGCGGAAATAGGTATCTGTACTAGCCCCCTTATTACCAATGGCTGACCACAACACCCGCTGAATGGCACCATAAAGACTCTCAATCTCTTCTGGAGATAGGCTCCCTCCTGACCTTAGTGGGTGGATTCTGGCAGCAAACAGGGCTTCATCAGCATACATATTACCGATGCCGGCAATGAAGGTCTGGTCAAAGAGAAGAGCTTTTATTGGTGCTTTACGGTTACGCAAGCGCTCAGCCAAAACTTGAGGAGTAAATCCAGCCTCCAGTGGTTCCGGACCGAGCTTAGCGACAACGGTGTCTGCATCCTTTACCAGCCACATCACCCCAAATTTGCGCGGGTCGCGAAAGCGGATCTCTGATCCGTTATCCAGATGGAGTATAGCACGGATGAACTTATCAGGCTCTGCCGAAGCTGACCTTAGCAGTAGAGAGCCAGTCATTTTTAGATGGATAACTAGTGCCTCGCTGCTGGTTAGACTAAAGATGAGGTATTTGCCGCGTCGTGCCACTTCAATTATCCTTTTTCCCTTAAGGCAAGAGGAGAACTCTGCCGCTGAAGGCTGGCGGACTATCCCCTCCCAGAATAGGGTGACGCCGGTAATGCGGCGATTGACAAGGTAAGGCAGCAACTCATTCTTTATCGTCTCTACCTCAGGCAGTTCAGGCATCTCAGTTACTGCATCTCCCCCCAGTTGTTGCCGGTTTTGATGTCTACTTTCAGCGGAACGCTGAGTTCCACAGCGGTGGACATTATTTCAGGAAGGAGTTGGCGCATCTCTTCCAGTTCAGCCTCGGGCACCTCAAGGACGAGTTCATCGTGCACTTGAAGCAGCATCTTGCTCTTCATTTGGCGCTTTTGCATCTCCCGGTGCAGGTTAATCATAGCCACCTTTATAATATCGGCTGAGGTTCCCTGTACCGGCATATTTATTGCCATACGCTCAGCGGCTTCCCTAACCTGCCGGTTTGAGGAGTTGATATCGGGGACAAAGCGTCTTCTACCCAGTAGCGTTTGAACATAGCCCCTTTCCCTTGCCTGCTTTTTAGTAGACTCAAGATATCGCTTTACCCCAGGGTACTTATCAAAATAGGAGTTAATGAACTGGGCAGCCTCTTCCCGTGATAGCTCCGTTGCCTGCTCCAACCCGTAGCCGCTCATACCATAGATGACGCCAAAATTAACTGTTTTAGCCACACGGCGCATATCTGGTGTTACCTGTGAGGCATCCACGCCAAAGACCTGGGCGGCGGTAGCAGCATGAATATCTTCATCCCGGCGGAAGGCACTAATCAGGCTTGCGTCCTGAGACAGGTGAGCCAGGGCACGGAGGTCAATCTGTGAGTAGTCCCCAGCCACTAGGCAAGAGCCTAATGGAGTAATAAAGGCTCGCCTTACCTGTTTGCCCAGTTCACCACGAACGAGTATGTTTTGCAGGTTAGGCTCGCTTGAGGAAAGACGACCAGTAGCTGCCCGTGTTTGATTAAAGCTGGTATGCACCCGACCCGTTTTAGGGTTTATTATGCCAACCAGAGTATCGGTATAGGTCGACTTTATTTTGCTTAACTGGCGGTAGTCCAGGACAAATTCTATTATGGGGTGGACTCCGCGGAATTCCTCCAACACTGAAGCCCCAGTAGAGAATCCAGTCTTGGTTTTACGCCCTAGTGGCAGTTTTAGTTCCTGGGAGAGGACAGAACCCAACTGCTGGGACGAGTTTATATTGAAACGATGACCGACAGTGTTATATATTTCAACTTCCAGTTTCATCAATTGCTCGCCGAGACGGTGTGACATCTGCCTCAGTAATTCTATATGCAGAGCTACCCCGTTTCTTTCCATACAGGTAAGTACCGTCACCAGTGGCATTTCAACCTCAGAGAATAACTGCCACAGCCCTTGCTGGCGCAGTTCTGCTTCAAACAAATCTTTTAATCGCCCGGTAATGTCAGCATCAGCACAGGCATAATCGGCAGCCTGACTTATCTCTACTTGGGACATAGAAAGTTGCTTAGCCCCTGAGCCGATAAGAGTAGTGATAGTTGTCATTTCAATATCCAGCCGGCTGAAAGCAAGAGCTTTCAAGCCCAGGAATTTCTCACCCAGAAGGTGAGCAGCGACCATAGTATCAAAAGTCAGGTTGTTGACGGTCACGCCATTTTCAGCCAGCACTGTCATATCATACTTACCATTGTGGGCAAATTTGGCTAGATTAGCGTCTTCCAGTGGGAGCCTAAGCCTATTGAGAACTTGTTCTAGTGGTAGTTGTTCTACCTGCCCCCAGCCGACATGACCGACAGGGATGTAGTAAGCCTCGCCCGGGCTTAGCGATAGAGATATGCCTACCGGTTGGGCTAGCATAGCATTTACACTTGTCGTCTCCAGGTCAAAGGCAAAGGACATAGCTGTTGATAGACGATTTATCAGTTCGTCAAGGGCTGAGGTGGTATCTATGATATGATAGGCTCGCTGGAGTGGGGGCTCAGTTTTAACCTGAGTGGGGGGTTCGGGCGCTGCCATTGCTGCTTCCATCTCAGGCAGTTTAGGCAGCAGGCTAGAAAACTCCAGTTCGTGGAAAAGCTCGGTTACCCGATGTCGGTCATAATGACTAACCCTGCAGTTATCAAGGCTAAGGCTAACCGGTGTCTGGATAACGATGGTAGCTAAAATCTTACTCTGGCGGGTAAGGTCTTCATTTTCCCGTAAGAGAGCCTGGAGTTTGGGTGGGGTTACCTCGTCTATATGGGCATAGATTTGGTCTATAGAGCCAAATTGCTGGAGGAGCTTGACAGCAGTTTTTTCACCTATTCCGGGGACGCCGGGGATGTTATCCGAGGGGTCACCCTTTAATGCCTTAAAGTCAGCAATCTGCTCAGGCTTGATACTATATTTCTGGCTTACAGCCGATTCATCGTAGAGCATAGTGTCACCAAAGATTCCCCTCGGGGTAAGCACCCTTACTCGGGGTGATACCAGTTGCATAGCATCAGCATCACCGGTAACAATGATAGTATCAATGTCCTGGTCACTAGCCTGGTGGCTGAGGGTACCTAAGACATCGTCTGCCTCATAGTCATCAAGCTCAAAGATAGGGATATGAAAGGCTTCTACCAATTGCCTGACTCGTCCCAACTGATTAACCAGCTCATCAGGAGTTGGGGGTCGCTGTGCCTTATACTGGTCAAACATTTGATGCCTGAAGGTAGGAGCTGCCTTATCAAAGGCAATGGCATAGTGGGTAGGCTTTAGCTCATTAATTGTCTTCAGCAGCATAAGGGCAAAGCCGTAAACAGCACCAACCATCTCACCGGTTTTGCGCACGGTTAATGGAGGCAGGGCATGGAAGGCGCGGTGGACAAGGGCATTACCATCAAATAGCACTAAGAGCGGCTTTTTCATAGCCATATTATAGCAGAGTGAGAGGATGAGTGGATAATGAAAGAAGAAGGCGAGAATTCACAGAGTTAGGCGAAGTCATATTACATTAGTTTGGTTTGAATCTGTCCGTTGCGGCTCGGACTAATCGGCATAGATAGTCAAGGTACATTCTACTTAGCGTCTCAATCGAAGTGTCTTTTATTTCTTGCCCAAGATGAAACTTAGGCGGTTCAGGAAAATGTAAACTAACAGAACCAATATCAGATGGAAGTTCTACATAATATTTCTCAATAGAACCATTTGGAAGCTGAATTTCCCATCCACTGCCGCCAAGATTATCTCCAATGAAGAACCCTTTTACGTTCGGAGGAGGTGGACCAAAGCGAGACATATCTGCTGGGAAATCAAAGTGCCTTACATAAGCGTGGGTTGAGGTCTGCAATAAACCTTTCTTAAGTATTTTGGAACGTAACTCATAAAAATATTTAATAAGGGGATCAGATTCCATTTCCATCTTGTATTTTTTATACCATTCATCAAAGTCAGGCTCCGTGGAACGAAGATTTTGAAGAACGTTGGTAGTTGCACGTGCAAAAACAATCAAGCTCCTTAGAGCAGGTAGCTTTCTTTCACGTGTCCCTTTCATCAGGTCTTCGAAACCGTATTCTGCTGTTTTTAACGTTTCTTCAGCGCTTTTTAGAATATCTGCTGTTATACGTTTGGAAGCTGACATTTTATTTCTTATGCTCCTGTGGTTGTACCTAGACCGTTCTATGTTACTTCAACCTCTATTATACCACTCTTATCCATCAAGTAAGCCGGAACTAGCCACTAAAAATCACTTAGCGGTGCTTTGTGGAGGGGTTTTAAATAAGATGTATCATTATGCTTGGTAAGGATGAATTGTCCGTTTTCATAGGTAAAGACAGTAATTCCGCAGGTGTCTAGTCTTATATTCCAGAAGTGAGAATTATCCAGCGCTAACAAAGCACATATCAAAACCTTGTTCACCACGCGGTGAGATACTAATACTACAGTACCCTTATACTTGGCTATTACATCACTCACCACATCCATAGCTCTTTGTCTAACATCATTCAGGCTTTCACCAGACAACATCTGTATCAGGTGAGGATTTTCCATCCATTCAGCATAAAGCTCCATATATCTATCTTTAACTTCTTGATGGGGTAAGCCTTGCCATTCTCCATAATTAAAATCTATAAGACCATGAGTGATTTCTACATCAAGTTTATGATAGCCAGCAATCATCTCGGCTGTCTTTAAAGCTCGTCTTAACGGAGATGAATAAATGGTATCTATTGTTAAGGCACTTAAGTACTCAGCTAAAAGCTGTGCCTGCCTCAGCCCAGTCTCATTCAGCTCAATATCAATCCTGCCTCTAAATACCTCTTCCACATTCCACTCGGTTTCCCCATGCCTTGCCAGAATAATCTGCGTCATTATGCCCACACCTTACTAATTCTAAGGAGATAATCTTACCCTAATGCTACTATTCTTCTATCTTCTCAACCTCAATGGTGCACTCGGTTACCAGTGCAGCAAAGGCGCCTAGGGCAGCCAGAACTGGAGCTGCCATAATGCCTATTGCCGCCGCTGGAGCGCCTATCGTTAATGGAATCTCTATTACGGTTCGTCCTTCGTGGAGCAAACGGACCCTTCTGATGCTCCCTTCATGTAATAGTTGCTTGATTTTCTCAACCAATTTGTCTCCCGATACAGTAAACCTTTCGTTTGTGACCATGGTTAACCTCCTCTAATTAAGGTTAAATTATGATAGAGCGCCGAGGATGGGCTCAGTTATATAGGCTATTCGTTTATCACTTCCTATCTTGCGAGCGGTATAACTGAAGTTGAAGTTACAGAAAGAACACGAGGTTACCAATGGACCTACCGAGACTTGGTCTAGCACTCCGGCCCCTATTTTAAGTGAGAGGTCGCGGTAAACAGACCTCACCGCTCCCCCACCACCACAACACGGGGCATTCTCTCTGCACGACGGAATCTCATTTACTTTTATCCCACAGAGCTTCAGAGCTTCCCTGGGCTCCTCATAAAATCCCTCGAGCCTACCCAACCGGCAAGGGTCGTGGTATGTTACCTCTGTTAGCTTACGTTCTATTTTTATTCCTCTCTCCCTCAACAAGGCGGGTAGTATTTCCACAATGTGCACTACTTCAAAATCCATATCCCCCAAGAGCTCAGGATAAAGTCGCTTAAAACAATGATAACAGCCCCCACAGATAAGAATGACCCGCTTTATCCCCAATTTCTTGAATCTATCTGCGTTCTCCTTGAATTTTTCTCGGGCAAGATCAAGCCTTCCCACCTCATGGTAGTAAATACCACAGCATCCCTCATCATCCAAAATCATGAAGTCCACACCCAACTTCTTCAGTAGGAGGTAGGATGATATAGCAGCATCTTTAACTAAATAGGAGGCAAGACAACCTACATAAAATAAGGTGCTTGACGCTTGACGGGGGGATTCCTCGGGCAGCCAATCAAGCCTCTTTGCCGGGTCTCCGTTGACTGCGTTATCCAGCTTTCGCATTCCCTCGATAACCTTGTTATGCCTTTCCAGAGGTCCCAGTCCCCTTTTCACCAATTCTACCCTGGACTGAGCAACAACTTCCGGTACATCTATTTGGTAGGGGCAAGCATCAGGACAGAGGTAGCATTCATGGCAGCTATAGATGCTTGCTACCGCCTGATGGGTGACCTCTCCACCCTTAAATATCATCTTGGATGCTCTAATCCTGCCTATAGGTGAAAAATCAATGTTTTCGGTTATCTTGTAGGTAGGGCAACCATCTAAGCACGCCCGGCACTCATCACATAGCTCCAGAGATTCCACTAACTCTGTCATAGCCTCCCCTTACGCATTTTGTCTACGCTCATTAAAACGGTTTCCCATCAAAAAGTAAAGAATTTGGTCGAGTTTGTGAAATAGAACTCTGTACATTCCATCGAGAATCATCCCTATTGAATAGTTTCTTGTTCGTGTTATACTGTGTATACAAAGGAGGTTGACTTGAAAGGGAAGGACTTACTTTCTATATCTGACCTCAGCGGGGAGGATATTCACTGGCTCATATCGGATGCTATAGATATGAAAGCTAAGGGCTGGTTTTCTTTACTTGGTGGAAAGACTCTGGTGATAATGTTTGAGAAGCCCTCACTGCGCACCCGGGTAAGCTTTGAGCTAGCTATGCACCAACTTGGCGGGCAAACCATTTATCTGACACCGGGTGAGGTTAGATTGGGAGAGCGTGAGTCAGTTTCAGATGTCGCCCGAGTACTTAGCCGCTATGTAGATGCTATTGCTGCCCGTACCTTTTCCCACCAAACTTTGGAGACTCTAGCCAGATACTCCAGTGTGCCGGTGATAAATGCTCTGTCTGATTTAGAACACCCGTGCCAGGCTCTGGCTGACCTACTCACCATTTATGAGAAGAAGGGGGAGCTCCAGGGGTTAACCCTGGCCTTTGTTGGCGATGGTAACAATGTGGCTCACAGTATCTTGCTAGCCGCTTCGCTTATGGGAATGAACTTGAGGATTGCTTCCCCGCCTGGCTATACTGTTCAGGATAAAATATTGCACACGGCTAAAGGCTACGCTAGTGATATTGGTGCTGAAATACTTTGCACTGAGGAACCGCAGTTGGCAGTTACTGGGGCTGATGTAGTTTATACTGATGTGTGGGCGAGTATGGGTCAGGAGGCTGAAGCTCAACAGCGACGCCAGGTGTTTGCTGGCTACCAGGTGAATCGTGAGCTCCTGTCTTTAGCCAAGGAAGATGCTATATTGATGCACCCTTTGCCAGCCCACCGTGGTGAGGAGGTGGCTGAGGGTATTTTAGATAGCCCTAGGTCAGTAGTCTTTGATCAGGCTGAGAATAGACTGCACTTGCAGAAAGCACTGCTAGCAGGAATACTGGGAGGTTTAGAGATTCCGCTGGCTGGTTATGGCTAGGAAATAAGGAATAATGCATATATTAAAGACAATAGTAAACTGGGGCTGGTGTCCTATCCTAATAACGGCACTGGCTGTGGTTGGTTATATATATGAGTGGCCAACTGAAGCCATGGCCCCGGGTCTAACTATTATCCTGGGTATCGGCTTAGTAATGGCGGTAATCGGCGCCAAAGAGAAGGAGTTAGAGCGTCTATCACTGCGGCTCAGGCAATTGGCTGGATATTTTAATCGCCGATTTACCGGCAACTCGTCTTTGTCTATCTTCACAATCATTGATAGTCTATTCAATATTGATGATCCCCAATTATGGGATTGGGCGCGAGCCTGTGATATGTCGCAGCGGATATTTAATACCTGGTGTGATAGCTTTATGCAGAGGGTGGAAAGCGACATTAGAACCAGAAGATTTGATGTTTACCTACGCACCTATTTAAATGAACTGTGGCTGGCAAACAACCATTATTATGAATTTGTTGAGCAGTTTTATGAGATAGCGGAGAAGATTGAAATTCCACACGAAACAATAGACCAGTATAACAAGTTTGTGATGGAATATAACGCCTTTGCCCAGAATTTCAGGGATAGTATTAGTGAACTGAGGAAGGTTACCAAGACTGAGATTGAGCCTCCCAGCGTGAACTTTGCCAAGGAGTTGTGGGTGGAGAACTCTCTTAAGGCTGACCACAAGGGCTAGAAGAAGCCTTCCGACACTACCCAAAAGAAGGGATATATTTTGTAGGGGTAAAATCCTCTCTCGTATAACTGACTGTCACCCTGAACGAAGTGAAGGGTCTAGATTCTTCGCTTCGCTCAGAATGACAACGGAATAAAGGGATTGAAAGGGGCGCAGCCCCTTTAAGAAATCTTCTCCCTCTCCCCTTATGAAGGGGAGAGGGAGAAAGGGTGAGGGGTTGGAGATAGGTTATGAGCAAAGCTATTGTGGCTATTGTTGGCAGGCAGAATGTAGGTAAATCTACCCTGCTCAATCGGATAGCAGGTAAGCGACTGGCTATTGTCGAGGACCTGCCGGGGACTACTCGCGACCGCATATTGGCTAATGCTTCGTGGCAGGAGTCTGAATTTACTATAATTGATACTGGTGGTCTGGAGCTAAAGCCCCAGTCCACTATTGCTCAAGCGGTTAAGGAACAGGTAGAAACAGCTATCAACGAGTCTGATGCTATTATTTTTCTGGTGGACACCAGGGATGGGGTAACACCTCTTGACCTGGAAATAGCTGACATGCTTCGCCAGGTAAGTAAACCCATAATACTAGTAGCAAATAAGACGGATAATGCCAAGATTGAAACCCATGCCGTAGAATTCTACGAGTTAGGACTGGGAGAGCCACTGGCAATTAGTGCCTATCATGGTCGGGGCACTGCTGAGCTGATGGATAGAGTTGTATTTTTGTTACCGACCCCGACACCGGTTGAGGCGAGGCCAGAGATTATGAAGGTAGCTATTGTGGGTAGACAGAATGTAGGTAAATCAACACTGTTAAATGCTCTCCTGGGAGAGGAACGGGCTATCGTTGATGATATTCCAGGGACTACCCGTGATTCCATAAATACTCTGCTTGACTTTGATGGGCAAAGTGTGTTACTTATTGATACTGCTGGTATCAGGCGCCGGGGACGATTGGGGGTGGGAGTAGAGCGGTATAGTGTAATTCGCGCCTTGCGGTCTTGTGAGCAAGCTGATATAGTATTGCTTGTTCTTGATGCCACTGAGCTGGTTACGGCTCAGGATATGCATATTGCTGGTTATATCCAGCAAGCGGTTAAGGGTATTGTATTGGTAGTTAATAAATGGGACCTGGTTTTAAACAAAAACACTATTGAATATAATAGATACATCAGGAAACAACTCAAGTTTATGCCCTATGCACCTATACTGTATATTTCGGCTAAATTTGGGCAGGAAGTAAGCAAGATTATGCCTCAAGCAATTCAGGTATATCAGGAGAGGCTCAAACGGTTACCTACCACTATGGTTAATAGTGTGGTTCAGCAGGCAGTATCCGCTCACACTTTGCCCCGAATCGGTAGCAAGCAGCTAAAGATTCTATATGTTACTCAGGCTGAGGTAAACCCTCCGACCTTTGTCTTTTTTGTCAACGATGCCAAGCTATTACATTTTTCCTATCAACGCTACTTGGAAAACAAGCTACGCCAGTCATTTGGCTTCGCTGGCACCCCACTTCGCCTAGTCTTTAAAACGAGAGGAGAATCATGATAATTGCTAAGTTTGTTGGGGTGATTATTTTTGGTTACCTCCTAGGTTCTATTCCCTTTGGTGTATTAATAGGCAAGCGAAGTGCTAAGGTGGATGTCACGCAATATGGCAGTGGTAAAACGGGAACAACTAATGTGCTACGAACAGCGGGCAAAAAAGCAGCAGCGGCAGTAGTCACCCTAGATGTGCTGAAGGGCGTACTGGCGGTAGTATTTGGCGGGTTAATAATTGGTAAAAGCTATCTAGTGGTGGGTAATTTTGCTTTTGGAATGCTAGTCGCCCAGTGTTTAGCAGCTCTAGCGGCTATAGTTGGACATAATTGGTCGGTATTCCTTAAATTTCGGGGGGGGAGGGGTGTTGCCACCTTCTTCGGCGGGTTGATGGCATTGTGCCCGGTGGCAGCACTATTTGGTGGCGAGGTTCTAATTATAGGTACCGGCTTAACCAAGTTTGCCTCGTTGGGCTCTATCGCTGGAGCAGTAGGCGCCTATACCATATTGGTGCCGTTGACTATAATGAATGGCTTCCCTATAGAATACCTAACCTATACCTTGGTAGGTACAATATTAATTATTATTATGCATCGGGATAATATTGCCAGGTTAATATCAGGCAAGGAGCGCAAGCTAGGCGCCAAGGCTGAGAAGAGGGATTCGCCCCCCCTCTAATTGCCCCCCAAAATCAAGATTCTAAACATCCCTAAACAGGAAGATGGGGTAAGAAATGCCCAAGATTGCCATTATTGGCACTACCACCTGGGGGATAACTCTGGGAGTGGTGTTAGCTCATAAGGGACTAGATGTTAGGCTGTGGGCTCGGACAGAACAAGAAGCCACTGAACTAAAAAATGCCGGACCTACTCTAACCCTGCCACCTAATATTGGCTTTCCTTCCCACTTATCTATTACCAGCTCTCTGAGTGAATCCCTAGCTGATATAGAAGCGGTTATCCTGGCTGTGCCCTCACAGACTATGCGACATAATACAAAGTTAGTTGCCGGCTATCTTAAGCCGTCAACAGTGGTGATAAGTGCGGCTAAGGGTCTGGAGATTAGTAGTAACAAGCGTATGTCACATGTAATTGCCGAGGAGATAGACCCCCGTTTTCGGTCTAATATTTGTGCGCTTTCCGGACCTAATCTCTCCCGAGAGATTCTCCAAAACCTCCCTGCAGCTTCAGTAGTAGCTGCCTGGGATGAAGCTATAGCTAGAAAAGCCCAAAGGATATTAACCACCTCCAACTTTTGTGTATACACCAATACCGATATTATAGGTGTAGAGCTAGGGGGTGCATTGAAGAATATTATCGCTCTAGGAGCTGGCATTGCTGACGGGCTAGGCTATGGCGACAACGCCAAGGCAGCCTTTATGACCCGAGGTATAACCGAAATGACAGCTCTTGGAGTAGCCCTCGGGGCAACTCCTCTTACCTTTTCCGGGTTAGCTGGCTTGGGCGATTTAATAGCTACCTGTGCCAGCCAGTTAAGCCGTAACCACTATGTAGGCGTGGAGTTAACCAAAGGACGCTCGCTAGAGGAGATAACAGCCTCAATGACCGCTGTAGCCGAGGGGACAAGCACTACTATCGCCGCCTGGAATCTAGCCCAGCAGATGGGACTTGAGATGCCTATTACGGAAAGAATTTATCAGGTACTATATAAGGGTGTTGACCCTCACCAGGCAGCGGTCGAGTTGATGGCGGCTGAGGCTAGGAACGAACTAACCGGGCGAAAGTGGAAGCTATTTTCCTTCCTCAGGCACTAAGGGCTTTGTAACAATGTTTAATAGCCTCGCCCTATTGCAGCTAGCGCAATGGCTAGAAATATCAGGATTTTTCGGGACGCCTTTTAGCCGTTCCCAAACTATTAGCTAGCCCCTGAAATAGCCGGCGCTGCTCCTCAGTTAGTGACTCAGGGGTAACTACAAACAGGGTAACTAGCTGGTCACCACGTCCGCTTCTACGAAGATGGGGAATGCCCTTAGCTTTAAGCCAAAACACTTTCCCCGTTTGGCTGCCGGCTGGAATCTTGAGTTTAGTTTTACCATCCAGAGTAGGCACCTCTATCTCAGTACCAAGGGCAGCCTGAGCAAAGTTTATTGGTAGCTCATAGATAATATTGTCACCATCCCGGATGAAAAACTCGTGGGGTAATACTGACAGGATGACATAGAGATTACCTGGGGAGCCACCCCTGTGTCCAGCTTCACCCTCACCACTGAGGCGTATCTGAATGCCATCATCAACTCCAGCTGGAATTCTGACTGGTATACTGCGTTGATGCTTCTCCATACCGGTGCCCCGGCACTGAGAACAGGGCTCAGTAATAATCCTACCCTCGCCATGACACTTACTGCAGGTAGCGGTATTAACGAAGTGACCAAAGATGGTTTGCCGAACTCGGCGCACCTGTCCACTGCCATTACAGTCGGGGCATCGACTAGGTTGACTACCTGGCTTGCACCCAATACCCTGGCACAGTGAGCAATTCTCAGTGCGTAATATATTTATCTCCTTTTCGCAGCCAAAGGCGGCTTCTTCAAAGGTAATAGTAATGCTGTGGCGCAGGTCAGCACCGTGCTGGGGTGTCTGGCGGGTGGCAGTAGTTGCCCCCCCAAAGAAGGCATCAAAAATATCACCAAAACCACCGAAGTTAAAACCTTCAAAGTCTCGCCCGAAAATGCCCTGAGCACCACTATGCCCATAGCGATCATAGGCACCACGTCTATCCGGGTCTGAGAGCACCTCGTAAGCCTCGTTGACCTCTTTGAATTTCTCCCCCGTCTTATCATTATGGTTGTGGTCGGGGTGATGCTTGAAGGCTAGCTTCCGAAAAGCCTTCTTTATTTGCTCATCGGTAGCATCTCTGCCTACACCAAGGACTTCATAATAATCCCGTTTTGCTGGCATGTTTACAACCCTATCCCCTTTGTCCCATTCCCCTTAATAAGGAGAAGGGGAATAAATTGTATATAAGAGGTGAAGCTCGCCAGAGGTCGCCATGACGGCTCGCCTGTGGAGAGCGACTCTGTCCGCCTAGGGCAGACTCTGTCAACCTCTCTTTAACTTTTTACTGATTTAATGGCAGTGCAAAAACTTTCTGGCGTTTGGGACGAGATGACGAAGGTCTTCTCAGTGGTTTCCAGTTTTACCCCTTCATTTATAAAAGCCTGGGTTAGAGCAAAGGTTCCGTCTTTTCCCTTTCTGATACCCCACCCTCCGTATGTCCTCATAGGATGAAGTATTTTGTAGGGAGAGTAATTTTGTATCTTGTCCACTTCGATAACCTTGCGATAAAGAAAGCCTAATTTAATTATCAACTTATCCTGAAATAGTTGCACCCTCATCTGAAAGAAACTAACTATGATGCCAATGGTTAATACAATGTAGAGTGACGCAAGCCACCATAAACCCCCAAGGATAATGCCCGGGACTAAGCCAACGGCTATTGCCCATAACAAAATACCACCTATAAACGGATAGTTTACATTTAGCCTTTCCTCATAGATTGGCATTGATGACATTTTATCTACCTCACCCCCTTAATCACCCTCTCCTCGCACAAGGCGAGTCGCCTCAGGAGACTTCAAAGGAAAGGGGGAGGGTTTTTAAAAGACGGGCGAAGCCTCTCTTTAACTTCCTAATCTACACCTCTTTGAACTCACCCTCTACAGTACCTTCGTCTCCCCCTTCTTTGTCCGGTGGTGTTTCACCACCGGAGGGTGGTGTTTGCTCTTTGTAAATAGCAGTACCTATTTTTTGCATAGCGTCTGATAGCTCCTGTGTTGTTTGGCGGACGGCATTTATATCTGTACCCTGTAGTGCTGAGCGCACTGCTTGAATCTTACTTTCCGCCTCTTGATTCAAGTCTGAAGGTATTTTATCCTTCTGGTCTCTTAGTGTTTTTTCCGCAGTATAAGCTAGGTTATCAGCGGCGTTTCGCGTTTCCACATTCTCACGACGCGTGGCATCTTCAGAAGCGTGAACTTCTGCTTCCTGCTGCATGCGCTCTACTTCTTCCTTTTTCAACCCGCTGGAAACAGTGATAGTTATTTTCTGCTCCTTGCCAGTACCCTTATCATGAGCCTTAACACTGAGTATGCCATTGGCATCAATATCAAAGCTAACCTCAACCTGGGGCACACCCCGTGGTGCCGGCAGAATACCATCAAGCATAAACCGTCCCAGACTTCTATTATCACCAGCCATAGGTCTTTCCCCCTGGAGGACATGAATCTCCACACTAGGCTGATTATCAGCGGCAGTACTAAAAGTCTGGCTCTTAGCGGTGGGGATAGTGGTATTACGAGAGATAAGAGAAGTAGCCACGCCACCAAGGGTCTCAATACCCAGGGTGAGCGGGGTAACATCAAGCAGGAGAATATCCTTGACCTCCCCCTTGAGCACCCCCGCCTGAATAGCAGCGCCTATGGCTACTACTTCATCGGGATTAACCCCCTTATGCGGATCCTTCCCGAAGAATTGTTTTACCTTCTCCTGAACTAGAGGTGTTCTGGTCTGTCCCCCAACCAGAACCACCTCATCAATCTGGGCTGGAGTCTTTTCGGCATCAGCCAATGCCTGTTTACAAGGACCCAGACTCTTCTCCACCATATCCATTATCAGTTGCTCCAGTTTAGCTCGAGTTAGAGTTATATTAAGGTGTTTGGGACCGCTGGCATCGGCGGTAATAAAGGGAAGATTTACCTCGGTTTGCTGGACAGTGGACAGCTCGCATTTAGCTTTTTCGCCAGCCTCCTTGAGTCGCTGTAGCGCCATTTTATCCTGCCGCAGGTCTATCCCTTGGTCCTTCTTAAACTCATCGCATAGCCATTCCATAATTCTCTGGTCAAAGTCATCACCACCGAGATGGGTATCGCCATTGGTTGACTTAACATGGAAGGTGCCCTCACCCAGCTCCAGTATGGATATATCAAAGGTGCCACCACCAAGGTCATAGACAGCAATGGTCTCTTCCTGCTTTTTATCCAATCCATAAGCCAGAGAGGCAGCGGTTGGCTCGTTGATTATTCGCAGCACCTCCAGCCCGGCTATCTTGCCCGCGTCCTTAGTTGCCTGCCGCTGACTGTCGTTAAAATAGGCAGGCACGGTGATTACAGCTTCAGTAATTTTTTCACCGAGGTAAGCCTCGGCATCCGTCTTCAGTTTTTGTAGAAGCATAGCCGAGATTTCGGGGGGGCTATATTCCTTGTTGCCCATCATTACCCAGGCATCATTATTAGCTGCCTTGACTATTTTATAGGGCAAAAGCTTCCTGTCATATTCCACGGTGGGTTCATCAAACTTCCGTCCCATCAGTCGCTTGATGCTAAAGATGGTGTTCTCTGGGTTGGTGATTGCTTGGCGCTTAGCTACCTGTCCCGTCAGGCGCTCACCACCCTTGCTCATAGCCACTACTGAAGGGGTGATGCGACCACCCTCAGCATTGGTCATAATCACCGGTTCTCCTGCCTCAATTACTGCCGCCGCCGAAAAAGTTGTGCCTAAATCAATACCCATAACCTTACCCATAGTTTAATCCTCCTTTTTCTCTACTTCTTGTTCTTCTCCATTGCCCACTACCACCATAGACGGTCGAATAACCCTATCCTGCAGTTTATAGCCCTTTTGCAGCTCCTCAATAACTATTCCCTCCTCACCTTTGGTGTACATCGCCGCTTCATGGAGCTTGGGATCAAATGGTTCCCCTAGTGCCTTAACCTGGGACAGCCCTTGTAGCTCCAGACTTGCCTTAAGCTTTCGCTCAATGAGGCTGACACCCTCTACCCAGGTAAACTCGGTTAGTTTAGGTGGGACAGAAGCAAGGGCTCGTTCCATATCATCCAGGATTGGCAGCAAATTAAACATAAGCGCAGCGTTGGCAAATTTGCTAATCTCCACTTTTTCCTGCTCACTACGCCGCTTGTAGTTAATAAAGTCAGCTTGGACCCTTTGCCAACCAGCCAGATTGGCTTCTACCTTTGCCTTCTCCTCAGCCAAAGCTTGCTTCAATACCTCAATATCTTCCGCCTCAGCCCCCCCTTGTTCTACATCACTGGTCTGACCTTCTTCCGACTCTTCTTGTTTCATAATTATCTACCTCACCTCGCCAGAGGTCGCCACGGCGACTCGCCTCTGGAGAGCGACTATGTCGACCTCTCTTAAACTCTCCTTTACCATTTACTCTTTATCCATTGGTATTATCCAGGTTTATGGATCCTTGTTTCCCATATAGTTCGTCCACCAGGTTACTCAGCACCGAGGATATATAGTCTACAATAGAGATGACTCGATCATAGGGCATCCGTGTAGGTCCGACCACACCTATAGTGCCAACAGCTTCTCTAGAAAGACCATATCGGCTAATGACCACGCTATAATTGTGAATAACCTCCGCCTTATTTTCCCTACCTATAATTACCTGCACTCCGTGGCTGACTAATCCCCGAGGGACAATAGTCCTGAGCAGATTTCTGTGCTCGACTAATTCCATTAAGGCTAGCATACGATGGCTGTAAGCAAACTCTGGCTGGTTAAGCATAAAGTGCAAACCATCAAGGTAAGGTTTTTCATACTCCAGCTCATCTTCAGCCTGCATTATCTTTACCAAGCAATCAGTTACTTGCCGTTCGCTGGGTGAAAGCTCTATGGCTTTAGCTAAAATCTGTGAACTAGTCAAACCAGGATATACAGCATTTAGTTTATTAGCAATAGATGTTAGCCCCCGTTGAGATATGCTGTGGTCAAAGGTTATTAGCTGTTGCTTTACTCTGGCTCCACGAAGGACAAGAACAACCAGTGCCAGTAATTCTCGTAGGGACACCAACTCCACATACTTAAATTGACAGTCTACCGGCTTAGGCATAGTAACTACAGCTACATTTTGAACCAATCTAGCTATCAATGCTACCGATAGACTCAGCCACTCCTCTAGCTCTCTCTCCACCTGGTGGAAGAGATGGCTTATTAAACACCGCTCGGCTAAGGGCAGCACAACCTCTTTCAGTGACTCCACATAGTAACGATAGCCTTTATCTGACGGTATACTTCCCGCTGAAGGATGGGTGCGGAATATATAGCCTTCCTGCTCAAGATATGCCATCTCATTACGGATAGTAGCCGGGCTTATCCCCAACTCATAGTCACGGGCAATGACTTCCGAAGGCACTGGTGTTGCCTTAGTAATATATTCCCCTACTATAGACTTAAGTATTACCTCGGTTCTGGGAAGTAGCATCCCTCTACCTCAGGTTAGCAGTCTAAACCAGAGACTGCTAATTACTACCACTTAACTTAACATTCTAACTGCTTTTTGTCAAGAGGAGTTGGAGTTTTTTGTTAATGTTCTATGATTTTGTCACCCCTGTTAGGGAATCTAATGGGATAAACTTCATTGCCTGAAACCTTAATTGACCAGCAAGCTGACTCGTGCTATATTTAGCAATATGGATATTAGTTGGTTAGGTCATTCCTGCTTCAGGATTAAAGGTAGTCAGACCACAGTCATTACTGACCCTTATTCACCAAACTTGGGCTACTCATTGGGCAAGCCTACTGCACACATTGTAACGGTAAGTCATCAGCACCCAGGTCATTCCTATGTTCAAGGCATCGGGGGTGAACCGAAGCTGGTTACCGGACCAGGTGAGTATGAAATCGGTGGTGTCTTAATTATAGGCATAGATGCCTTCCATGATAAGGAGGGGGGTAGCCAGAGAGGCAAGAACACTATTTTTCTTATAGAGATAGACCAGGTATCGGTATGTCACCTTGGTGACCTGGGGCATGTGCTTACTACGCAGCAGGTAGAGGATATAGGCAATGTGGATGTACTGCTACTTCCAGTGGGAGGCACCTCCACTATTAATGCCCCTATGGCAGCCGAGGTAGTTCGGCAGCTTGAGCCTAAAGTCGTGGTGCCTATGCACTATAAAACACCAGCCTTAAATCGGGAACTGGAGCCAGTAGAAAGGTTCCTCAAGGAGATAGGGGTAAAGGAGGTTAATCCCCAACCCAAGTTCTCCTGCACCAAGTCAAACTTGCCTGCCAGCACCCAAGTCTTTTTACTTGACTATTGAGATTTATTATCACCCTTACCCCCTTTATCCCCCTCTCCCTCAAGGGAGAGGGGGAATTATTTAAAAAAGGGGTTGGCACCCCTCTTAGACACCCTCTCATCATTGCGAGCCGTTTTTTTTCCCCGTCATTGCCAGCCGAAGGCGTGGCAATCTCCCACAATAAGAGGGGATAAAGCGGGTTTCCAGAAAAACCAAAGATTTTTCTGGATGCTTGCCGGGGACGGGGTTATTAAACATAAAAAGAAGGAAGCCCCCGAAATTCGGGGGCTTCCTTAGAAGCTATGGGTTAGCCATCAAGCCAAAACCAACTGCGCTAGGCTACTCGCCTGGTTCTGACTATCAGGATTAACACAGCAATCACCAGCAACGCACCAATAGCGATTATCACCCAAATATAGGGTGAGGTCGTCGGCGCGTGTGCCGCCTCCCATGCGTCTATGTGTGCTAGGAGTGCTTCTTCACTATCGAATTTTTCGCCAGTGTATGGAGATACCCACACTTCTACTTCTTCTGCCACGGTGGTGAATATGCAGGTTGTCCACTCACTGGTGACGCCATCCTTAACTGCTCTCACTCTCCAGTAATAGGTAGTGGAGTAGTCAAGCTCAGGGGCACCCAACCAGGCATTAGCTATTGGCGTCCCCGAAGCAAGGACAGGATCGAAATTCTCGTTAGTAGCTAGCTGAACATCATAGCTAGTAGCGTCACTAACCGAATTCCAGGAGAAGTTGGGGCTAATGATAATATCATCAGCACCGCACTCTGGAGAGCACAGTTCGAAGAAAGGAATAGCCGGCATTGCCGTGGTGAACTCCCAGAGCTCTGACCACTTGCTCACCGTTGGCTCTCCCTCAAGCACCCTTACCTGCCAGTAGTAGGTTGTGCCTGGCTCCAGGTCTCTATCCTGATCAACTACGGGGAGAGACAGACAACAGGTCTCACCACTACAACCAACGCAATCCTCATCACACTCAAACTCATATCCTTCGAGTACATACAACTTCTCGTCCGGGCACTCAGCGCAATACTCATAAAGGTCTATCTCATACTCGTCAGCTTCGCAGAGTGCCTCCCAGGTAAGGGTAACCTCATCTGTTTTCGCTACATCGAGATTAGCTCCATCAGACGGCGAGGCGAGGATTACTGGTGTTGCCAGGATATCCTCATAGAACCACACTTCATCACAATCTCCGTCATCCCCAACAGCCCAAAGGACATTGCTGTCAGTACAGCCGTTTTCGCCAGCGCTAAGCTGACGCAGACCACTCAGGTCTGTACTATCAAGCCCTTCATTTACTCTCTCGAAATCGACATCTTCCTCGTCTTCTTCTGTTGGATTGAGTGAGCGTATCATACCAGCATCCTCATCACCGACATAGAGGGCGGTGTCACCGACCACCTTCATGCCCCAAGCCGACCCTACATCGTCGTAAATCTCGTCCCACTCCTGGTCTTCCCAGTCCTCATCCCAGTCAATAACGCAGCGGGCAATCACTTCTCCAGCAGCGGCGTAGATAATGTTTTCTCCCTCATCATCGGTAACGCCATAGCCGGGGTCAAAGGCAACCGAAGTCTTATTACTTCCTCCAAGAACCTCGTCACAGTCACCGACCAAATCAAATTCCTGGTCTTCCCAGTCCTCATCAGGGTCAACCTCGCAGATGAACACCTGAGACTCATCATCACTTGCCAGGATGGCATCACTGGTAAAAGCAAAATACCTAACCCAGCCAGCAGCGGTGGGTAGCTCGCATTCATCCCACGGTCGGGAGCCGTGCCTTTCCGTTTTATAGACAACTCCATCGCCACCCGCGTATATGGTATCCTCATCTATTACCGCCCACGAGGTAATGTTTATCTCTTCGCAGGGGTATGATAGCCTATCCCAACTGCAGCCAACATCCTCGGTTATGAAGATGTCAAAACCCATATTAGCCACAAATACAGTGTCAGTGTCTAAGAAGTCAGGAGACACCTGCACCATCTCTATCTTTACTGGTGGCTCCGGGAAGTCAGCAGCGTAGGTAGTACTGCAAAAGACCCTATCCCAAAAGGTGCCATCATACCGGAACAGACTGGTAGTCTCAGGGCAACCCACAACCGAGGACATAGTCACCATAAACAGGGTCTCGCTACCAGTAATGTAGTCCGGTGAGTGGTCAATATCCAGCACGCAGGTTACATCAGTACCAATCAGTGAAATCTGGTTCCAAGATTCACCGACATCTTCAACTTCGTCACTTATGCAGGTGAGCGATACCGCACACTCACAACCAGAGGTTGCCGCTACAGCCGACTCACCACACTCATCTCCAACCCACAATACATAGGTTGCGTTCTCACCGGTGGGGTCCTTTTCGCTGGGATCCCATTCCCAGCCACCGTCACTGCTGTAGTAAACAGTGGTATCATCGTTAGCGCCAGCAAGCTGTGAACCCTCATCAGTATCGCCACATACATCCAGGCTGATGATGTTGGTGTCGTCGCCTACACAACCGCCTTCACCCGGTCTAACATTGCGGTCAATAGCGCCGTCATCAGTCACCGAGTAGACATCACCACCATTAGCCCCAGTACTAACGACACCGACAAACAGGGTCTCGGTGTCCTCCCAGTCATCAGGGAAGCCAATCCTGGAAGCATCTGAGATGCCAAAAGAGTTTACAGAGACACAATTCCATACTAGCTCGGCAAACTCAGTCCAGTCACCAATAGTACCCTTTTCGTTACTGAGGACTGCAGTGTAGGGGGCATCATTAGTGACTACGGCAAACACCTCACCGCTGTCGGCAAACTCTGGTGAGGCAGCCACAGCGTAAACATCATAGCCAGCTACCTGCCATATCTCCAGGTCTTTCCACATAACCTCATAGCCTGACTCGGCTACAAAGTAGACAGAACCGCCATAAGATCCATCAGAACTTCCCATGAACACGTAGGGGTCGTCATCGTCATCATAGCCAACATCAATGGAAGTGATGTCACCTTCCAGAACTGTCTCCAGGGAAGCCTGGGCTACATAATCCCAGGTATCACCGGCATCATCCGTCTTATAAACATAGTTGCCGTCGGTTACATACAGGGTGTCCTCATCAAGACTGGAGCAGGCTATATCAACTATAGCGCCGGCTGGTATGTCCTCTAAGTCCTCCTCATAGTCAGTCTCCTCCCAGGTGCGACCGACATCATCGGACTTGAATAGCACATCCTCCCCAGGGTCATGCGAACGATCATCATCAGCATTTACCCAGGCGTAAGCATAGAGGGTACCATCAATAGCCTCGGCTATAGGTCCTACAGCATCTATATGTGCATCCCAGAACCAGTCGCCATCTTCGCCGGTATCGGGATAGGCAAACTCATCCCATTCATTGATGACCGGATCAGCCGCCGAGACCGGCGCCGCAGCCAACAGCAGACTCAGCGCCAATACGACAGCTAACCCAATACCCCATATTTTAGCAAATTTCTTTTTCATCGACCTTTATTTTTCCTCCTTATTTAGGATATCCTTCTATCTCCATAAAGTATCAACTCATGTCCCTTACTTTTTACCCTGTTCGCCAAGCGAACCGGGCTCT
>Ga0114922_10000839_pt1 | contig 29536 bp, 19 predicted proteins | sample AartaG_FD_100975 | JGI IMG/M metagenome (GOLD analysis project Ga0114922, IMG submission 100975) | Deep subsurface microbial communities from Aarhus Bay to uncover new lineages of life (NeLLi) - Aarhus_00045 metaG | ecosystem: Environmental > Aquatic > Marine > Oceanic > Sediment | place... | reverse complement strand
TCGCGCTGACGGCCCAGCCGGGGAACATATCCAGTATCTTATTGCCGTCGGCGTCATACAGGTAACAGCCTTCGCCTTTGACGATGACCCGCGGCAGCCGGCCATAATTAGCGATAACATATTCGTCAAATAATTCAATAGTTTCCTGTGTAGTCATAATTCGTATCTCGTATTTATTATCTCGTATTTAGTCATTGCGAGTCCGCCAAAGGCGGGCGTGGCAATCTCAATTCTTAACTATTTCCGTTCCAATCCCTTTGTCGGTGTAGATTTCGAGCAGTAGTGAATGGGCGATTCGGCCATCAATAATATGCGTCTTCCTTACGCCTGCTTCCAGTGCCGTCAGGCAGGCCTCGACCTTTGGAAACATCGCATCGGTGATAATACCTGCATCTATCATTTCCTTAATCCGCGTCTCGTTTAAGCTCGAAATCCAACTGTCCGGATCCTCGATATTGGTTCGTATCCCGTGCGTATCGCTTACGACAACGAGCTTCTCGGCAACGACTTCTGCGGCGACTTTGCCGGCGGCGCTGTCGGCGTTGACGTTTAACTTTCCGCCGGTCTTGTCTTTGGCTACCGAGGCGATGACCGGTATGGTCCCGTCGGCACAGAGCTTCTTGAGCAATTGAGCGTTTATATTCACAACTTGTCCGACCAGTCCGAGGTCAACCTTTCGCCCATCTTCGCCGACCAATCTCAGGATCTCGGCGAACAATACACAACTGCTCAGCGAATGCAGTCCCATTGGCTCACATCCCAACTCGGTGAGCATCTCACAGATGGGAGTATTGATTTTATGCACAAGCGTATGCTCTGCTATTGTCAGGGTCCGCTGGTCGGTATAGCGCCGTCCCTGCACCCAGACCGGTTCGAGTCCCGCCTCGTTCATTGCCCTTGTGATGGCCTTTCCGCCGCCGTGGACGATAATCGGCCGCATCCCGACCGTAGCCATAAAGGCGATATCAGTCAGCAGCTTTTTCTGCAGAACGGTATCGTCGAGAATACTTCCGCCGAGCTTGACAACCACGATTCGCCCGCGAAACCTGTGGATATATTCCATCGCCTCAATCAATGCACCGGCTTTTGCAATAGCTTCTTTCACCTGCCTGTTCCCTGAAAATAGCACTTAAACGAAGGAAAGAGTTTATTGGCGCAGACGTGATTCGTCAAGTGATATTTGCATGTTATCACCAAGAGCGGTGCGAAGCCCACGATGCCCGTGCTTGCGGAAGGGGGTACGAAAATATCAAATCAACATTTGAGTTTTTAGCTATGGTTTCGGTTTTTTTATTCTCTTGTTGATTTTTGCCCAGGACTGCGTTATGAGAAAACTTTCTTCCATATTCCCAATCATTTCGACGAGCCTGTTCATCGGCACTGAAAAGCTTAGAATGTTCTCAGGGATGAACGGCCGTGCCGAAACGTCGAACATCCCCAGAATGCCTCTTGGATGGTCGGAATCTTTTTCCAGATAAGGATACTGAACTATGGAACCGCAGCCGGCGGCAAACGGTGCAAATACACCGTTAGGCTCACATCTATCAAAGTTTGCAAGCGTAAACAGCCCCGATAGAACATCAGGACGGGCAAAGAAAATAACCACATCAGGTTCATCTGGTTCTTCGAGCATATCCCATCTTTTGAAAACAATGAATTTACCGGGCGCCTTTAACTTCGAATTGTTTTCCATCGTCTCTTTGACAAGTTCAGGCGTTTTTTTGTAACGCTCACCCTCAAGCTTTCCGGGAATACCGCAGGAGAGGAAATATTCAAAGTTCTCCATAACCTCTGTACTAAAACCAAGATACCTCTTGCCGCCGAAACACCCGATGGACTCAGCGTCGAAGTAAAGAGATTTTCCTGTTCTAACTTTGCATAAATCAGCAAAAATGCACCTGTGTTTCGAAGAGGGCTTCACAGCTTCGGCACCCTGTACCTCGTTAGTGTAGTAGAAAGTGATAGGAAGCTCCGCGCCTTTAAAATATTTTTCCCAGTGACTTATAAATTTTTCCTTTATTTTCGTATCCATCTCATATTTTCCTTCAAAGATCTATGCCCCTGCCTCAACTGCCAAATCCCTTGTATAGCTGACATCCACCAACTGCTGAATCTGTGGTTCAGAACAGCCTGGTACTATCGAGCAGGAAGGTTACCGGGCCGTCGTTGATGCTGCTTACGTGCATATACTCGCCAAACGCGCCTTTTTCAACATTTATGCCCCGTTCGGCAATCAGCTCAATTACTTTCTCGTAAAGCTGCTGTGCCGACGCCGGCTCGGCTGCGGCGTCAAAGCCGGGACGGCGACCCTTTCGGCAATCACCGTGAAGCGTGAAATTGCTCACTAACAAAATCTGGCCGCCAACACCAAGGACGTTTCGATTCATCTTGCCGGCCTCGTCTGCAAAAATACGCAGATTCACCAACTTATCAGCCATAAACTGGGCGTCCTTTACAGTGTCTCCTTTGCCGACGCTAAGATAGACCAGCAGTCCCTTGTCTATTTTGCCGAATTGTTGGCCTTCTACCTTAACCTCAGCCCCCAAAACCCGTTGACAAACCATCCGCATACGTATCTCCCTGTATCGAATTGAAAATACGCAAAATCTGTTACATCTGCGTTAAAAAACCTGTGTAAACTGTGTTTTAATACCATGGCGTTGAGGTCGCTCTTCTAATGTGCAGCTCATCTATAACGGCATTGCCTTTGTGCGTAACAAGGTAGAGAACCAGTTCCGCGATCTCTTCCGGCTGCATAAGCTCATCCTTTTTTATATCAGGCCGAACTTTCTGGACCAGCTCGGTATCCACTCCGCCCGGACATAACAGATGCACACGAATGTTCGAGCCTTTGAGCTCCTCAGCCAACGATATTGTCATCCCGCGGAGGGCATGCTTGGAGGACGTATAAGCGCTTTGAAGCGGATAACCTTTGACCCCAACAACCGATGCGATGTTGATAATGTATCCCGCCTGCGATTTTTTTAATAGCGGCAGGGCTTCCCTGCAAAGGATAAACGGTGCACGGGCATTTACCTGCATACAGCATTCCCAGTCTTCGGTTACAGTCTCTTCTAACTTAGCCGAGTGAGTAACGCCTGCGTTATTGACGAGGATGTCCAGTCGGCCGAATTTCTCGTTAGTTACTTTGACGAGGTTCTTGATGGATCCCTCTTCGGTAAGCTCGGTAACGACAATTTCTGCTTTTCCGCCGGCCTTTGTCACTTTGTCGGCGGTTTCCTGCAATTTCCGGATGGAGCGTGCAGATAAGACGACCGTTGCGGCCTCTTGTGCCAACGCAATGCTAACGGCTCTGCCAATTCCCCTGCTGGCGCCTGTTACTATCGCGACTTTTGAAGTTAATCGCTTTGCCATCCTTGTCAGCGTCTTCGGCCCCGAATTCCTGGCTGATTCTGTTGTTGCATCTGGCCATCCTGCGGATACCTGCCTCTGCCGCGGAGGCGCGGGTCCTGCGTCTGTTGTCTCAGTGTCTGCTGTTCCTCTCCCATTTTACTTATATAGGCCTCGAACCGCATCTGCCTGTATAGTAACAGTCCATCAATTGCCGCCGTGGTCTTTTTTGCCTGTTCTTCAACAGCAACACCCCGCACGGATTCTATCTCTAAACGTAATTGCTGGTGCACCGCCTCGGCCAGGTTTGTTTTGTCTTCAAAGCCGGCCTGGAGCCACTGATTTATCTCGTTTTCCGTTTCCATATCCACCTGCTCAGTTGGCCTTCTTGTACTCTGGGGCCTGGTCGTTCTGGACATTACGTCGCCGCGACCACCATAGGGGTCTGTCATATCTGACCCGTACTGTTGTCCTCTCTGTGAAGTTCGTCCTCTGGTGCTTCTGCCTGTGGTTCGAGTCCGGCCGCGGCCGCGAGTGGACTCCATTTGTCTCTGTTCTCTTCTTTGGATTAAGAGCTCTTTACTGACCTTTTTGAACCGCTCCTGTCTTTTGGGCAACATACTGTCAATCGCCGCTGTTGTCTTTTTCGCTTCTTCATCAACAGCGGCCTTTCGTATGAAACCAATCTCATCCTCGAATTGCTTTTGCAGAGTTCTTATCAGCATTGTTTTGTTGTCATATCTTTTCTGCTGCCACTGACGCATCTCACTTTGGCTTTTGCCGGCTATCTCCTCCAATGCCTTCTCAAGGCCTTCGAACGTCTTGACCCTAACTCTAATCTCGTTCGGGTCGGCAAGAATATCTACCTGAACAGGCGATTACCAACGGTTCTGGTACCCCTGATGACTCTGGTTCCGCGCTGGATTGTTCCTTGTTCCCCATAACCCGGATACATATTTAGCCCTCCCCGTTCTCCAGAATACCTGTCTCTCATCAAGTCTTCGGGGCTCGGCTCTTTAGCGCCGTGTTTGAGTAGAAGTTCGACGATTTCTGTTTGCTGTCTCCTTTTCGCCATCGACAACGCGTTCTCGCCCCGATTATCCATGGCGTTGACGTCGGCTCCTTTTGCAATTAACAGCTCTATAACACCCTTTTGGCCGGTGTCCAACGCGAAACGCAGGGCCGTCTGTCCATTGCTGTCCTTTGCATTGACATCGGTACCTTTGTCAATAAGCAGTTCAATGAGCGCCTGCCGGCGGTACTGTACCGCAATGTGCAGAGGTGTCCCATTCAGTCTGTTCCTCGAATTCACATCAGCGCCCTTTGAAATGAGTAACTTCACCTGTTCAATATCACCGTTAGCCACAGCCTGGTGCAGTGATATGGGTGCCGTCTGCCCTGGCCTCGGTCGAGCCGGCACAAACTCTTTCTCGTCATCGATTAGATATGGCTGTGCTGCCGATCTTGCATAAGTACTGGTTCTGCGTTGAAAGTTTTCTGGGCGAGAGTATGGAATTTCTCTACGAGATTGTCCTTCTGTAACTGCATTTGTACCTAAAATCGACCTGGCCTTCTCCCAATCGGAGGTCTCCATACTAACGACACCTGTAATTTCCATAGGAGTGACTGTGTCTGACACACCCGGACGGGTTATTTTATTCTGTCCTGACATCTGCTGATTTATCTTGCTTCTTATGATCAGCCCTGTTGATTCCTGCATTTCTATGAGCCCCTGCTGATTTCCGGTAAATTCTGAGCTGCTTGTTATCCCCTGGCCCATTTCTGTTGGCTTTGCCTGGGGATTTGGCTTGATTGTAGAGGCAACTTCGATGACCGCCACACCATTTTTTCTCTCTTTCAATGTCCATTTGCTCTCGAGAATCATCGCAGAACCGCTTGAGTAAGTAACGTTTCTGCTCCAGGAATCACCTACGCCGACGGGTTTGTCGGGATATATAGCCAATGAGTTTTCGATACTTTCCCTCAGGATTTGTTCATCAAGCCATTGGTTAAGACTACTCATTGCAATTCCCTGCGTTGGTCCCTGAGGCAGCTTCTGCTGCACATTACTGCGTACTTTTTCCAAATCCTTTATCTCTGAAATTCGACCCTCAGGCGATATTTTTAACGTAAAGCTCTCTTCCAGGAGTGGTGCAAACCATTGGAATTCCTCAGGTACTGTCGAATCCTTTTTCGACGAATCATATACTTTTTCCTCTATCTCTTTCCCTTTGATCCCAAATTTAATCCACTTGTAAGTATATGTTACCTGCGCATTTCCATTGGCATCTATATTACTGACGTCGAGTTTGGCGCCGGTCCCGATAGTCATCGCCATGGATCCTTCCTTAGCGGGAGTAGGGTCGGAAATCTTCTGCTCGGTAATCGTCTGTATGTAATACTGTTTGCCCACTTCAAGTTTCAGTTCGTATTGTGTTTTCACTGCGGCCTGGTAAAGTGACAAATTTGGCAACTGAGCATAAGCTGGTACAAGGCTTAAAGAGGCGAGGAAAAATATAACTGATATTGAAATGATAAGATGTTTCATAATATATCCTCCGAAACAACTCTCTATTCTTGATGCCGGCTATTCGTTCGAGCATCAAGTATCGGTTTCAATCAACAACTTTTTTAACACAGATACACAACAATACTCTTATTTACTCTTACCTAATTATACACCAAAATACCCGATTTCTAATATTAAAATTGTGGAAAATCAGCTTTTTTCCACTCCTTCATTAACTAATCAACCTGTTAACTAATCAACTAATTCACTAATTCACTTTCTCCACAGGCCAGACCGATTCTTTCTGTAATGCTGTCGAATTCGTCGAGAGAGTAAAATTCGATAATTATCCTGCCTCTTTGCCCGTTTTTTCGTGTCTCAATGTTTACCTTTGTGGCGAGCTGGCTGCTGAGTTTCCTTTCCAGGTCCAGGATGTGGGGCGGCTTCGAGCGAACTGTCGTCTTGGACTGGCCGGTACCGGTTAGATACCTTCGAACCAGTCTTTCAACTTCGCGCACACTTAGCCGGCCTACTAATGCCCGATTGGCTAACTTGCGGCGAAGCTCGTCTGTCGGCAATGAAAGTATTGCCCGAGCATGGCCCATAGTCAACTGACCATCAGCTAACATTTGCTTGATTTCCTGCGGTAAGTCAAGTAGCCGCAAGTGGTTAGCGACAACAGAGCGGTCTTCGCCAAGTCGTTCTGCCCCCTGGGCCTGAGTCAGAGAGAAGGTGCTTAGATAATCCTGATAGGCCTTTGCTCGCTCTATAGGATTGAGATCTGCTCTGTGTATGTTCTCAACCAATGACCATTCGAGTAATTGCTTATCACTTGCGGGTCGAACCAGAGCGGGTATAGTTGTCAGGGATGCTAATTGAGCAGCTCGGAATCGGCGTTCCCCGGCAATTAGCTGATACCGCGCACCGGCAGGGCGGACAATAATCGGCTGGATAACACCGTTGGCCCTGATAGACTCTGCCAAATCAGCTAATTCCTGTTCATTCCACACCGTCCTTGCCTGATAGGGGTTCGGTAATATAACATCAATGCTTATTTCCTGCAACGAATTACGTAACTCTTTGTCTGGTGGGAAGTTAGATACTGCCGTCGGCGTAGATAATAGTTCTTTTGCCTCTGTGGGTTCTGACATTATAGGACTTAAAAGCGATTGTAGCCCCCTGCCGAGATGTTTAGTTTTTTCTTTTTTTTTGGTCATATAAGTGCTCCTTCACAAACCATAAGAATTCTTGTTTTATTCCCATTTCTTAGCCATAGAGTTATGCCTAACCTCGATTTTGCAGAATACTTTTATTTTATAACGTTTGGGGATTTACCCAAATATTATTTCGGAATTTTTACCGAAATTTCTACAGTTTTGCCAGGAAAAAAATTTTTTTTGTAAAAAATGTTTCACGTGAAACAATAGTAAAGAATGAATGATGAGCAAGAGATAATCGTCTTATGAAGATCAAATTTGCTTGGTAGTCTGTCGCTGCCAAACCGATTACAGTCGTCGCCGTCAACAATTAAATGGTAACCAAAGATTAGATGGTGTGGGGCAAGAAGGTAAGAAACGTTAAAGAATTTATTGATTGCATCTCTTAGGAACTTGAGTATATCCATTAGAGCCTATCCGGGTAACCGGGTCGTTATGAGGCCGAGCGAAAAGTCCGATGCCAATGCTGCATCCCAAAAAAGCTCTGAGGCACATTTTGCTCCACGTTGAGAACTTTTTGTCACCGACAACACAGGCACCGGGCTTTGCAGCCGGATGTAATAGAGCGCGTTATCCGGATAGGTTCTAAACCGAAGAATCTGGCAAACAAAGAGTTCCTATACATATACATCGGTATTCATTTCGCCTCGCTCGGTTAAGACCTGTCCTTGAGCAAAGCGAAGGAACAACAGGCGAGAGCGAATAGTTATTCGGATAGGCCTTTAGATTTGCTATGGAGTTTGATGAATCGGGTTGTTAAAGAAGTAATGTTTCACGTGGAACATCAACAACAAAGAAAAAACGAAAGCGAAAAGCATAAGGCTGAAAAAGAGAAAATTGCAGAAATCTAATTCAAATAAGGGAGAAGAAAGAAAAGAAATTTATATGTACTACAATCTGGATTACGGTTTGTTGTAATAATACCAAATATAATATAGTGTTAGATTATTAGGCGATTAGATGATTGGTTTTCTGAGGTTTACAAGGAGGAATTTTCAAGGCAAGCCTGGGAACCAGGAGCGACAATATAGATTGCAGCTTGTTCACCAACGCTGCATGAGTAAACTCTCAGATAGATTTATTGATTTCTTTTTTAGGATGGCAAAAAATGCCGATATCGTTGCCAAAAAGGACAAACAAAGAACATTGATGAGTTTTTTACGTATAAAACAAAACCCTCCGAACCGATAATAATTTATAGAGGAAAAATGAAGATACGAAAAGTGACAAACTATATCCGCAGGCTCTGGAAAGAATGGCGACTCATCATTTTTTCTTAGTATTTATAGTATTACCCGTAAAATCAAGCTTAGCTGACTGGAATTGGGTCCCAACCGGCTCTATGAATCCCACTATACTGGAAGGTGATTTGATCTACGTGGATAAAATAGCCTATGACTTGAGATTTCCTCTTACTTTGCATCGGCTTGCAAAATGGTCGGACCCCCAAAGAGGTGACATAGTAGTTTGCTTTTCTCCTGAAGATGAAACGCGGTTAGTTAAGAGAGTAACAGGCCGGCCCGGTGACACAATCGAATTAAGAAACAATACGCTTTTTCTAAATGGAGAACCGGTCGGCTATACAAAAATCGATTCGAAATACACACAACATCTGTCCGGAAAACTGAAAGAAAAGTGTATATTGGCGATGGAAAATTTGGATGGACTTGCTCATGCTGTAATGAGCACACCTTCAATTGCAGCAGTGCGAAACTTCGGGCCGGTTACGGTACCAAAGGACAGCTACTTTGTTATGGGCGACAACAGGGACAATAGTAAGGATTCAAGATTCTTTGGATTTGTGGAAAGAAAATTAATCGTCGGCAAAGCGAAAGGTATAATTAGCTCATTCGACATTACCGACAAATATCAGCCTAGATTCAAGAGGTTCTTCGCCTCTTTGAAATAGCTTGTCAGGTATTTACTGTTACCTGCCTTTTTTATCCAAAATCGCCTCGATTTCATCCATAGTTCGATTCATCGCCGTCATCGTTTTATTGAACGGCTCAGCGTCTGTCATATCCACTCCCGCCTTTTTCAAAAGCTCAATTGGATAATCGCTGCCACCGGACGATATAAATTCAATGTATTTTCCAACTGTGCCTTTTTCTTTACTCAACACTTTTTCAGCCAGGGCCGTGGATGCAGTAAAGGATGTCGAATACTGATACACATAGAAGTTATAATAAAAATGCGGAACGTACGCCCATTCGACCGCATACAAATCATCGATATGGCAGAGGCCCTTGTCGTGGCCGTAATATTTCTTAAGTATCTCACCATAAATTTCGCTCAGGACATCACCTGTCAACGGCTCACCACGCTCGGCCTTTTCGTGAATACGCAGCTCGAATTCGGCAAACTGGGTCTGTCGGAAAACCGTTCCCTTGATTCCATCCAGGTAATTCATCAGCAAAGATAACCGGGTGTCATCATCTTTGATTTCTTTGAGCATTTTATCAATCAGCAGCGCCTCGTTAAAAGTTGAAGCCACTTCCGCGACAAAAATCGAATAGTCGGCTGTCGGATAAGGCTGGTTCTTATTGGAATAATAACTGTGCATTGTATGGCCTAATTCATGTGCCAACGTACTCACATCGTCATATTGGCCATTGTAATTCAAAAGGATATAAGAATGAACATCATAAGCGCTGCCGCTGGAATACGCGCCTGCACGTTTACCCGGCGTCGGATAGACATCTATCCATCGTTCATCAAAGGCCTTTTTGACGATACGACCGTAGCTGCTCCCTAATGGTTTTATCGAATCAAGCACAAGCTCTTTTGCTTCATCAAACGTATATTCCAAATCAACACCTTTAACAACCGGTGCATATACGTCCGAATATTTTAACGTCTCTACACCCAACATTCGTTTTTTCAAATTCAGATAACGATGAAACGAATCAAGATTATTGGTAACGTTTTCAATAAGAGCCATATATACTTCCGTCGGAATATTATCCGAATCCAACGCGCTTCGAAGCGAAGACTCATAGCCGCGTGTGCGGGCGTAAAACATATCCTTCTTCACATTCGCATAAAGCTGCGTACCGAAAGTCCCTTTGAATTTGGTAAACGTCTCCCAGAACGCCTGAAATACGGCTTCGCGGTCCTTTCGATTGGTCGAAGCCCGATGGCGGGCATACCCGGCCTTGGTCAGCTTAGCCATAGTACCGTCATTTAGCTCGATTTCGGGATAAGGAAGCTCTGCGTTACTGAAGACCCCATAAATCGTGGATGGACCACTGGCCAACAGGCTCGCCTCCGCCAATATCTTCTCCTCCTTTTCTGATAGTGTATGCGCCTTCATCCGCTGGATATCATACAAAGCCATCTTATAGATTTTCAAACCACGCTTCTGCTCAATAAACTTATCGATTTTATCTTTATCCATTTCGGCAATTTCCGGCGTAATAAATGCAGCCTTCGAACTGTAATCCGTACTTAGCTGCTGCATCTCCTGCTCCATCGCCAGATAATTTGAGTTGCGTGTATCCTCATCGGATTTCATATGCGCATAGCTATATAAGCGCCCGAATTCTTTGGAGACTCGGCTGTTAAATTCCAGACAAGCCAACAAGTCAGACGCAGAGCCTGCTAATTTGCCTTGGTACTTTGTAATTTCATCAAATTGGGCAACCAGCTCCTGCTTGGCCTTATTCCATGCCGCGTCCGAAGAGTAAAGGTCTTCCAGCTTCCATTTGTATTCTACTGGAATTTCCGCTCTTTCACGGGCTTGGGCTAAAAGCTGAGTCTGAGAAAATGCAAAGACTGTAATCAATATAATAATGACGTTCAGGACTTTGTTCATAATTTTCTCCTCATATGCAAATCTTTTTATCAATTTTCATTGACGTCTTTGTTGAATGTAGGCTGCTTAACAAGCTAATATATCTTAAAGCCTACAGCCGCTCGTTGTCAATCGTGCAAATTCGGGATTTCACGATTCACACTTGAGGTGCTCCTGTGCCCAGATAGCAAGTCCCGAGCCTGCCAACAAAACCACACCGAAAAGTAACTGTAGAATATTCAAAGATTCCTTGAAAACGACATTGGAAATCGCAAGAACGATAAACGGCTGCGCCAACATAACAAGCGCCGGTATTGTCGCCCCGATGCGTCTCATCGCCGAATAATACAGTGTATGGGACAATGCTATGGCCGTCGCCCCCGATATCACAACGCATACCCACTGCCATGCACCCATTTTCACGCACTCACCTAAATCACCGAATAAAAATCCAAGCACAAAAAGTCCAGCAACCGTATAGATGCTTATCACCGAAAAACCATGACGGGAGTCAATATCTCTAAAAGCGATTCGCACAGAAATTATATATACCGCCCACATAAACGCCATCGCAAGAGCAATAACTATCCCCGTCAGGGTTCCGGCCGCTGCGAAATCTTCCTTGTAATACATCACGCCGATCACCCCCATCGCCGAAAGCGCCAATCCCGACCAGAAACGTTTGCTTTTGACCAACATTCTTTCCTCGGAAAAGAATATTAACGAAAAACTCGCTATCCAGATAATAGATGACTTCGTCAGCAGAACCATAAAGGCAGGCCCAATATAGTAAAAAGCATAGGCGAACAAACTCTGCATAACGACGTTTGCCGCACCCGGCACAGCAGCCCTTCGCCAGACCCTTCTATCGAGCCGGCCTGTCTTAATGGAAAAGATAAGAAATGGCAGCCACACCAGACAAGCCACCGAGTACCGCAGCAGGTTTTGTGTCCACGAATCCACATAACCCGTCAGGTATTTTATAAAGATCGGCCCCAAAGACCAGAAACTCAGCGCAACAATACACGCAAAAGTCGCCGAGACATCAACTTTCCGAATTTTACCTTGCTCACTCACTAAAAACTCTAACAAAACCACCGCGATTGACTCTATTGTCATTCCGAGCGCAGCGAAGAATCTCCATAATAAATAATCAATCATCAATAATCAATTGAAATGCCCTCCGTCCTCTACTCCCGGGCACCCGTCAAAGTTCAAGACCGCAAATTCCTTATGGTATTTCCGAACTGCTTTATCATACGCCTTTGCGGCCTCGATTTCATCGTCGAAATAGCCAACGGATTTGTGTTGGCCGTTATAGCATATCTGAACATTCCATTTCTTTGTGGATTTGTGCCAATATGCTCCCTTGTATTTTGAGGGTGATTTTTGAATATAGAATTGGTTAAACCTTTTTGGATCATATTTGCCCAAATATCCCATCTTTACTATTTTGAAGAAGTCTTACTCTTATTAGCTGGTTTTTTTTCAGCTTTTCCTCTACTTTTTTTAGATACACCATAAAATATCTTTCGCTTCGTCCGCAGACTCGACCATTAACATTCTCCAGTAAAATTTCGGCAGTTTCGCCAAGAAATTGCTGCCGATACTTTCGGCCCAATTCTATGTTTAAGTTACGCAGTATCATCGAACGCTCTTTTATAACTTTATTATTTACAGTACCTTGCATATTTGCCGCAGCAGTACCCTTACGCGGCGAAAAGCTGAAAACGTGCATTTTCGCAAAGCCTGCATCTTTAGCCAAATCAACCGTTTGCTCAAAGTCGGCATCGGTTTCACCTGGAAAACCAACGATTATATCGGTCGTTATAGCTGGCCTGTCGAGCCTTAGCTTAGCTGACTCAACCTTTTCTCTGAATTCATCAGAATTGTATTGTCTGCACATCTTTTTCAGGACTGCATCCGAACCGGACTGTAACGACAAGTGCAGATGGGGCATAATGTTACGGTTTTTACAGAAAGTATCGAGTAATCGTGGCGTTACATCCGCCGGCCCCAGCGAGCTTAATCTTATCCTTGCAAGATGCGGTATTTCCGCCATTTTATCGATTAAATCAGCTAATTTATCGTTTTGCTGATTAAGCCAATTTTTTCGCCTGACGCTTTCTTGCCCGTAAGCCCCTAGGAACACTCCTGTTACAACAATTTCTCTATGTCCGGCTTCCACGAGCGCCTCTGCTTCGCGGAGGACCACATCGGCCGGTTTATTGTGAACAAAAGACCGAGTTTTGGGTACAATACAATAGGTACAATGTCCATCGCAGCCATCCTGGACCTTTAAAAATGCTCTTGTGTGGTCACTGAAAGAAGTTAATAATGGCAACTTCCGATAATGTTTCGATTCATTTTTATACTTGATTTTTAATCTGTTTTCTGATTTAATTGTATTAGTAGTGTTCGTGCAGCACCGAGGACTTTTGATATATAAAGCGGCAGAGTCGCCGTTGGCTATTTGGATTAGCGCGGCAGCAAGGTTGTCTCGATTTCTGATGAGATGGACATTTTTGCCGGTGTTGGTTAATTCGCCGATTTGGACAGTTGGCAGGCAGCCGCAGACAATTACAACAGCATCGGGACTTAGTTTTTGGGCTTTTCGAATGTATTGTCGGCTCTTGGCTGAGGCAGTGTGAGTGACGCAGCAGGTATTGATAACAAACAGGTCGGGTTTTTTGGGTGGTTCTACATTGTGGAGTCCGACTTGTTCGAGCAGCTCTCGAATCTGCCGGCTTTCATATTGATTGACTTTGCAGCCAAGAGTATTTATGGTAAAAGTCTTCATAATATGATATAATGTATATTTGTTGAGACGTATTTACAAGGCTAATTGAAATCCAAGCGGGAGGTTTGTTATGGCTGGAGAAACCGGTACGGTTTGGGCGATAGATATAGGTAACAGTTCCCTCAAAGCATTGTACCTGAGCACAGAGCGAGGTGTTGTCGAAGTAATCGGTTTCGACAATATCCGGCACGGCAAAATTCTTAGCGGAGACGGCGTGACAGATGCAGAGAGAGAGGAGCTTGTTGCGTTGAGTTTGCGGAAGTTTGTAAATAAGTACGATTTGAGCATGGACGAGATAATTATTTCTGTGCCGAGTCAGAACAGCTTTGCGCGGTTCGTGAACCTGCCGCCTGTCGAGGCGAAACGCATTCCTGAAATGGTCAAGTTTGAAGCTGTCCAGCAGATTCCTTTTGGAATTAACGATGTGCAGTGGGACTGGCAGCAGATGACCGAGGCTGACAGTCCTGAAATCAAAGTGGGTATTTTTGCGATTAAAAATGAAGTGGTCGACGCAACATTAGAGCATTTCAGCAGAGAAGATGTGCAGGTTAGCTACGTACAGATGGCACCAATGGCTTTGTACAACTATTTGTTGCACGACCGTCCTGATTTGGTTACTTCCGACAAACAAGCGATTGTTGTTCTTAACATAGGTGCGGACAATACGGATTTGGTTGTCTGCACAAAGTCGGCAGTTTGGCAAAGATGCATTCTTCTTGGTGGTAATTCCTTTACGAGGGCGATATCAGATGCATTCAGGCTTAATTTTGAAAAAGCTGAGAAGCTCAAGCGTACAGCTCCGGTGAGCAAGTATGCCCGGCAGATATTCCAGGCGATGCGGCCGGTCTTCACGGATTTAGGCTCTGAAATTCAGCGTTCGTTAGGCTTTTATAATAACGCGAATCCTGACACGAAAGTAGTGAGGATTATCGCTTTAGGCGGCGGAACGAAGCTGCGAGGTCTGCTTAAATATCTACAGCAGACGCTGCAGATACCTGTGGAAAGGCCGGATTCGTTCAAGAGGCTTGGTATGGGCCCGGGGGTTTCGCCGGCTAAATTCCACGAGAATGTCAGCAATTTTGGTATTGTCTATGGTCTTGCTTTACAGGGTTTGGGTATTGCCAGGATAGAAAGCAACCTTCTGCCGCGGAATATTGCCCGTTCAATTGCCTGGGCGAGCAAGGGCAAGTATTTTATTGCCGCAGCCTGTATACTCCTTGCCGTTTCACTTTTGTCCTTTGCGAGCACCGGCCTGGATAAGATGAACTACAACAAGAACAGTCCTGTCCGAGACAAAATCAATACCATTCTTAATACCGTTCAGCAGGCCAAAGAAAAACTCCAAGAGATTAAAACTGAAGGCTCCGAATCTGAAGCGACAATAGAAAAAGAGTTGGAACTTTTCAAATATCGTGAAATGATTCCGTACCTGCATGAGATTATAATTTCAGCTTTGCCGAACGAGAAGAACAACCCCGGGCAAGCCAGGCTTTATAATGCTTTTGCCAAAGGTGACGTTGAAGCGATTACGGAGATTCCGCGCAAGGCCCGAAAGCAGCTATTTATAACGAATATGTCGGCCTACTTTTCAAATGACCTTGCCACAGCCCAGTTTGGCGGTGCGGATTTGTGGCGGAGTAGCCGGGGTACTTCTGGAGTCGGGCCTGATGAATTTGGTGGAATGGAGGCCGAAATGATGATGATGCAACAAATGGAGATGATGGGAGGAGATCCGCGATATCAGTTAGCACCGGGGATGTTCGGATTTGGTGCCCAAACTACTGAGGAGAAAATACCCGGCTTTGTGGTAACCATAGCCGGTTACAGTCCGTATGAAAAGATAGCTGAATTGATAGACCCTTACGGAGTTGAAGAGGAACCGGATAAATGGGGATTGGTTACTCACTTATTGCACCTTGACGATTTTGTTGCCGACGGCAATAGCCCATTCGAGCTGTACGAGAAGACCGACCCTAACCAATTCAAGCCGGAAATAGGGGAAGTAGATTTGCAAGTTCAGATGCCTGCGGGGATAGGTGTCCGGGATATAAGATACAAGCCGACGCCAAGCGGGGCTCGTCAGGCGGACAATGCGGAGTGGATTTTGATTGACCCTATGACAAAGGAGACAATTAGTAAAATCGCAGAGTGGGAAGAGAACGGACAGCCGAAGCGCGATCCCCGCAGGGGTACACAAGTTTATACAGTCAACGACCATTGGTTCATGTTGAATATTAAGTTTGTCTGGAGAGATGCGCCTGAGAGTGTCAAGGCGAAGGCCCCTCAATTACCTGCATATATGATGGGGCGGCAAAGTATGATCAGTCCGGCTGCGCCGAAGAGTGCCCCTTCAAGCGGCAGAAGTAACCTGACAACCGAAATAGAATAATTTTGTGAGCTAAAAAATGAATATACCGAATTTCAAGGATATTTTACAGAAATTAAGTGTCTTTAAGAATAATTTACCGTTGTTACTGTCGGTTATTATAGTGATGATTGGTGGAATATTTTTTGTAACTACGCTGCTTATGGGCCGTAAACTCAAGGCTGATATACAAAAAAATAGTATTGCAATTGGTGAAAGAGTGCAGAGCGAGAGCGAAAATCCTGTTTCCAGTGAAATATGGAGAATAGAGCAGGAGCGTCAGCAGGAACATGCCAAAGACGCAAACGAGATAGCACTTTTGGCCGAACGAAGCACAAAGAGGGAATTATTAAGCTATGATATATTTCTTGACAGTAACATTTCCTCTACGCTGGTTTTTCAGGAATTTGGCCAGAAGTATCGCAAAGCGATAGACGAACTAATTATTCGTGCAAATGCTGGTGATTGTCCTACAAAGGAAAAGATAGAGCAGGTAGTGGAGGAGTCAGCAGTAAATTCCCGCTTGAGGCGGGGACGCTCTTATAGGAGTATGGGAGGCCCGGGAATGCCTTCGGGAATGCCTTCGGAAGGTTTTCAGGACCCGAGAGGTTTTCAGGACCCGAGAGGTTTTCAGGACCCGAGAGGTTTTCAGGACCCGAGAGGTTTTCAGGACCCGAGAGGTTTTCAGGGTTCGATAGGGCGATCGGGGATGATGGGCGAACTTGAGCGTATGATAGTTGACGACTTTTGCCGGGAGACGGCAAAGTCAATATCCGTTTATGTGAATCCCGCTTATTTAAGTGGATACGAATTCTGGGAAGATTATAAACTTGCGGTTGATCCGAATGAGGCTATCAAAAATTGCTGGTATTTCCAGTTAGCTTACTGGGTCATCGAAGATATTTTCGATACTATAAGTTCCATGAATTCGGACTATGACAGCGTTCTGACAGCGCCTGTCAAACACCTTATGCCGATGAGTTTTACTATGGGCCTACGCAGGCCCGGGGCAAGGGGCAGTGTATTTACGGGAAGGCGGCGTAACAAATCCCGAACAGACAAAGACAAAGCTGATAAGCCCACGTACGTTCTTTCTGTTGACGATGGGCTGACAATATCCTGCACGGGAAGACTTTCCAATGATGCTAATAATATCGATGTTATACATTTTAATTTTGCCGTTGTGATTAACATAAAGGAGGTTTTGCCGTTTATGCAGGAGCTTTGTAGTGCCAAGGAGCATAAATTCAGAGGTTTCTCCGGCACCGAGCAGGAGCAAACTTTCAAGCATAATCAGATAACGGTTTTGGAGACAAAGTTCAAGTCAATCGAAGATCAACCTTACAGTCTTTACGATTACGGGGAAGACCCTGTGGTAGAATTGGATCTAATTTGCGAATATATCTTTAACAAAAAAGGTTATGAGGAAATTAAACCGGAAACCGTTAAGGAAGCGATATTAAAGGCAGAAGAAGAAGCTAATAGTACAAACCTGTAAAAGAGTTAGAAAAAATTTGAAACGGGATTTGACCCTTCACTTCGTTCGAGGGCATGGATATGATTAAAATAGGCAGCTTTTTTGAAGAGCATATAGAGAAGATAGTTTTGGTAATTGTTGTGCTTGTGTGTGTCTGGCTTTTGTTTACGCGTGTTATTCTCAGTCCCAACGAGGTCACATATGGCGATGCGAAATACAGCCCTGGTGCAATCGATGAACAGGTGTACGAAGAGGCTGTGCTTTTGAGGGATAAGATTAGCAATCCGCCCGAGGACATGGAAAACTATAAGTCGAAACTTTCTGAATTTGTTGCTCTGCTTGATTCGTCCATACCTGATATTGACGTTAACCTATGGCCACAGGTGCCGTATGCGGTTGATGGGGTATTATCAGGAACAGGAGGAGGCCGGTTTCGTCTTCCTCGTATTGGTGATGTCAATGATGTTGCAGTCGAGCACATCAGAGCGGCGGCTTATGTGCCTACTGTGCCTGTCACCCCAGAAACTCCTTATGACAAAGCTCCAAATGAGGCGAATGATATAGACCTTGTAACGGTGGAAGCCAAATTTGATATTGAGGGGTTAGTCGGGAGGCTCAGACATAGTTTTGTCGATGATGTGTCCGAACAGGTGGCTGACCCGTGCCTTGCGAAGCCGATTTTTGCGAATGTGCAGTTGCATCGGCAGGAATTGGCCGAGGATGGTAGCTGGAGTGATTGGCAGGTTGTTCCCCGCATCAAGATTGACCACTATGGTAAATTGTTCGAAATTGTGGAAGATACCGGCAGCTTGCCGTCAGGCAGGTTAAAAGTCTGGAAGCTTCAGTTTGGCGACCCGCAACTGCAAATAGACCTGTTGCAGCCGGAGGCTTATCAAATTGCATCAGCGAAAGAGGAATGGTATCCTCCTGTAATACATAGAAAATATCTGGATATTCAGAGAAAATTGGACGCTGAGGAAAATCGGAAAGCCAGAGAAGACGAGCAGAATAGTAATGAGAGGGCAGACTCTCGGCGTTCCAGAAGATCTGGATTTGGTGGTACGACCGGAAGAACCGGCGGAGGAGTCTCGGATATAGGAGTGGGTGGTTCTTATGGTGGCGTGGGCGGAGATACAACACGCAGAGGCAGAAGAGACACCCGCTCCGGTAGCATTAGAAGGCGTTCGACCGACGGTGGCCTTGGCATGGGCACGGGCCTTCGTACTGGCGATAGACGCTCAAGAGGTTCAAGAACCACAAGAGGCACAACGGATATAGGTGGATACGAAGATTACATGATGCTGGGAGGGCAGAGAGACAGACTCACTCAAAGGGGACCTTCGATGAATGACGTTTATGATGAATTTGACAAGATTCGGCTTACCTGGAGAACGCCTTTGGAGAAGATGCGTGAGCCGCTGGTGTTCTGGGCGCACGATGATACTGTTGAGCCGACAAAGAGCTACCGATACAGAATTCGGTTGGGAGTTTTTAATCCGGTTGCGGGGACGAATCAGTTGAGCGAGCAGGACATATCAAGGAAGAACGAAGTTGTTTTATGGAGCGAGTTCTCCGATGTTACTGAGCCGGTAGAGATTCCGGGAAGGTTGTACTTCTTCGCGAAGCATATACGTGAGGCGGCCAAGGAAGTTACGATTCAGGTCTCCAAATATGTGATGGGGTATTGGCACAGTGAAAATTTTTTAGTAAGCAAAGGAGAAGATATAGGTCATCTTGTTGAGACCGAGCCTGAAAAGCCCAAAACCAGCAGATTAGATCCGCGAAGCAGATTAGATCCGCTAATAAGCTCTGTAGCTGGAGTCAGGTCTGAAAAACAGTCTGTGGTACCGGAAAAGATTGATTATAGTACCGGAGCTGTTATGGTTGATGCTGTGGCTGTGAATGACTGGTCGGGCGTACAATCTCTGAGTACCAGGCGTTATTATGATATGCTTTACAGTACTTTTGATGGGACCGATATTAAGCATATGCCTGCCAGACAAGCATGCTGGGCGGCGGATTTGCAGAACAGGTATAGTGAGATTGTGAAAATGCAAAGAGATAAACCAGAGCCTTTTAAGGACTTCAATACCAGCGGACGCAGACGGGGTTCAATGAGAGGGCTTGAGTATGAGGATTATGGCGGCATGGAAGATATGATGATGATGGAGGGCATGAGAATACGTTAGTCATCTTTTGTTTTGATGCTTGCCTGTGCGGCTGCAAAGTTAAGTGGGCGTAGTTGAAGCGTCGATTTAAACGAAGAAATCTGCTGCTTAAAGTTAATTCTTTCACAAACTCATCGAGGGGGTGCCAGGTCAAAGAAGTTGTTGCTGAATTGTGCGGCCTATTGTGAATTGCAGGATAGTACATCTAAAATAGTGTTCATACATTATATTTTTATAGAAGTGTGAGCAGGGCGTCGGGCTCTCGATTACCGGGTTTTCATCAAACTAAAAACCAGGCTATTTGGGACACCAGACGAGGCAAGAGGAGGTTCAAAATGGCAAATATGACAAATCTCACGGCATGGCCGGCCAATTCGATATCTTTAGTAGAGCTGTTTTCGTGCCAAAAGACCAAAATAAAGGAAGGGTCCTGTAATGCATATATTTAACCCAATAAAATCAGTTGCTGTCGTATCGATCGGGTTGTGCTTGTTTTTCTGTTATGCCAGCTTAGCCGAGCCTGTTACTATTGAGAAGGTACAAAAGGCTTCGGATACGTTTCTCAAGTTGCAGCATATCCGTCAGAGACAACAAATAAAGCTGTTTTCAATACCAGGCGAACAACAAGCACCTGCCAGAGAATTCACCGCTGCGGCTCTAAAAGAAATTCGGGGTGATGACGGAACCGTTCTTGCATACATTGCCGAGCTGGAGCCACGCGGGTTCATTGCGACCTCTGCAGATACAGATATCACTCCGATTATCGCCTATTCTTTCAAAAACTCTTTTCCGACCGACGAGGACGGAAAAAATCCACTTTACCGTCTGTTGAAAGAGGACATGAAGCTAAGAAAAAAAGCGTTGGCCGAATATCACCAATTCAACACGATGGAAAACAACAACCTTTGGAATCTTTATGCCGACGAAGGTACAGAGCCTCCCGTGAGCCAGACATTCCAGCAGTGGCCCCAGGAGAACACGACTTCCACCGGCGGGTGGCTGCAGAGCACGTGGCATCAGGCCTCGCCCTACAATGCTTTTTGCCCCATCGATCCGGTTGATGCCAACAGGACTTATGTGGGGTGCGTGGCGACGGCGCTGGCACAGGTGGTGAATTATCATCAACAGTGTAACGTAAGTTTCGAAGAGTACGATTCCTATACAACCTACAGCGGTATCAATATCGATGAAGACAGCAGCATATACGATTTCCCATCCTTCGAGGAGCTGAACGAGCACCTTGCCGCCCTGCGGCTTAAATACAACAGACAGATGGAACTGAATGATACGGATGCGGCCGCACTTAGTTTTGGCTGTGGTGTCGCCATTGGAATGGACTACACAAGCGAGGGTTCAGGTGCGTCACCTTATGATGCGCGGGACGCATTGCGTAATAAGTTTGGTTTTTATTCGGCCGAGATGACCGGCGGTCTCTCGCATGAATTTTCTCATGTGCTGCGGGAGAACATGATCAACCGGCTTCCTGTTCTGTTAGCTATTAGTCCGTCAGATGGTTACGGCGGACACGCACTTGTTTGTGACGGCTATAACACGAATGGTGAGTATCACCTTAATTTCGGCTGGGGTTCCGACCGCCCCGAGGAAATGACCGAAGTATGGTATCACCTTCCAAGCGACCTTCCAGCCACCATAAATATCGTTACCGAAGTCATTTTGAATATTCAGCCTGTTCCACCGAGTATTGACGTTGACTCATCTTCCCTGACCTTTTACGGTGTCCCGGGAGGGGAATCAGAACCTGAAACGGTTTTTATCAAAAACAACACCGCGGAAAGCATATTGATAAAATCGATATCCAGTTCGGAAGGCTTTGTCGTTTCTGACTCGGATGATGGATACTCGGACTACATAGATTCTTTTGAAATACAGCGCCCGGGCCAGGAAGCTGCGATCAATGTCAAGTTCTGCCCCGTTGAGGCGGGGGGGTATTATGGAACTCTTACGGTTAGCTACGGAAATGGTAACATCAGGAATGTGATTTTAAACGGGTCCTCCTTCGCCGGTGGTACGGAAATCGAAGAGGGCGAAGTATTCGGGACCTGGTCAGGTGCTAATTCACCCTATTTTGTGTCCGGGGATATTGAAGTGCCGAAAAACGCCGAACTGGTTATTGAACCGGGGGTCAAAGTTTTGTTCGTCGGACCATACAGCATGACTATCGGTCAGAAAGCGCGGCTGGTTGCCGAGGGAGATGAGAATAACCCGATAGAATTTTCGACGCTGAATAAAGACATGGGCTGGGGCGGGTTGCGATTTCTGGATTCGGGCGACGATGACACGTTGAATCACTGTTCGATTAGTTTCGCGAAGAAAGGCGCCGGACTGATAACAAGTTATTATTATTATTTTGATGAGGATGAGGGTAAAGATAGCTGTGGCGGAGCAGTGTATTGCTATGCTTCCAGTCCGGTCATTGCGAATTGCAAAATCACAAATAACACAGGTGACAAAGGCGGGGCAATCTACTGCGTGGAAAGCTATCCCTTAATCATTAATACCGTGATAGCGAACAATGCTTCGATAGGAAACGCCCCGCAGTGTGGCGGGATATGCACTGAGGGATGGGGCGCGCCTGAAATCAAAAACTGTACCATAGTAAACAATTCGCCCGGCGGGATTTTCACGGTGTCGGGCGATGGAGTGGATATGACAAACACTATTGTATGGGGTAATGAGCGATACCAGATACAAACGGATTTGTCCGTGCCGGTGGTCAGCTTTTGTGACGTTCAGGGTGGTTATCCCGGAGAGGGCAATATTGATGCCGACCCTTGTTTCTTTGACCCCAGCTCCGGAGTCGGAGCAGAATACGATGGTTCAATTGCAAATTGGACGCTGCGCAGCTCTTCACCCTGCATAAATTCCGGAACAGAAATATATCTTCCGGAAACGGACCTGGCGGGCGGTGAGAGGATTTATAGTGATATTGTTGATTTGGGAGCTTACGAAAATCAATCAGACCTGCCGATACTTACCGTTGCCCCCGCAGGTACAGTGGATGCGGGTTTTATAACCCTTAATACAGAGGCGACCTTTGGGCTTGATATTACAAACACGGGCAAGATAGATTTACAATTGGATAGCCTGAGCCTTTACGATGCAAACGGTGTTTTTTCGATAGTCACCGGCGTGGAGAATCATCTACTGACGCCGGGTGATTCGGTCCAGGTAGAGATAGGATTTACTCCCGCGGAAGAGCTGAGCTATACCGGCAGTGTTTATATTAATTCGACCAGCAATACCCCGAACAAACAAATTCCTCTCAACGGAGTCGGAGTATCAGGAACAATTATCGAAGGTGGTAACGTCAGCGGTACATGGAAGATAGAAGACAGTCCCTATACAATTACGGGAGATATCAGGGTTCCAAGAGGGGCAACTTTAACAATTGAGCCGGGAGTGGTAGTCAATTTCGCGGGCCATTTTGGATTGTCGCTTGGTTATAGAGCAACTTTGCGCGCGATAGGAACACAAACAGAGCATATCTTATTTACCGCGATGGATACAGAGGAGGGATGGTTTGGCATACGTTTTGTAAATAGTGGGGCCGATGACGTATTGGAATATTGCACTATCGAATACGCCAAGAAACCATACACCGCAGGAAGCAATTATCTGGATCTGCTCGGCGGAGGAATTTTGTGTTGCAGCTCATGGGAGGCCGAGCCGAGCTATGCCGTTCCTTCCAATCCAACTATTGACCATTGTCTGATTGCCAATAACCATGCATTCTCCGGAGGCGGGATTTTTTGCATGGACGAATCTGAGGTAGAGATTACGAATAACACGATCGTTGATAACTCAGCATTTATAGACGGTGGCGCCATTTACGTCGAAAATTCCTCCCCCATAATCAGCAACAATGTCATTGCTCATAATTCTGCGTATGATTCCGGGGGCATCCTAACCTGGTACGCAACTCCTTCAATTACAAACAATACCATCGTTCATAACAGGCCCAATGGTCTGTATCTGGGACCGGTACCGTTTTTCTGGGGCTCAGATGGCGGACAGCCTATCCTGAATAATATCATTTGGCAAAACGAAATCTACGTGTCTTGGTATGTCTACCCGGAAGATTACGATATTAGCTACAATAATATTCAAGGTGATTGGGAAATAGAAGGATTTGAAGAAGAACAAGAAAAGGGAGAGGGTAACATCAGTGTCGATCCCTGCTTTGCAGACCCCGATAACAGAGATTACCATCTTAAATCCCAGACCGGCCGATGGGACTCTGTAAGCCAATCCTGGGTGCAGGATGATATAACAAGCCCATGTATTGATGGGGGGGATCCAGATACTTCAATTGGTTCAGAGCCGTCACCCAACGGGGACATAATTAATATGGGCACTTATGGCGGAACCGACCAGGCAAGCAAAAGTCACGGAAACTAAGAGCTTATCCGAATAACCGGGGCGTTATGAGGCCGAGCGAAAAGTTCGAGGCCAAGGCGGCAGGCCAAAAAGGCTCGCCAGAAGTGGTTTTCTCCACGTTGAGAACGTTTTTGGCCGACAACGCAGGCATCGGGCTTCCCTTGGGGATAGAGCGGGTTATTCGGATAGGTTCTAAGCACTATTGGCTGATTTCGAGATAAGGGCTTATCATCGGCTTTCAGAGATGACGAGCATGGAACGTGGCCCTTGTGTAAAGGCGAAATTTATATTGGCACAAACCGAGCCAATTTGGTAGAATCTGATAGTATCCTAAGCGGCCCCTACATAGTTATAATTTGACTTTTGGTCATTTTAAGTCATTGCAGGCGAGGCAGAGCCGAGCGCGGCTCCGCTGCAAAAATTAGATATTGCTTCGGCCCAAAGGCCTCGCAATAACCTAAAAAAACAGAGCCAGTTGTGTGAAGGACCGCAGCCTACATAGTAGCACGTCCATCCTGGCCGTGTTTTCACGGGCTGCTCGCCGGGTTACGCTCGTCGCAGCAGGAAAGCCCGCGCCATACCAGCAGTTCCATTTGCAAAAAGAAAAGGTTGCAAATTCAGCCGATTAGCTTTATAGTTGCCATCTCTCTATTTACTCTTGAAAGGACTGATAAATGAAGTACGATGTAGCTGATCTGTCACTGTCGCTGGGCGGAAAGAAACGTATTCTCTGGGCTGACAATGATATGCCGGTTCTGGCGGCGATACGCAGGCGGTTTGCAAAGAGCAAGCCGTTGAAGGGTATGAATGTCTCGGCGTGTTTGCATATAACCGCTGAGACGGCCAATCTGGCCCGGACGCTCAAGGCAGGTGGTGCCAATGTCGCTCTATGCGCGTCGAATCCGCTCAGTACGCAGGACGATGTGGCCGCCTCCTTGGTGAAAGACTTCAAGATAGCGACTTTTTCAATCTGCGGCGAGAATAGGGCCACCTACTACAAACACATTAACGCAGCAATTAACCATAAACCCGTTATTACGCTTGATGACGGTGCCGATTTGGTGAACGAGTTGCATACCCGAAGAAAGAAAGATGCCCCCCGGATTATTGCGAGTATGGAAGAAACCACTACGGGAGTTATTCGTCTGCGGGCTTTGGCGAATGAGGGCAAGTTAAAATTTCCGGTCATTGCGGTAAATGACGCTGCGACCAAGCACCTGTTCGATAATCGCTACGGCACAGGGCAATCAACGGTTGACGGTATCATTCGCGCTACCGATTTTCTAATGGCCGGCAAAAAAGTTGTTGTGGCAGGGTATGGTTGGTGCGGGCGCGGCCTTGCTATGCGGGCCAGAGGGATGGGCGCGATTGTTATCGTTACGGAAGTTGATGCGGTCAAGGCCCTTGAAGCAGCTATGGACGGCTTTGAAGTTATGCCGATGGCCAAGGCCGCAAAAGTGGGCGAATTGTTCGTAACGCTTACCGGCAATAAAAGTGTCATACGGGTCGAGCACTTCCGTGCGATGAAGGACAGAGCCGTTGTCGCCAACAGCGGACATTTCAACGTTGAGATAGACATACCTGCCCTCAAACGGCTCAGCAGGAAAGTAACCCGTAATGTGCGCAACTATGTTGACGAGTATATCCTGAAAAATAACAAGCGGATTTATCTTCTCGCTGAGGGACGGTTGATTAACCTTGCGGCCGCTGAGGGCCATCCTGCAAGTGTGATGGATATGAGCTTCGCGACGCAGGCGCTACAGGCTGAATATGTGATAAAAAAACGAGGCAAGCTTTCTGTTGCCGTTCACGACGTCCCAATGGAGATAGAACAGCAAGTAAGCAGGCTCAAACTAAAGTCAATGTCGCTTGGAATAGACAAACTTACCGCCGAGCAGATTGCTTACCTTGCCAGCAGCGGTGAAGGGACATAGCTTGATTCTCGATGCTCGATACCGGATACTCATTACTTGATGCTTGATACTCGATACTTGATTTGCCTCTATGGGCGTTGAGCATCGTGTATCGAGGGTAAGCTTATGGATAGCAAAGAGACGGAAAAGGCGACGATAGCGGTCTCGAAGTCCTTTATGGCTGTTGGCCCCACGCTGCACTACAGCCATAAGAATGTTCAAAGATGCTGGCTTCTTGCTGTTGCGGCCTTTGGTGTAAGTTGTTTTTTTTGGTCGAAGATAGCGACCGGCTCATTTTGGTCGTTCGACATTCAGGCGGTAACAAGACACGAATTCTGGCATTTGGGCCAGACAATCATAAGCGGAGTGAGCATATTCGAGTACCCCTGGCAGATTGTTGTTTTAGGACTGCTTATGGGTATTTTGTCAATTGTTCCGGTGTTGATATCGCAGCTTATGAGCTTTCGCTACAGTTTGCTTTTTATACTGGCGGTGTTTTTTTTAGCCAATTTGCCGGGTTTTGCGATTTGTCTATTAGTAAGCTGTATTGCGGTGGCGTGTCGGCCGCTTCGTTTTCGCTCGCGTTTTGTTGCGATAGCCTTGTGCACGGCGCCACAGCTTCTTTACTGGGGATACTTCGGCGGTGTCAGGGGGGTAGAACCTATTAGATGGGGCTTTTCCTTTGCGCCCTGGATTTTTGCGTGGCTTGACGGTTTGACCATAGCAGGCTTTGTTCTCGGCATAGGACATTATACGCGTTATCGGCCGGGCCTGGTCTGGATTTTCACTTCCATTACTCTTTTGTTGGCTGTTGGTGTCTTCGAAGTAACAATCGGCTTCGACGAATTGGACTATCAGCTTTACGTGGCTAAGAATAATCCTGAGCACATTAGCGAATTTCCCGACCTTAGTATCACAGAAGCGCTGGACAGAACGACGAGAGACCCGGTTATCAGGAAATATCTGGAAGGTTTCTTTTATCCTGCTGACCCAATAGCTCTGCGCGCAGAACTGAAAAGAGAAATCCAGATTAAGTTAAGTTACGACCGTTGGCCAAGCTGGTTTATAGTGCCACAGGAGTTAGAGTATCAGGCCAAAAGGCAATGGCTGTTCGAGCAGTACGATTTGTTTATAGGCAAACGTTCCAACAGCCGTCGAATGCCGATAGCGCTTTACTGCAAAGCACTTCTGAGCGAATACAGCCCGGATATTAATGTGCTTGGGCAAAAAGAAATATTGAGTTTTTACAGCGATTATCCATACGAAAGGTCACGTGAGATATGGTGGACGCTATACTGGGATTTCGGGAACAGCCCGGAATCGCTCGAAGCCCGATGGCGTATCGCAAAGCATTGGGCCAGCCGGGGGATGTTTGAGCAGGCAAATGAGCTTCTTGTCCAGGCCGAGACTATGTTAGCGGTTGAGCGCTCGAAACTGCTCGAAAAAGAACAAACATCAAACGAGTCTTTGTTCGGCCTCTTTAGTCTTCCCGCTGACTCGGTTATGACAATTCCGAAGCTAAACGAACTGCAAAGAAGATTAAATCACTTGAGGATGCTTATAGGCCCTGAAAATCGAACAGGCGAGGAAGGTGCAATTAAACGTCTGGCGGAGTTTGTTATGCTAAATCCGCACGCCTCCAATTATTCTGAGGGTCTCGACGGATTGCTGGAGCAAATAGAAGATAAAGACCGGCTACGTGACAACATTCTGTTAGCTAAGGCAAAACTTGTTGCCGACGAGGAGCACCGGGCCGAGAAATTAACCGAGCTGCACAAGGAATTCGGCAGGACTGATGGTGGGATGTTAGCGTTGTACGAATTAGGGCTTTTAAAAATTGGTCTGTATCAGGGTAAGTCAAATTCAGAGCAGAAGAAAAAGTATTTAGCGGATGCCAGAGCAACTCTGGAGAGCTTCCTCAATTTGTATCCGGCCAGTTTCTGTGCCGAGCAAGTCAAAAAGAATCTGGATGGCCTGCCGAGTAATTGAGGCTTGTTTTTGACGGTCTTTTAGTATTATTGACAATAGAACATCGGTAATCAGCCTTTTTGGGGGATTTGAGTTGACTTTTCTGTGGATTTTGTTACTATAAAGATTGGCTGGAGGCATCTTCTTTGCGCTTTTTAGGCCTTTTTACTGCTGTGAATTAAATGAGAATAATGACATCAGCGAAAGGTAAATCCAATTTGCTGTTGCAGGTGATCTGAGATGAAAAGCTATAATTCATCCTCTGACCGGGACACTCGAAAAATTCTGCTTGTCGGCGACGTCGGTAAAGCCTTTTTGGATGCCGGTGCCATCGCAGAGAATCGCTGTGAAGTCTGCGCCGGTATGCTTGATGCGATCGAAGCGGCAGCGACGAATGACTTTGCAGGAATCGGCATTGTGATGTTCGGGATCTCAGCCAGGTTAAGTTCGGCCCTAAGAGCGCTGCGAGATAACTGCGATGCGAAAATTATTCTGTTGGCACAGATGTATGAAGAGCCGATAGCGATACGACTTGTCGGTTCGGCTTACAACTCGTGCCATGGGTACGGGACAAGTGTGGCGGACGATTATTTGATTTGTCCGGTCCAGCCGGACAGATTTTACGAATCCATTATGACTACCCAGGGCCGTCCTAAGGCCAAGGCCGGCCCCTCTACGCCTGTCGATGCAACAATAGAAATGAAAATCAAACACCTTGAAAGATTGGCCACGGAGGATGATTTAACCGGTCTGAAGAACAGGAGATATATCTGGGAATTTTCCCGGCAGATTATAGAGCACGCCAGGATAGAAAACGGGCGGGTGACGCTGCTTGTTTTTGATATTGATGACTTCAAACGTTACAATGACCTTTATGGCCATCTCGCCGGCGATGAGGTTTTGAAACAAGCTGCCGTCTTGATGCAGCGCTGCTGCCGCGGGCACGATGTTGTCGGCAGGATTGGAGGCGATGAGTTTGCGGTCGTTTTCTGGGATTCCGCTTGGGGACGCCTTACGGCGGAGCCCCAGGCCAAACCTCTTGGCGCACCGGCCAAGGGCGCCGAGAGACGCTCAGCCCGGGCCGACCATCCCAGGGAAGCAATTTCCATAGCCAAGCGGTTTGTAACAGAATTAGAGAAATCCGATTTGTCCGCCCTTGCCGGATTAGGCCCCGAAGGTAAGGGGGTTTTAACGATAAGCGGCGGACTGGCAAGCTTTCCCCGTGACGGCTCGACTATACAGGAGCTTTTTCAGCAGGCCGACAAGGCCCTGCTCGAGGCCAAACGAAGCGGAAAAAACAGAATCTATCTCGTCGGCAGGCCCCAGAGTGACATCGCCGACATCGATTAAGAGCCTGTCCGCATAACCGTCTCGTTATGAGGCCGAGCGAAGCGAGGGAACAAAAACGCCGTGCGTTTTTGCGGTCAGGTGGAGCGATTTGTTAGCAGGATAAGTTATCCCAATATCTTTTGTCCGATCATTCCAACAAGAAAACCAAAGTTTACGCCAAGTGCAGGAAACCAACTTTTCTGCAATTTGGACATTGGCGCAATATCCTGAAATATTAAGTAAAGTAT
>Ga0114922_10000838_pt1 | contig 29575 bp, 30 predicted proteins | sample AartaG_FD_100975 | JGI IMG/M metagenome (GOLD analysis project Ga0114922, IMG submission 100975) | Deep subsurface microbial communities from Aarhus Bay to uncover new lineages of life (NeLLi) - Aarhus_00045 metaG | ecosystem: Environmental > Aquatic > Marine > Oceanic > Sediment | place... | reverse complement strand
GGAACGGGTTGCCGCCAACATCAGCCACCGCCACCTCGTCTTGAAGGATTTCTTCATAAAGGTCCTGGGTGTAAATGTCTCCGAAGCCGATGACAGTGCCTGCAAAATGGAACATGTAGTTTCTGAAAATATGCTGGACCGGCTTGCCCAGTTCGTGGATTTCATTCAGGTCTGCCCCCGCCTCGATATCAACTGGATCGAGGAAACCGGCTATTTCTGCGAGCGTCCTGATTCCGTAGAAACCTGCGAGCGCTGCATCAGTGATTGTCTGAACAACTTGAAAGGGAAACAGAGGAATGGAAAAGCTACTGACTGAACTCAAGCCCGGAGAGCAGGGGACCATGGTCGCGGTTCACGGCGGTCGGGGTATCCAGGCAAGGCTGCGGAGTCTGGGGCTGGTCAAAGGACAGACACTTCGCAAGCTCCCCGCCCTGGCGTGGGGCGGGCCGGTTGTAGTGGAGGTCAAACGAACCCAGGTCGCAATCGGCCGGGGAATGGCCGCAAGAATTCTGGTGAGGTGCAAGTAGATGCGGGATATGGTTGCAGAGCGAAGAATTCGAAGCGCTCCCCAGAAGTCCCGGAAACATCTGGAGAACGACATTCTTCTGGTCGGGCAGCCCAACGTGGGAAAGAGCGTGCTGTTCTCGCACCTCACGGGAGTGCGCACCATCGCCTCCAACTATCCCGGTACCACCGTGTCCTACGCCATGGGCAGGATGCGCGGCAAGGGCAGCACTCTGGTCGTCGTGGATGCACCGGGGACCTACTCTCTGGAACCCCTGGACGAAGCGGCCAGGGTAACGGTGGATCTTATCGATGACGCCAAACGGATCATCAATGTCGTAGATTCGACCCACCTGGAACGGCACCTTCCCATGACCCTGGAGCTCATCGCCCAAAACAAGCCCCTGGTGGTCGCCCTGAACATGAGCGACGAGGCCCGCCACAGAGGGATCCGCATCGACGTGGAGGAACTCTCTGCCGAGCTCGGCGTACCGGTGCTGTCCATCGTAGCCCCCAGTGGAGAGGGGGTGAAGCAGCTGGTCGACACCTGCCTGGATCTGCAGCCGCTTCACAAACCCACCCACAACGAATCGGGCCATCCCGGACATCACCCGCATATCCAGCATCCGGCCCCGACAGGCCGCGGCACCTCTTGCCCCGGGCACGTGCACCTGGACAGAGATCGGATATGGCAGCGGGTGGGCGAGCTGGTCGAGAAGGTCCAGACCCTCGAGCATCATCACCACAGCTTTTCCGACCGGCTGGAAGAAATCAGCATCCATCCCTTCTGGGGCAGCCTGCTCGCGTTGGCCGTGATCACAGTCTCCTTTTCCCTTGTTCGCCTGATCGGAGAGTTTCTGATCACCGGTGCCGTTGGAATCATCGGCGAACCCTGGGTCGAACTGCCCTTCGGAACCGAGCTGCTTTTCGACAAGGTTCTCCACCCGCCCTTGATCGCGCTGTCGCGGGTAATCGGTGTGGAGAGCTTTCTTCACAAGCTGCTCATCGGGACCCTGGTGGACGGGCGGATCGATTTCATGCAGTCCTTCGGGATCCTCTCATCGGGCATCTTCATTCCGATCGGCGTGGTCCTTCCCTACCTGCTCAGCTTCTACTTCGTGCTCTCTCTGCTGGAGGACAGCGGCTACCTTCCCAGGTTGGCCGTGTTCCTCGACACCTTCATGCACCGCATAGGCCTGCACGGCTATGCGATCATACCCACCCTTCTCGGGCTGGGCTGCAACGTACCGGGGATCATGGCCACCCGCATCCTGGAGAGCCGTTGGCAGCGCTTCATCACGGCCACCCTGATATCCATCGCCGTGCCTTGCGCCGCCCTGCAGGCGATGATCATCGGGTTGGTGGGTCGCCGGGGAATAGGACCCGTCTTGATCGTGTACGGAACCCTGTTCGTGGTCTGGCTGTTGATCAGTGTGGTCCTGCGTCTCACGGTCCGGGGATTCCAGCCTGAACTTCTGGTGGAAATTCCACCCTACCGGTTGCCCACTTTTCGGGCGCTGGGCACAAAGATGTGGCTGCGGATCTCCGGCTTTGTCCGGGAAGCGCTTCCGATCATCCTTGGGGCGATCGTGGCGGTGAACGTGCTCTATCAGCTGAACCTCTTTGCCCATCTGGCCGCAATCGCCGAACCTGTCATCACCAGGCTGTGGGGCATGCCCTCTGAGGCCGTTGTTCCCCTTCTGGTGGGAATCCTGAGAAAGGACGTAGCCCTGGGGTTGCTCGCTCCCCTGAATCTCACGGGAAAGCAACTGATCATCGGAAGTGTGCTGCTGGCGATGTTCTTTCCCTGTATCGCGACCTTTGTGGTGCTGTTCCGAGAGCTGGGTTTCAAAGACGGGCTGAAATCCTTGGGCATTATGCTGCTAGCCGTGTTCCTCACCGGCAGCGTTCTGAATCTCATTCTCCGATGAGGCTGCGTTCACGCCGATGGAAGAGGATATCCGCCGCTGGTTTGGTGAACAGGGGCAGCGATTTCTGCGGAAGGTGGGCCTCCGACCAGGGGATCTCGTTTTGGACTTCGGTTGCGGCAGGGGCTGCTACACGATTCCGGCGGCTAAAGTGGTCGGCAGTGGCGGCGTTGTTTACGCCGTGGACAGAAACAAAACTATCCTCTCGGAGCTGATCCGAGAGGCCTTATCCCGGGATCTGAAGAACATCGTCGCCCTGCATTCCTTCGAACAGATGAAGAAATCTCTGGGCACCAGATCCCTCGACGTTGTTCTGCTGTACGACGTGATTCACCACTACTATTTCACCAGAGAGCAGAGGGATGATCTGCTTGTGAGCCTGGCCTCTACAGTCTCCCGGGACGGGATCGTATCGATCTTTCCGCAACACATGTCTCTATCGGAGCTCGAAGGATCAAAGAAACAGCTGCGAGCTCTGGGATTCACTTTTGAAACCCGGATGGAAGCCGAGCTTCTTCATGACAACCGCTTCAAGTCGGATCGCATCTACACTTTCGGCAGATCCGCAACAGCGGCCAGCAGGGTGTTCACACTCTGCTGACCGTGGGAATCAGGACTCGCCGGGAGGCCATGGCTTCGTTCTTCAGCTCCTCGACAAACTCCCGCTTCGCGGGTACAGGTACAGCGGCGCCGAAAAATCCTGCATCCCGAACTCTGGCGGCCCGCAGTTGCAGGCGGGGATCCCCTGAAACTCGGTCCATGAAAAACAGATGATCCGCCGCCTGTTCCAGGATGATGATTTTCTTAAGAAGAATGCTCGAGCTTACCGCGAGCAGGTAGGTCCCACTCCCTGGATTTCTGATCGTATCCAGGAGCATCTGAAAAAACTGCTCACCGTAGGTCGGCGACATTAAAAGGAGATTGAGTGCATTGGCAAAGATCAGAACCGGCCCCTGCCCTTCCAAAGAGGCGGAGGTCAGGGCAAGGGCTTCCTGCCAGACTTTTGGGTTTAATATATTGCAGCGAATCGAATTGCTCCCTGCCGCCTCCACGCAACCTTCCCGCGAATCCAGGCCGGCATCTAAAAGAATGAAAAAGTGGGAGTCGGGGAACTCCTGGAGGGAAAGACCGTACAAGCCCCTGAGTCCTCTCTCGAACAGCTGAGGATAGGCGGAGTGGATCGGAATAAAAATGATCCTGCCCCCCCGCCTCAGCCAGGAGCCGGCAAAGGACAACCCAACGAAGGGTTTGCCCGTGCCGCTGGGCCCGGAAATCACGATCGAGGAAGGAATGGGGAGTCCGGAGGGCAGAAGCGAATCGAACCAGCCGATACCTGTAACAAAATTGGTGGTGTTTGCCCTTAGTTCCGCCTCGTGGACTCCGACGGACCTTCCGTTGCCACCCTTTGAGCCGTATGGTTTCATCTTCCTCCTCCTGTCTATAGTCCATGCTTGCACTACGGGCCTTACCAGTCCGCCAGCTCATAGGTCATGGAGGAAAGCGGCGCTTTCAGGCTGTTCAGAACCCGCTCCAGAACAACCCCCTCTCTGCGAGGCAGGTCGTATCCAAAACTCGCCTTGATCGCCAAGGTGACGAATTGTACGGATCGATCCAGTGCGATCGGCAGGCTGTCGCCCTGAAGCAGGCTGCCCAGAACTACACTGGCAAAGGCATCCCCGGTTCCCGGGTAGTAGGCGGGAATGAACGGGCAATCTACTTTCCAGAAGCGCCCGTCCTCCCGGCTGTAGGCAACTACAGAGGAGGTCTGCTCGGCTCGATCCAGGGGAACACTTGTGATGATTACAACGGAGGGACCGGAATCCGACAGACGGATCAGCCGTTCCTTCAACTCTCCCGGATCGATCTCTGTGCTGTACTCGCGGTCAAGCAGAAAGCAGCACTCCGTGAAATTGGGTGTGATGACCTGGGCGCGCTCGACCAGTCGGCGCATGCCCTGTATCAATTCGGGACGGATAGGTCCGTAAGGTTTTCCGTCATCCCCCATCACCGGGTCGATCAGGACCAGTTGATCTTCCCGAGAGAATGCTTCGATAAACCCGGAAACGATTTCGATCTGCTCGGAAGAGCCTAGGAAGCCGCTGTAGATCGCATCGAAGGAAAGCTCCAAATCCCGCCAGTGCTCGATTATGCTGCGCATATGGCTGCTCAGATCCACCAGGCGGTAGTTTTCGAAACCACCGGTATGGGTTGACAGCACCGCCGTGGGCAGAGGACAGACCTGGATGCCCATGGTCGATAGCACCGGGATGATCACGGTCAGGGAGGCCCTTCCGAATCCCGAGAGATCGTGAATTGCGGCGGTGCGCGGTACCGGGGATTTCATGCAGAGGCTTTCTTTCTCGCAAATGCTCTGAGGAAGAACTTCTTCCCGTCGTACTCCGTCTCCACCAGCAATCCGCTGTCAAGCAGATTCTGTACCACGGACCACTGCGTCCCGGTTCTGTTGAGCAGCTCCTTGACGGCTTGTTCCCGCATCGGATGCACGGCGGTTATGCTCAACAGATCCTCCTCGGGATTTCCGGAAGAGGCGAAGGCATTGCCCTCGTAGCCGATGAGATGCTCCACCCGTTCAACCTCCCTGCCCAGGATCTGATGAGCCCTGGCCACGATCTGTTCGCCCGGAGGAAGTACCCAACTCTCCGCCGGAGGCCGGGTCGGAATGGATATGTAGGAGGCATGAGGGGCGAGTCGGGCAAGGAAGGAAGCGATGCCATTGAGGTTATCCTCCCCGTCGTTGAGGCCTGCAATAAGCATGGTTTCGGTAACCAAGGTCCCCGAATAGCCCCTGCGAAACTCCAGCATGCCCTCAAGAATGCCCTGCAAGCGTAGTCGCGAATGAGGCCGATTCACCTTCCGCCACGTCCTTTCCCTCGCCGAATCTATCTTGAAAGAGACCCAGTCGGCGCTGTGCAGAGCCGTACGCACATTCTGACGTTCGATTAGAGTGGCGTTTGTAATCACGGCGATCTTGGTCCCCAACGGCTTCAACTGCTCGATCGCTTCTCCGATGTGAATATCAAGGGTGGGCTCGCCATCAGGAACGAAGGTCAGATAATCGGCGGTGATCTTGGATTCGGCGACTTTTTTTGTAACTGCTCGCACAACGTCCTCCGGAGCGTAGAATGCGGAAGGCTCTACCTGGAAGCGCAGGGTACGCCCCACCTGGCAGTACACGCAGGAGTAGGTGCACACCTTGTGGGGAATGTTGTTGATCCCCAGGCTGCGGCCCAGGCGCCTTGAGGGAACCGGCCCGAAGGCAATCCTGATGGGCGTCTCTCTGTCTTTTCCCGAATCATCCGGCACTGTATTCATAAATGTTCTCCTGTCCTGCCACTTGCTTCTTTATTGACCGAAATATCCGTACGAACTCGTCATTCTCCTCCGGCGTGCCCACGCTCAAGCGGATAAATCCGGCGCCGAGCTGGTGAGACACGTCCATGACCAGTATTCCTCGATCCTTCAGTTCCTCGGCCAGAGCCGGTATCTCCGATCTGAGGAGCAGAAAATTGGTGCTGCTCGGATAAACTCGAACCCCCAGGATCCCCAATTCTCTGCACAGCTTCTCCCGCTCTTCCATGATGCGCTGAACGTTCTTCCACATGTAGTCCGGATGCAGCAGCGCCTCGGTGGCCGCCTGCAGGCTCGGCTGTGGCAGAAACGCAAACGAAGGACAGAATGTATCCAGGAAAGCCTCTCCGGCTATCATATAGCCGACGCGCACACCGGCCAGGCCGAAGGCCTTGTCCAGGGTGCGGGTCAATGCCAAATTGGCATGGGCGTCAACCATGCCCGCGAAGGTCAAACCGGAAAACTCGAAGTAGGCCTCATCCACGACCAGGAGCGTGTCCGGCCGATCGAGAATGAGCTCTACCGTCTCTCGGTCCAGAATGAGCTTTCCCGTCGGGTTGTTGGGGTTATCGAGAATCACCAGGCTCGGCTCCTGCAGTTCCTCGAGCAGAGGCTCAGGAGCCAGGGTGAACTCCGGTCGGCCCAGCCGGATGCTGACCAGCTTGCGGGCGAAACGCCTGGCCACCGATACGGTGGGAAGAAACGTCGGATTGACCATCACAACCTTTCTTCTGCCGGCGAAGCACAGTACCATCTCCCGCAGCAGGAGATCCGAGCCCGTGGCGATTACGATCTTCTCCCGGCTTACCCCGGTATACTCGGCAAGCAGAACTGCGAATCGCTGGAGAGCATCCGTGTCCGTATACCGATTCAAGCTCCTGAGGCCCTGTTCAGCGGCTCTGACGAGATTCTCCGGAGGGGAATAGGGCATCTCGTTCAAATCGAGCTTTAGCCATCGCCTCACGAATGCACCTCCATTCCAGCGTGAAAGTTGTTTCACCAACCAGGTTCGAGCACCTCAAGATGGACTCGTTGGTCCTGAGCATACCGATGCAAACGCCGTGCCACCACGAACAGATCGGGCCGCGTGAAGCGGGATTTGCAGTAGAGCGTTAGATGTTATAGAGTTACGAGGAACGGTGATATCGACGAAGTTGCCTCTCTTTCCCACTCTGGGGCAATACCATTGCATTTTGCATTAGTTTCCATCCCGGGAATCGGGATTTCCTTTGCTAGAAGCACCGGGGGGAGCCCCACTTCTTTGCTAGGCAGGTTTATTTTCAGTGCCCAGGTCAAGGGTCTCCCGGATCGAAGCCAGGAGGGGAAGCCGCAACGCCGCATCCACGAGTACGCCGAAAACGAATACGTAATGGGGACCGATATGCTCCCAGATCAATCCGCCCAGAAGAGGCGCCGGCACGCTGACCAGACCGCGGATCAAGCCGATGAGGCCGATCCACCGTCCCATCTGTTCTTTCGGAACGATTTCCGAGGCCATGGCGGCGCCCAGGGCCGTGGCAATGCTGTTGAATCCGAAACAGAGACCGGCCATGAACAGCATCATCGGTCCTTTAGATCCGATCAGCAGCGCGGTGGAGAGATAGCTGATTGGAGCGATCGCGAAAAGCAGCTTCTTGCGCCCGTAACGATCCGCCATTCTTCCAAGGGGAAGGGCGAATAGCAGGGGCGCGATACTGATCGTAACGGCGATGCCGGCCAGCTGAAGCTCGGCAGCACCTTTGATCTGATGGGCAAACAGGGGCATGTAGGGCTTAACCATGGACCAGGGTATATCCATGAGAGCAAGCATTGCCATAACCCGGATCAGCACCGGCCTGCCCCGGAAAATTTCGGAAAAATCGGAGAGCCGAAGCCTCCCCCTGCTCACCTTGTTTTTTTCGGGTTCCCGGACGAACAGGAGCAGAAGTGCCATGATAGCAGCGAAGAAGGCAATCTGGATGAAATACAACGGGCGAATGCCGCCGACGTTGATTCCCCCCGACAGCGTGACCAACCAGGCGGCCAGCATGGGGGCGAGCAGGGTGAACGTGGCGGAGAGAGTCCTGCACAAACCCCTGGCCGTTGCCCTCTCTTCATTGCGCAGCTCTCTGGCTCCGATTACCGTACAGGAGGTACAGGTGATGCGGACGCCCATGTAGAGAAAACCGATGCCTGCGTACAGCAGGCGCCAATCGGGGGCAAGCGCGTAGCACAACCCCGAGAGCAGAAGAAGCAGGGTGCCGGCCAGGAGAACTTTCTTGAGGCTGTAGCGATCGATCAGCCATCCAGCCGGTACGGTGACCATGGCTGCGACCGCATTGCCCACGCTCAGCACGGATCCGAGCTGCACCGGATCTGCGCCCAGAGCCACTGCATAAATCGAGTTGTACTGACTTGTTAAATTCAAACCCAGAGCATGAAGGGCGCGGCGAACGAGCATGACCTTGAAGTTCCGGGTCTGGCGCCGGATAAAGGCGCCGGATCGGTAAAATAGTGTTCGTAAGGAAGCCATCATTCAGGTTTTCTACTTTTCCTTTTGGTATCGAGTCTATGAGTAGCTCTACGACTCCAGGGCAGCGGCGGCTGCACAGCCACGACAAATCCCTCTTTGAAAACAAGATACATACCTCAACCAGGAGGTGCAGTAGGGGAGCACCACAGCTTCATATCTCATACACTCGCCCCATTTGGTCATATTTTTTGAGCATTCAACCGGGATTGACGTTCAATAAGTCAAACATTATACTAAAGTTGAAACAAAGATCAAGTGGTCTTGGTGGAGGTCGCGTATGGATGAGGCAAAGCTCCGGATGAATCAGAAAATGTCGATAGAATCGGAGATTTCCTTCGAGCACTGTTCGATCGTTGCCTGCGGCACCCTGAGCATGGAGTTGAATCAACTGAAGAGAAGCGGCTTCCTGAACGCCAGGAGGATCGAGTACACCAAGCCCGGCAGGCACGAGGTCCCCAGGGAGTTGGAGCAGCAGTTGGTGGACCGAATCGCTAAGGCGAAGAACCATACAGAGGCGATTATCGTCGTGTATGGGGGTAAGTTCTGTTTCATCGATATGAACGACCCGGGTCGAACCATCGATCATGTCATCGAGGAACAGGGCAAGCATATTGCCAGGATCAACGCAACGCACTGCGTGGATATGCTGGCCGCCGCCGAGCAGAGGGAGAAGATCAGGGACGGAGAGAAGGTATTCTGGCTGACCCCCGGTTGGATAGTACACCGAGATCTTGTGTTCCAGGACTGGGACAAGGGCAAGGCCAACGAGACCTTCCCGCAGCATAGAGGAGGAGCCATCGTTCTGGATTCTGTTGGATTCTGGGACGATTACTCCGCCAGGCACCCGGAGAAGCTTCTCGGCTTCTCCGACTGGATGGGTATTCCTATACGTCCCTACAACGTATCTCTTTCCCGACTGAAAAAGCTGCTGAGCGAGTGTGCCGCTCAGGTACACCAGTCATTGGGATTGGACGTATCCAGAAGCGAGACCGGAAAGCGGGGTTAGTGCAAAGCGGAGAGTGTGGATTAGGAGCAGGGGGCAGCCTGGCTCGAGATTGCGATCGGCATTGGAAAATGGAAAACAAGCTGAGTTCAACCCTTGAAGACTACCTAGAAGCGATTTTTCGCCTGGAAAAGAAAAACCGGACCGCCCGGGTGCGAGATATCGCTCAATATGTGGGAGTGTCCAAGTCTACGGTAAGTGCCGCCCTGAAAAGTCTGGCCAGCAAGAAACTCATCCAGTATGAGCCCTACGAGTTCATCCTGCTCACTGAAGAGGGACGAGAAAAAGCGGCAACCATCGTGTTGAATCACTACATCATCAGCCACTTTCTGCAGAGCGTGCTCGCCTTGAGCCGGGAGAGAGCGGAACGTATCGCCTGTGGGTTCGAACACGCCGTGGACCAGGAAGCGATCGAGCGTTTCGTTTGTTTTTTGGCTTTCATCGAGAAGCCCTCTTCCGCCGGGGAGCAACTGCTAAGGGAGTTCAGACTTTTCCTCAACAAGGGCTCGGAAGCCAGAATCTGCCGGGAGTTCTTCCCGGAGTACCGGGCCAGGATTGAAGCAGAAATCGACAACCTCTGAGGATCGCACTGGAGGGGTAGACAGGCATTGCCGGGTCCGGCACTTGTCCCGGGCCGTTGCGGCGCGTTCATCCCCTGCGGCTGCGGCCGTCGTATCCCGGCACATCCAGCTCCAGAGCTTTTATCTTGCGATACAGGGTACTGGGGTCGATTCCCAGCTCCCGGGCTGCTGCGCCGCGGTTCCCGTGAACGCGCCGCAACGCTTCGCCGATCAGGTGCTTTTCCATGGCCTTGAGGGAGGCGGGCCGGAACTGACCGACGCCGATCGTGCCGTAGTGCCTCAGCTCCGGCGGTAGATGGTGCAGCTCGATCCACCCGCTGCGGCACAGTACGAAGGCCTGTTCGATGATATTCTCCAATTCCCGCACGTTGCCCGGATACTCGTATTCCATCAGCCGGCTCATCACCTCATCCGACACGCCCAGGATATCCTTGCCCTGAAGATGGGTGAACTTGGCCACCAGGTGATCGACCAGCAGGGGAATGTCCTCCCGCCGCTGCCGCAGCGCAGGGATCTTGAGCTGGATGACCCGGATTCTGTAGTATAGGTCGTCGCGAAACCGCCCCTCCCGCACCAGGCGAACCAGATCCTTGTTGGTAGCAGCCACAACCCGAACATCCACCTTGACAGGCTCGACTGAACCGAGGGGTTCGACGATCCGGTCCTGAAGGACCCGAAGAAGGCGAACCTGCATGGCCGGGGAAATGTCTCCGATCTCATCGAGAAAGATCGTTCCCCCGTCGGCTAGGGCGAAACGACCGGGCTTGTCGTGGCGGGCGTCGGTGAATGCCCCCGCCTTGTGGCCGAAAAGCTCGCTCTCCAAGAGCGTATCCGGCAAGGCGGCGCAGTTGACAACGACGAATCTGCCGTTGCCCCGTGGCGAGAGATGATGAATTGCCTGGGCGAACAGCTCTTTGCCTGTTCCGCTGGCCCCCTCTATCAGAACGGTACTGGAACTTTCGGCGATCTGGGGCACCACGTCGAAGAGTTTCCGCATGGCCGGGCTGTGGCCGACGATATCCTCGAAGGTGTAGCGCTCCTGCAGCTCTTTCTGAAGCTGCTCGACCTGGCTGAGATCCTGGAAGGTCTCCACCCCGCCGATGACCCGCCCGCGTTCATCGTTGACCAGGGCGGTGGCAAGACGAACAGGAACCCGTCTACCGAGATGATTGACGATGCTGGCGGTGGCATTGACCACCGGAACTCCCTGCCTGAAGGTACGCTTCAATGCGCAGTCCTTCTCACACACATCGGCCCGGAGGATCTCCGAGCAGAGCCGGCCGAGGGCCTGCTTTCGGCCGATTCCCGTAATCCGCTCGGCAGCCTGGTTGAAGCTCGTAATATGCCAGTCCAGATCAACGGTAAACACCCCCTCATTGATCGAATCCAAAATGACGCTCTGCCTGCTCTCCATCGCCTTTCCCCCATGCATGCTCTTGAATGGTTATTCGTGCATTTCGCATGTTATTTTACCCTGTACTATTGCATAATGCAATAACTAAGAAAGCAGCCCCTGGTCGGCGTCGCGGAACAAATCCAGCGCCCACCAAGAATTATCGGGAAACAGAGCCAGGGCTCGGCCTAGGGCACGGGTTTTGCATACAACCAATCGATATGGCTAACATGTACTTTCCCCAATACGCCCGGGGTAGAAGCGGAATCGAGCTACGGCCAGGGCAGACCGTTCTGCAGCACATCCGCCGAATCGGGGGGGTGGAGATAGACTCCGAGTGCGGGGGACAGGGAAACTGCGGTCGGGATATCATCCGTCTGGAACGGGGTGCAAGTTCGCTCAGCCCGGTGACCCCGGCCGAGCGCCGTTTGCTCGGAAGGAGCAAACTGGAGCGCGGACAGCGTCTGGCTTGCCAGGCCAAGGTCACGGATAGCCGACAGGACATCACCGTGTACATTCCGAATTTCGGGAAGTACACAGTTCTATCCGACTACGCCCAAACCGAGGTGGATCTGGATCCCTCGGTCCGTCGTGTTGACAACCGGGTGATCACTGAAGACGGCCGGGCCCTGGGACCCTACCAGGGCGGTATCTACGGGCTGGCGGTAGACGTGGGCACCACAACGCTGGCACTGCAGGTGGTGGATCTGGAGAAAGATCGCAACCTGGGCACCACCATGGCCAGCAAGAATCCGCAAATAGCCTACGGGAACGAGGTGATTTCCCGCATCGGCTACACCATCGACCATCCGGGTGGACTGAAAGAGCTTCAAGCGGCGGTCATCGAGGGGATCAACCAGTCCCTCTGCGAGTGGGAAAAGTTGCTGCCCACGGAACAGGGAATAACCGGGCACATCTACGAAGCGGTGATCGTGGGCAACAGCACCATGCGGGATCTTGTCTTCGGCAGGGAGGTACGCGGCCTTGGCTTCATCCCCTTCGAAGCCGAAGATCTCTCCGCGCTCATGACAACGGCCGCAGATATCGGCCTCAACATACACCCCAAGGCGCCCGTGTACGGCCCTCCGCTGATCGGCGGCCACGCAGGTTCCGACTGCCTGGCCGACATCATCGCCACGGGCCTGTATGAAGGTGAGCAGGTCGGTATGATCATCGATATCGGCACCAATGGCGAGGTGGTGATCGGCAACCGGGGCAAGATGTTGACAGCCTCCTGCGCCGCGGGCGGCGCCTACGAGGGATACCAGATACGCTGCGGGGTCGGAGCCATCGAAGGGGCGATCACCCGCTTCACGATCGAGGACGGCCGGGCCTGTTACCAGACCCTGGGTGGCAAGCATGCGGTTGGCGTGTGCGGTTCAGGGGTCATCGACCTGCTGGCCGAAATGCTGCGCCACGGAATCATGGACCGGCGGGCGCGCATCAGCAAGGACTACTGTTTCTCCGACAGCCTCTGCATCACCCAGGAAGACATCAATGAGCTGATCATCGCCAAGGCGGGCCTACGCACCGACCAGGATCTCCTGATGCGCTACTACGGGGTGAAGCCCGAGGCACTGCAGCGTGTCTATCTGGCCGGGGCCTTCGGGAATTTCATGGATATCGACAACGCAATGGCCATCGGTTTGCTGCCGCGAATCGAAAAAGACCGCATTGTCCGCTTCGGAAACGGCGCCCTGGCCGGTGCCAGAGCTATGCTCTGCTCGAAACAGAAGAGAGCGGATGCGGAAAGACTCAAAAAAAACCTCACCCATCTGAAACCCAACGAAATCGAAGGACAGAGCTTCCAGTATCTGGTGGCGGAAAAAATATACTTCGATTGACAAATGGCCAGAATCGAAGCCTTCGAAGCACACACCAAAGCATACGATGAGTGGTTTTCCCGCAACCCCTACGTCTATCGCTCCGAGCTCAAAGCCGTAGCTCACTTCATTCCCACGGCCGGTGAGGGCCTTGAAATCGGAGTGGGAAGTGGAAAATTCGCCGAGCCCCTTGGTATAAAGGTCGGATTGGAACCCTCCCCCCGGATGCGCAGGCTGGCCGAGTCCCGGGGGATCCGGGTTTTTGACGGCGTAGCCGAGAGCCTCCCCTTTCCGGATTCCTGTTTCGACTTCGCCCTCATGGTAACCACAATCTGCTTCGTCGATGATGCAGCCAGAGCTTTTCAGGAGGCCGGAAGGGTGCTCAGGACAGAGGGGGTTTTCGTGATCGGCTTCGTGGACAAGGACAGCCCTCTGGGCCTGCTCTACCAGCAACGCAAGGAGCGCAACCTCTTCTACCGGGATGCGACATTCTATGCATCTACCGAGATTATTTCCCTTCTGCAACAAAACGGATTTGAACGCCCTCAAATCATTCAGACTGTATTCGGCAAGCTGGAGGAGATCCGTTCCGTCCAGGATTTCGAAAGCGGCTACGGGAAGGGCGGCTTCGTAGTCATGCAGGCTCGCAAAGAGCACTGATGGATTGAAAAAGACTTGACATTCGGGAAGATTGATACTAAATTTATTATGAGCATATGCTTAAAACTTATCGACAGGAGAGTTTATTGAGTGGCCCGCCCCGTCAAACCCCGTTGGATCGGCTTTAATCCGCCCAGCGTGTGCTTCATGCCCCAACAGGTGTTCGCTCAGCCGACCAATTTAACGGTATTGACCCTGGATGAGCTGGAGGCGATCCGGCTTGCGGATATGGAGGGCCTCGGCCAGCAGGAAGCGGCCGGAAGGATGAATGTTTCCCGGCCAACCTTCGGCAGAATCGTCGAGCAGGCGCGAGGAAAAGTGGCCTCAGCCCTGGTCAATGCAAGGGCAATCGGCATCGAAGGTGGGGTTGTGCGCTTCCATCCCCCCTACGGACATGGCTGGGGCGGAAGGAGAGGCGGAGGCGGACCGCATGGCCATGGCCACGGTAGGAAAACGTGGCCCTAGACTATACACGGAGGAGGTGAGAGATTATGCCAAGAGGAGATAGAACAGGTCCCGCCGGAATGGGCCCGATGACAGGCAGAGCGGCAGGCTACTGCGCCGGCTACAGCACTCCGGGATACATGAATCCCTATGGCGGCCGGGTTTCACCGGGTGCGCCTTTTTGGGGTGCCGGCAGAGATGCCGGCTCGTACCCGTACAACGCCGCAGCCGGCGGCGGGGGTGCGTACCCGGCCTACGGACCTTTTCGCCCCAGGGGTCGCTTTTTCGGCTTCGGGTTCGGCCGGGGCCGAGGCGGCTTTGGCAGGGGCAGAGGTCGGTGGTAAAACGGAAAAATTTATTCTTATAGAGGAGGCAACTTATGCCAAGAGGAGACGGAAGCGGTCCCGCCGGAATGGGACCAATGACAGGCAGGGCGGCCGGATTCTGCGCCGGCTACAACGCCCCGGGATATATGAATCCCTACGGCGGCAGAATGGGCGCCGGCTTCGGCAGGGGGAGAGGACGCGGGTGGGGTGCACCCTACCCGGCAGCAGGCTGGAACTCATGGAGCCCGCCCTACGGCGGGTATGCGTACCCCCCGCAGTACTCAGCGGACCAGGAGAAGGAAAGCCTTCAGAACCAGGTGAAGTTTTTCGAGGATCAGTTGACGGCCCTGCGAAATCGCATCGATGAGCTTGAGGAGGAGAACTCCAAAGATAAATAGGCGGATCTCAGGTTCGGGGGGAGGTGACTCCCCCCGGGTCTGTCTCCCCCCAGGTGTGTGCGTTAGCGCTCCTGTTAGGCCCACCAATCCCCGGTCGTAGAACAGGAGGGATTTCAGGCTCCCGTTTTACCCTCTTTCCTAACCAACCGCTCTACTATCAATCCGTTTCCTATCGAAAACAGGATCATGAGACCTGTCACGATCACCACCACCCTAAGCCCGAAGTAGTAGATCATCATGGGAATAAGAGGGATCTTCACCGCCCGGTTGTAGAGGAATACGGCGATCAGGGCATCCCTCATGCCTTTCGCTTTCAATTCCCCCAGCAACGGATACCACAGGTAGATCGGACCCATGGACAGGATACCCGCGACAATCGCAACAGGCCATCCGCGTATATTCGAGCCCTTTCCCAGATAGCGGCTTACGATCTTGGGATTGAGAAAGAGGTTGGAGAGAAATACAAGGGCAAACACGACCCCCAGAATCGGGAGCATCTTCTTCAAGAGAACCAGGAATACTTCCAGGGCCGACACCACGATCTGCAGGTTCCACAATCCCAGGAACAAGTACAGCAGGGCCACGGCTATCAGAAACAGCCAGTTGGCTCCGATTTTTTTTAGAGGATTCTTCATCCGAAGAGTCCCGATATCAGCACGGTCAGGACCGCTATGGCAATGGCCATGAGAAAGCTGATTCCGTTTCGCAGCAGGGCAAATTTCCTGCCGAGCATCAGACTCTCAGCGGGAAGCTGTACGGTTCCGATAGTCACCCAGCTCACGATAAATGCCAGCACCGCAACCAGGCTAACCCCGCTTATCAGCAGCTCCCCCCCGATGAGGTAGCTGGTGAGGGGATTACCGGCTGCTATGCTTCCAAATACGGCACCGATCAACGGATCCAGCGCGTTATTGCCCGTGAAGATGCGGGAAAAAAACTCTTTCGGCACCAGCGTGTTGATCAGTCCGATGAGCAGCAAGACGCCGAGAAGGATCGGACTGCTCATCTTGATGTTGTTCAGCAACCCTCTAACGGCGCGCTTCCATCGGGACGACTCCACCCTGTTCCTCCTTCTAGGCAAAACCGTTACACCTGCGCTCGGACAGTAATCGAGAGACGAATAGAGAGAAGAGCTCCGTCAGCTCACGGGGTTATGTTCAGGTACTCCTTGACCTTGGCCACCAGGACGTCCGGGGCTACCGGTTTGTCGTAGAAGTAGTCAACGGGCAGCCACTGCTCATCGGGGGCGAAACGGTAAGGCACCTTCTTGACTTCATGCACCGCGGTCAGCAGGACGATCGGAAGCTCCATTAGTTTCAGCTCCTCCCGGATTTTCCGGGCAACCTCGAAGCCTTCGAAACCACTGGGCATCATCACATCCAGGATAACAAGATCCGGTGATTCCGCTTGCACCTTCTGCAGCCCTTCCTCCGGGTCGTAGGCAGCTGCGACCTGGAAACCGCTCTTCTCTAGTACAATCCGGGTTGTGTCTTGAAAATCCTTGTCATCATCGATAACGAGTATCTTGGGCATTTCTATCCTCCCCCTACGACATCGCCAGCAAAGCGGATTCCGCCGCATTGACGAATTGATAAGCCACGGGCGAGGCGGTCAACGCCGGATGGGTTCCCATCTGGAAGCAGGCGATGTCATCGATGGTCATCTTGTGCTGAATGCAGGCACTGGCCGTGTTAACCAGCTCTCCTACGGCATGGTCCCCCATCATCTGCGTGCCAATCAGGACCTTAGTGCGCTTTTCGAAGATCAGCTTGACCTTCTGGTTTGCCACACCGGGCATGCTGCCGGGATGGCGATTCGGGCCTTCCGCTGTTCCCGTGATCACTTCGTAGCCCTGATGTTTGGCGAAGTTTTCCGTCATTCCTGCCACGGCAAAAGCCCGATCGCCGATGGCTGAGGAAAACACCCCGATGGTTCCGACGCTTTCCCGCTGGATTCCGAACAGATTGGCGCCGGCGATCCGGGCTTCCGAGCAGGCTATGGAAGCAAGCTTTAGCTTGGAAGGTTTACCTCCGAAGAAGGAGAACTTCTCCGTGCAGTCTCCACAGGAGAAGATGTTTTCGTCGATGGTGCGCATTGTTCGATCGACCCAAATCGATCCCGTGGGGCCAAGCCGAAGATTGGCATTTTTAGCAAGATCAATATTGGCTACGGTTCCGATGCCCACCACTACCATGTCCGCTTCCAGTACCTTACCGTCACCCAACTTCACTCCGCTAACCTTCTTGTCTCCCTCAATCGAGACGACCTTCTGATTGGCCAGGATCTTCACACCACGCTCGGTAAGGAGCTGTTCGGCCTCCGTGCAGAACTCCTGATCGAAGGCCAGCTGAAGACAATGGGGGAGGAGCTCGCAGATCGTTACATCCAGATTCCCCATTTTGTTCATCTCATCAGACATCTCGACACCGATAAATCCACCTCCGATTACCACAACTTTCTTGGAGCTCTTCATTTTCTCCTGCATGGCCCCGAGACGCTCGACATCCTTGAACACCGGATATACGTTTTCTTTTTCAAAACCGGGGATCGGCGGCATCATCGGCCGGGAACCCGTCGCGATAACGAGCTTGTCATAGACGATTTCTTCCCCGCCCTGGGTCTTCAAGCTCCGTTTTTCCCGATCGATTTCCGTGATTTCATCGATCAGGAAATCGACTCTGTTCTTCTCCAGAGGCGTATCCGGGATCAGGTTCTTCTGGGCGCTTCCAACTGTCCCGAAAATGTAGGGTATACCGCAGGGGATGGGAACCAGCTTCTCTTTGCGGATCAGCATGATCTTCTTGTCCGGGTAGCGCCTGCGGGCCGTGATTGCAGCGGTCAGCCCTGCAGCGCTGCCCCCGACGATTGCTACGTCTGTTTTCTTCATACGGATTCTCCTCCTGGTGTTACGGTCTTGCCGAACGCAATTGTTCTGGGCTCATTATAGTGAGAATATTCTCGATTTGCAACAGGAATTCCCCTGATTTTTGAGGAAAATTTGGAGGTTCTGCGTCAGGTTATCGTCGAATCAGCCCGCCCGGGCCTGGGCCCGAAGATGTTGCAGAACACCTCCAAAACCGTAGACAGTGGCGGCGACCACGGCGATTGTGCCGACTACCGACAGGAAACGGCCGATTCCCTGAAAGAAATCCGCGGTCAACAGGGTGAAGAGAATTCCCAGCAAAACGGGCCCTTTGAGTACCAGCAGTCCCAGGAGGGCGATCGTGTAGGCTTCAGACGGCCTAACATCCGGCGAGGCCTTGCGCAGCCACAACCCCAGGCGAAACGCCATGGCCACGTAACCGAGGTAGGCCAGGAACATCAGAATGATGGAAACAATGGGAATAACGAGAATGCCCACCACGGACACGATCAGCAGAGCCATAAGTACGGGGATGATCAGCACAGCTAGAACCAGATAGAGAATCGATCCCTTCCATCTGGTGGACAGCGTGGCACCCAAGCCTGACAGGTGAGTGCGTCCGAAGTGAACGAAGAGGAACAACACGAGCAGAAACAGACAAATCCCCAGTATCTCCATGATGAAGCGAAAGGTCGCTGCAGAGTGCTCGGAGCTCAACAGACTGAGAAAGGGAATCTTGATGTTCGGCAGGGATTGTTTATTACCCCCGATCTTCGAGCGCCTGTCCGCCTGGACGTTTCCGCCCAAGGCTACGGTATCTCCGGCTACGGTAGCTCCGGACAGCAGGTTGATGTCCGCTCCAAGGGTCCAGACATCCCCCTCCACGGTACCTTCCACCGTGACATCGCCACCAACGCTGATCACGTCTGCCCGCCTCACCCCGCGGATGGTTATGGGCCTGCCGATCCGCAATCCCGCGGGACTCAAAAAGGACAGGCCGTTCATGGCTATCAGGAAACTCTGCTTGCCCGCCCTCAGTGACAGCCGGATGGGAAAAAGATTCCAGGTACGCCCCGGACCCTGTTCTTCGGAACGCTCGAGAAACCCAAAGGCCAATCGAGCGCCGCCTTCAGTGGTTTCGAACTCCAATATACCAGGCTGAATGATGTATCGGTTTTCAACCTCCTGCTCTTGCGTATAAGCCCTGATTACTGTAAACAGGGCGAGCAAACCGATTACCGCAAACAGAATTCTTTTCACATTTATACCCTCTACTGTCAATATCGGGAGGTCATCAGACCCCAGGCGTTGATGGGCACACCGCGGCGGCGGATTTCGAAGTGAAGATGCGGTCCCGTGGACTTGCCCGTGTTGCCAACCGCCCCGATCCGCTGCCCCCGGGTCACCGTAGCCCCCCTGGCAACCCAGATCTGGCTGAGGTGGCCATACAGGGTGGAGTAGTTGATCTGATGTCGAATCATGATGTAGTTCCCCAGTACAGGATCCTTCCCCACTACGATCACTTTCCCATCCAAAGCAGCTCGCACCGTAGTGCCCACGGCCGCAGCCAGGTCGATTCCTCGGTGAAAGTGCATCTCATGGGTAAAGGGGTCCCGGCGGTACCCAAATCCCGAGGTCAACCAACCGGCAACAGGCTTCCGGAAGGCACTGCCGGTGATTACGCTGCGTTCTATCCCGGTATGCTGTACTCCCGGGAAAAACAGCTCGATCCCGGGGCTGATTTGAGATCTCTCGATACCGTTCACCGAGTATACGACCTCCACCGGAACGCCCTTCTCCTCGCAGAGGAGATCCAGATCTTTATCGATCTCAATATAGATCCCGTCCTGGTTGGGGATCTTTATCGCCTCACCAATTTGGATCAGGTGCACTCCGCTACCCCATTCACGATTGAGGGAGGCGATTGTATCCAAATCCATACCAAAGCGTTCCGCAATACCGGAGAGAGTATCACCGGAGCGCACCCTGTACAGCTTGATATCAATGGGCAGCACACTCAGAGAACCTCCGCCCACGGATTGTGCTTGCGAAACATCAATAGTATTATCGGCGGATTGCGGAGCTTCTCGCGCAGGAGTGCGTAAAACCCAGGACTCCGGATAGTACAGAAATCTCTGTTTTTCCAGCTGAACGATGCGGACCTGATAGGCAGATAGCCCGGCAGAGATTGCGACGAACAGTATGGCTATCAGTAAACGAATGTGCCTCTTCCAGAACCGCCAGGTAAACACCTGCAGCAGAATTTCCACCCTGTACAGAAAACGGATGATCAGCGTTTTCAGGGGGACAAGCAACCGTACCTGTAAGATGTGACGAACCCGCCGCCTTCCCGCTCTCAGGAGCTGCTGCAGGGAAAGCTGGGCAGAGCGAAACGTCCTAGTGCAGATACTCGAAAGGATCAATCGGCTCTCCTCGACGAAAGATCGAAAAATGAAGGTGACTACCCGTACTGTAGCCGGAATTACCCATATTGGCGATCCTCTGCCCCTGTGAAACACTCTCGCCTTTCTGCACGCGAAAGGTACTGAGATGTCCATAGAGGGTCTGAAATCCTTCAGGATGCGTCAGGATGAGGTACTTTCCGTACGTTGGATTGTACCCCAACATAGCCACCTTTCCCGACATGGAGGCAATAACCGGGGTTCCCACAGGTCCGGCCAGATCGACACCGTTGTGAAACCTTCGCATGCCCGTAAACGGATCCCTACGCATGCCGAATCTATCTGTAATCCTACCCTTGGTCGGGTAGATGAACAAGCGTCCGAAAACCCGATTGCGCTCCATCTCACTGAGGCGTGCATTGGGAATAAACAACTCCTGGCCTGGCACAATCATCGATGTCCCGAGATTGTTCCAATCCAGCAATTCGTTGAGTGCGACCCCGAACTTCTTGGCTATACCGCCGAGGTAATCCCCACGCCTCACCCTGTATTTCAGACCGCTGGAGTTCGGGATCGTCAGGACTACACCTACTTTCAGACCCCTGGCATCCTGAATATTGTTGAAGCTGATCACGGTATCCATACTGAGGTTAAAACGCTGGGCGATTCCCGAGATGGTATCCCCGCTACGAACTGTATAACTCGAAGTTGATATCGAGTCAAGAAAATTCTCGTCCGGGGTAATAAGGTCGCCTTGTCCCTGCTCTTCTGGGATGAGATACTGAATCATCGCGTTTTCGATATCTTCGCTCATGGGCAGATCGATTTCCCCCTGAAGAGGCGTCAAGAAGGACAGGCGGAAACCCAGGGGAATGAGCAGGCAAAGGGCCAGGACCGCTGCCAGTATCAAATCCCCCCGGGGGATTTTTTTCAGCAATCCCCGAATCACTGAAGGAAGTTTTCCTGTCCGAAAAAACGTAGGGATCTCGGCAACCTTGGCGCGGGGGATCGGAGGACTGCGGCGGGAAGTCCCCCGCTTGGGACGCCGTATCTGCTGTGCCTTCCGCCAGCTGTCTCGTTTTATCGGTTGAGATCGCCGAATCCCGGGGTAGGTGAACTCCAGGATTTTGGCTCCCCCCTTGCGTTCATTCGCCGGCCGCCGGCGTTGGACTCTCTGCTGCTCGATAACTGCAATCAAACCGGTGAAATCCTCTCGGTCCCAGCTGCTGTGATGTCCTCCGGGCCAACCTTGCTCGGAGTTTTCTACATGTCCTCAATCGTAATATCGCTCCCTGCGGTCGCGATGTCCTCCAGGCCAACATTAACCGAATTATACTACTTGCCTACAATCGTAATATCGACATTAAATGCGTGCCATATTATGATGAAAGGGCGAAAAAAGGGCGAGAATTCTACACCTTGGGAGCTAATCCATCCCAGTGACATGAACAACACCAAAGAACGAAGAAGGTTGTACTTCTTCATTCTATTTCTAGCCGCATTGGTTCTGTTGATCCTAGGCAGGCTGATGCAACTGATGATTTTCACACCCCGAAGCGATGCGCCGGATTCAATTACCCTCCCGGTGGTCGAGCGCGGCCCGATTCTCGATAGAAACGGGAAGATCCTGGCCATCTCCACCCGGCTGGACTCGGTTGCCGCCTGGATACCCGACGTTGCGAATCCAACGGAGCCCGCGGAGCTGTTGGCACGGATCCTCGAGATCCCCTACGACAGCATCCTCACCCTCCTGGAAAACAATACCGGCTTTGTGTTCATCAAACGCAAAGTAACACCCACTGAGTCGGAAGAGATCCAGGACTTGAAAGAGGAGGGAAAACTGGCCGGCATCAATCTGGTTCCGGAGTTCGGGCGCAACTACCCGGAACAGACCCTGGCTTCTCACGTTATAGGGTACGTAGGGGTAGACAATATCGGGTTGGACGGAATCGAGTATACCTTCAACAATGTGCTCTCCCCCCCGGCGGTGAGCACGGTTCAGGAGCAGAGGGAGGTGATCGGGAACCAGGTATTCCTCACCCTGGATATCAATATCCAGCAGGTGATCGAAGAATACGCCCGCGGAGCCTACGAAGACAATGACGCAGACGCCGTCTATATTCTGGTAATGGAGGCAGATACTGGACAGATCCTCGGTTACTGCGGGATCCCCAACTTTGACCCTAACGAGTACAACCGCTTCGACAGCAATTCCTTAAAGAATCTTCCGCTGGTGCAAGCCTTCGAACCGGGCTCTGTTTTCAAGATCTTCTCGATATCCTCTTTTCTCCAGCTCGGGGGGATCGATGCCGAGGAGGAGTTCTTTTGTGGGGGTGTCTACCAGATGGACCTTCCCGACGGCCAGATGATCGAGATCAGGGACCTGGCCAGCCACGGATGGGTCACAGCCCAGAAGATTTTAAAGTACTCCTGTAACGTCGGCGCCGGGCTGGCCTCTGAGAAGGTAGGGGAGGAAGAGTTTCACAAGATGCTGGTGCTCTTCGGTTTTGGCAAGCCGACGGAGCTACCGCTTCCCGGTGAAAGCGCGGGTATCCTGGCCGACCCGGCGCGTTGGTCGGCACGCAGCAAGGCGACGATCGCCTTTGGTCAGGAGGTGTCGGTTTCCTCCCTGCAGATTCTGCAGGCAGCCACGGTGTTCGCCAACAGGGGATTGATCTTGAAGCCCCACATTATACGAAAGATCGTTTCCCCCCAGGGCGGGACGATCCGAGATCAGGACAGGGAGCCGCTGCGGGAAGTTCTGTCATCGGAAACCGCCCAACAGGTTCTCGAAATGATGGAAACAGCCACACAGGACGGTGGTACCGCCCGGCGGGGACGGGTGGAGGGTGTGCGGGTTTCGGCGAAGACGGGAACAGCGCAGGTGCTGGACCGTGAAACCGGGGAGTACTCTGAAAAGCACTTCGTGGCTTCGTATCTGGGCATCCTCCCGACTGAGGATCCCCAACTCATTATCTACGTGGCTATCGATTACCCCAGGGGACCTGCCTACTACGGAAGCCAGATCGCCGCTCCGGTATTCAAGGAAACCGCGGAGTGGCTGGTGGACTATCTCGGTATTACCCGTAGCGCAGCTACCGTGGTACAGCATCCGGGAAGCATACGCATCAGGATTCCGGAACCACTCAAGGTGGACTCCGAAATGCCCGAGCTCCTCGGAATGCCGAAACGGCTGCTGCTGCCGCTGTTTAAACAGGGGGATTTCGACGTACGCATGAAGGGGGAGGGATACGTCGTAGCTCAGAATCCAGCCCCGGGAACTGCTCTGAAACCCGGCATGATTATCGAGCTGTATCTGGAATGACAGACCATATCACGGCCAATATAGAGGCCTTCTACAACCAACATCCGGAGCTGAAGGTCATAGGACTGGAGGCTTCAGAGGATGCAACGGCCCTTGAAGTTTCAGAAACGCCCTCAGGATATCCCACGGCTAGACTGCAGGGTACGTATCTGCACTCCCGCTACGACCCTGTGAAAGAGGCCCGCCGAATCGTGGCTAAAGGGGCGATTGCCGCACCTTCGGCCGCCGTCGTGCTGGGCTTCGGTCTTGGTTATTTGACAGAAGCGTTCAGCGAAACCCATCCGGGCAAGCCGCTGATCGTTATCGAAGAGCACCCGGCACGGTTTTACCAGGCCCTGGCCACTCGGGACCTGAGGATGCTTCTCGCCTGTCCAGGTATCACCTGGTGCATCGGAGAGCAAGCACAGGCGGTTATGGCGCGGGTGGAACAGCTACCCCTCCCGAAGCTATCGATTCTTCGACTTGCCGGTGTACAAGCCAGTAACTACTACCGCCAGATCGAAACATTGCTCTCTTCGGTTTTGGACAAGCGGAAAGTCAACATCAACACCCTCAGACGCTTCGGAGATTTGTGGGTTCGCAATCTGCTAAGTAATCTCGGAGGCTTCATTACCAGCCCCGGAATACGTGCAGGAGAAAAACGCTTTACCGACTTCCCGGCCCTGGTATTGGCCGCAGGTCCTTCCCTGGATGAGGTGCTACCCGATCTCAAAGCGCTCCGGCGCCGCTGTCTGATCGTAGCCGTGGATACCTCATACCGCTTCTGCAGATACCAGGGAGTCGAGCCGGATTTTCTGGTAACTGTGGACCCGCAGTACTGGAATAGCCGTCACCTGGATTGGCTTCCCAGGGCCGGAACGCTGCTCGTATCCGAGTCCTCCGCCCACCCCAGGGCCTTCCGCCTGGGAGACAGCCGGGAGCATGAGACCTACTACGTATCATCCTTCTTTCCTTTGGGAACCTACATCGAAGAGCTCATAGGCAAGCGCGGGCTGATCGGCGCCGGCGGTTCTGTGGCCACGACGGCCTGGGATCTTTGCCGTTACCTGGGCTGCTCCCCGATCTATATGGCCGGGCTGGATCTGGGATTTCCGGGCAAGCGGACCCATGCCAGGGGAGCGTTCTTCGAGGAGTCCATGCACGGGCGCTCCACCAGATTTCACACGGCTGAACGTATGAACTTCGATTATCTGCACCAGGCTCAACCGACGACCCTCAAAAACTACGCCGGCGGTTTGACTCTGATCGATCGGCGTATGTTGATCTACAAATCCTGGTTCGAAAACCAGATCAGGCAACAGCAGGACCACGGCGGTCCCCCGACCTACTCCCTGGCGGCGGAGGGAATCGCCGTCGAGGGGATGGAGCACCTGCGGTCGCGGGAGCTGCTGCGCTTACCGCCGATCCGCGGGCGTATAGATGCCTGCCTTGGGCAGCTGCGGGGGAGGGGCAGGCAGATGGTCGAAGAGCAACGAACGGATCTGGTTGTTCAAAGCATGAGGGACCTTGCCGATGAGCTGGAGCAGCTGCGGGAACTTGCGGCCAGAGGTGTAGCCCTGTCGAGCAGCGGCGAAGCGGCCGGTGAATTGGTACCGGCCCTGGCCGAGGTGGATCAGCAGATCATGGCCCTGGCATCCCGCCAGATCGCCGGTTTTCTCTTTCAACCCCTGATCCACGAAATCTTGGAAAATCCCGAAGGGGGCGGCGATTTCGATCAGGTTCTGGCCACCTCCCGAAACCTCTACCGGAACCTCGAGGCTTCCGCCTCCTACCACCGCAAGCTCCTGGAGAAATGCCTCCAGAGGCTCTAAGGCCCTGAAGTGCTACAGCAAAACCCGCTAAAGTTCCTTTGCAGTCAGCCGAAGAGAATCATTGAGGGGTCGATACTCGTACCTCTTATACGGTATGCTCTCTGACGTCCAGGCATACCGTTTTTTTATTCCTTCAAAGCCTTGTTGATCGCCGAGAGCAGCCGTTCAGGTTTGAAGGGTTTGACAATGAAATCTTTGATCCCCGAGTTGATCGCATCCACAATCAGGTTCTGCTGCCCTATGGCTGAACAGATAATGATCTTGGCATCCGGGTCCAGGGCGAAAATTCTCTTCATGGCCTCCAGACCGTTCATCTCCGGCATGGTGATATCCAGGACCACGATATCCGGGCGCAGCTCCTCATACTTGGCAAGCGCCTCAGTTCCGGTTGCCGCCTCCCCTACGATCTGAAATCCCTTCGCCTCCAACACCTCTTTCTGCACCATGCGCATGAAATACAGATCATCGGCGAGCAGAACTCTAAATGCCATCAAAACCTCCCGATTCGATAATTTCAATGATTCTCGCCGTATCGAGAATGAAGATGATTCGCCCATCCCCCAGAACGGTCACGCCGGAAAACAGACGCCGATGATTGAGCAGATCGGAGATGGGTTTGATGACCAGGTCTTCCTCGTCGACCAGTTCGTCCACCAGGAGGCATACCCTTCCCCGCCTCTGTTCAACCACAACACCGTTGTTCTCTTGCCCCGCCGGGGCGTTCTCATCCGTAGGCCCGAGAAGCACAGAATCCAGCCTTAACAACGCGACCTTTTGCCCCTCATAGTCGTAGTACTCGTTTTCTCCTTCGATGCTGATATTCTGCGAGGAAACCTTCACCGTTTCCTTGATATCCTGGACCGGAATGGCGTAGTAGTATCCTGCACAGGAGATCACCAGGGAATGGAGGATTGTTAAGGTTAGGGGCAGGAGAATCCGGATCAGAGTACCGCTTCCGGATTCACTGCGCACTTCCACCTCGCCCTTCAAATCCTCCCGAATGCGGGTAGCCACAACATCCATGCCAACGCCTCGACCGGACAGGTCCGTCACACCTTCTTTAGTACTGAAACCCGGGGAAAAGATATACTGCACCGCTTCTTCATCACTGATCTCCGAGTCTATCCCGGCCTTCTTCCGTATCTTACCTACATCCAGTCCCCGCCCGTCATCGGATACCTCTATGACGATTTTTCCACCCTGCTGTTGCGCACTGATCGAAATCCGGCCTACCTCCGGTTTGTTCCTCTGTCGTCTCTCCTCCGGTTCCTCCAGCCCGTGGTCAAGGGAATTGCGAATAATGTGGGTCAGGGGGTCGGAAAGCACCTCAACAATGGTCCTGTCTATTTCGGTGCCCTTGCCGTGGATCTCCAGCTCCACATTCTTACCGAGCTTTCGCGAAAGATCACGAACCAAACGTGGGAATTTGTTGAACAAAACGGCGATCGGTACCATCCTGGTTCCCATGATTGCCTGCTGCATCTCCGCGGTAATCCTCTCCAAGGAATCCGAAGCCCGCTCAACTTCCCCCTTGATCGATTCGTTTCCCCGTTGACGGGACAGGCGATCATGCAACTGCGACAACTGGGCTTTGTAGATAGTCAGCTCTCCGACCAGGTGCCAAATTTCATTCAGCTTGTTTGTGTCCACCCGCACCGAGGTGCTCTCGATGCGCGCAGAGCGCCCGGAACGGGAAGTTCGCAGCGTGGACTGTTCTCCCTTTTCACTTCGGCTCAACAGCTCATCGACCCCTCTCTGGTCGAGAATTTCCAACTCCGGCTCCTCGATCAGATCCACGGCACAGGCAGCGGTGATTCTCTCTGCGGGCAAGTCAGAGGACAGCAAAATGGAGAGTCGTTCGTACAGCCGATCCTCTTGTGGGATTGTCATACGCGGAGATGTCTGGATGACGTTTGTAATCAATTCTAAATTGTTGAACACCAGGTATGCTCTGGGATACTTGATCTCCGCCTCCTCGGAAACTTTTATATGCAGCATGTAGATCTTCTCTCCCCGCTCACAAGCTTCGATGATTTGGGATCGCTGAAAAGGCTTGAGCGGTAGCTGCCCGCTGCCTACGACGCCGCTTTCGGTTGAAGATGTTTCTACGGGTTCCTCGGATTCAGATCCCGGCTCCAGCCCGGCCAGCTGCGTCAACTCATCGATTACAGCCCGGGTGTCGATCTGGGTGTCGGTCTGACCGATGGAGATCCTTGAGATGATTTCGTGGATCAAGTCCGAGGCGCTGAAGATGGCATCCATAAGAGGTCTGGAAAGCGTGAGGGTTTCAGCACGGATGCTATCGAATACATCCTCCAGCCTGTGGGCAAGCTCGCTCAAGTGGGTAAATCCGAGCAGGGCCGACTCTGATTTCAGAGAATGGGTAAGACGGAAGATTTCGTTTATCGAATCCGGATTACCTGCCTCCTTTTCCAATTGCAGGAGGTTCTCGTTAAGCTTTTCCACCAACTCTTCGGCTTCTTCGAGAAAGGCCCGCAGGAGTTTCTTGTCATCCAGACCGGTAAATGACACCTGTTGCACTACTCCTTGATCGGTATTTCCGGTGAGGTCGAGAGAACTTTGAAAATATCCAGCAGTACCAGCAGATAATCCTGGATTTTCGCAATCCCGCGGACGAACTCCGATTTCATACCGAATACGGAAGCCGCCTCCGCAGCAATACTATCCTGGTTCAGATCCAAAATCTCCCGCACACTGTCTACCAGCACACCGTAGCGGATATCCTGCTTTTGCACGATTATAATCCTGTTCTTCCTGGAAACTTCCGTACGCTGCAGGGAGAAACGGGTTCTCAGGTTTACTATCGGTATCACATCACCGCCGACGTTGATCACGCCGTCAACAAAAGGAGGGGCGGTAGGAACATCCATCACATTTTCATAGCGCATGATCTGAGAAACTTCTCCAAGAGGAATCGAGTAATGGCCTTCTCCGATCCGAAAAACTACGTACTTCTCTCCCATCGCCCACCTTGTTCCGCTGATCTACTCTCGCTCACCGGTACTTGCCTGGGATGCAAGGGTTATTATCAGCTCGATCTCTGCAAGCGTGATCCCCAGGCGCTTGGCGATCGCCGAGGCTGAAATCCCCTGCCTGTGCAGGTTCAAGACCTGAGTACGGCGATCTTGCTCCTCCGGTTGCTGAATCCGCTGCCCGCCGCGGGCCAGCTCCGAATACACCTTGCCGCTTAGTTCGTGCTTCTCGATTTCCCTTTTCAGGATCCCTATCTTCTTGTCCGCCTGCTCCAGCAGGGCAGTCAAACTCTGAACTTTGTCCTCCATAAGGGTAATATTTCTGTCCGTCGTGGAATTGAGCTCCACGATAATCCTATCCACCTCTTCCCGAATCGACTCCAGGATTGCTTTGGGATCGACAGATTTGTTCAGTTTGGCCTTGAGAATCAGATAAACTATGAAATACCCGGCGATGGCCAGAGCGCCGTACAGAATATAGCGTTCCATCGGCATCCTAACCAACAAGATCTACATGATGGCCCAGGTCCGGATCTTCGAAAATCCGTCTCTTCTCTTCCCTATCGGGCTCACCACCTTCACCCTTTCGCTGTCCCCGAGAATGCTGTCGTTTCTCCTTCTCTTCCTGCTCTTTTGCCTTTTCCGGACCCTCTCCCAACTGGTGCGATTGGCTTACAGCACTGTCATCATGCTCGGCCTTCTGAACCATCTCCGTCCCTTGCACAAACTGGTACTGGGGCAGGAGATCCCGCTGCACCGCCTGTTCCTTACCGACGTGACTCATCTGGCTGAACATGATCTGCAGATCAATAGGCAGAAGAGGCATGCGCGAATCTCCGCGAAAACACTTGGTCTATCGGTTCGTATTTGATCATCCGTATCTCTTTGTCTTCAAGACTGAAGGTCACGTTCTTGAACTCGTTGCGGACGACCAGGCTTTCATTTTTAATAAAGATCTTCACACCCGGGAAGACTCTGTCGGAGGCGGAAATCTTTCCGCTTACCTTTATCGACTGCAGATAGGTATTTATCTCGTTGATCACCCCGCCGGTTTCTTCCAGCTCCTGGAGAATTTCAGATCGTTTGTCGTTGAGCTCCGAGAGATTCTTCTGCTTGTCCTCCGGAAACTGCCTTTGCACCTTCTTCAGATTCTCGAGGGTACTTATGTTCCTTACCAGTTCCTCCAGACTCTTTTCCAGCTCCTCTTTCCGTTTCAAGGCCTGGGACAGCTTCTCCTTGC
>Ga0114922_10000837_pt1 | contig 29587 bp, 12 predicted proteins | sample AartaG_FD_100975 | JGI IMG/M metagenome (GOLD analysis project Ga0114922, IMG submission 100975) | Deep subsurface microbial communities from Aarhus Bay to uncover new lineages of life (NeLLi) - Aarhus_00045 metaG | ecosystem: Environmental > Aquatic > Marine > Oceanic > Sediment | place... | reverse complement strand
GCCTTAATCATGCATGGGCAGTATCCATCTATTCACTTGGCGTATCGTTTCTAACCTGCTCGAAAATTGATCCAATGCAACGTTCACAGCTACTGTTGAGAGCCAAAATTAGAATTGCTGATGGTTGCCATGGCACACAGATTGCCTGAGGAGCAGCAACAGCGGGTACCGCTGTCGTCAATATCAGCCCTCCCACGGCGCAACAAGCCACAAAAAACATGATTGTTTTTCTCATTAAACGAACTCCTCCTTTCCTTAAGACTACCTTGAATCACCATTCAAGATTAAGATACAAAAGAAAATCTGCCATCATCCCTTTCTGCATCCCCCCTCTCTTGGTCATGGTACCCGCCTGTTTTAGCTGGCAACTTTGAAGAATCTATACACACAGTAGTTCGAGCCGGATTGGCGGATACGTTCGCAGCAATCCCTGTTCCTTTTGGAATAACCTATTCATTTTGGTGTAGAGCAATTCAATGGGAAAAAGGCAGGGCTATAACGACCCCGCCTGATGCTTCGCCCCTTTGATCAGGGCATGTTTCCGCTGCCTTGCCACCAAAAAAGGCGCAAGCGGATCATCCCTGCCTATGACAGAAAGGTTGTCCGCTTGCGCCTTCAAAAGGAACTTGGCCTTGACCTCATCGCTGAATTGCGATAATATAAGTCTATCCATAGGGAGCACTCCTTATGGTTGGGGGCTGACGATTGCTGCCTGCCAAAGCTGAATCGTCAGCCTTTCTTTTCAGCCTGACCTCGACTCGGCTGGTTCCTTGTCGGTCAGTCTGCTCTGATTGATTCTCCCTCTCCTACCAAGAGAGCAAAGCTTCTGTTCTACTTAGCCCTTGAAGATCCCCCTACCCCCGCCCTTTTTTTGAAAGTGGAGAAGACGTTGCTGATGAGCTGCACCAACATAATCGCCGGCTCGATCTGGAACAACGCATGGGCGGTCTGAGATCGGATTATCCAGCTTTGTATCACTTCCTTCTGGTCTGCCGTGTTAGGACTTCTGAACAGTATGCCAGCTCGACCTAACACGAAGACGGGATAACTGCATATTTACGATCTCATAGTTGAACCGTCAGCCTATTTACTTATGATCTTAACAGTGTCGCAGCCCTTGACCTCCTGACCGCTGATTGTGCTGCCAGTAAGACATAACTCTGTATCTTCGGGGTCTATGTCTAAATCTTGAACTTCGAAGTGCAAAACAATATCTGGGAGTCCATCACCATCCACGTCTTTCGGAGACCTACCAATATCAAGTGCTGGCGCACCAGCAAATAATACAGTATCTCGATCCATGGCCGTTGCATCAAAAGTTGGACGACTCAGAATGGCCACAGGCACTTTACCTTTACTCTTTAGATTTATGGGATTAGTAGAGCTACCTGGCTTGATGTCGATATCCACCTCCAATACCGAGGGACCAAGTACTCCGGTGCCAAAGAGTGATACTGTTACAACCGGTTCATCCTCATCATCGCTTTCTATTACCAAGGTTCCGCTGTCAGGCCCTTCATCAGATGGGCTGTAGGTGACCTCCACTGTGACATTAGCCCCTGGGGCAACGACTACGCTTGCAGGGCCGGAGGTGATGGCAAAGTCAGCATTGGTACCCGTGCCCAAAGCAATATCAGTTACCTCAAGGTCAGCAGTACCAGTGTTAGTGATGGTTACTGATAAGGATGAAGAGGAACCAATAAATACATCCCCATATTCAAGACTCATGGGGCTAACGTCTATATCGGGTGGCGGTGCAGGCACACCGTTACCAGAGAGTGATACGGTAACTTCTGGTTCGTCAGCGTCATCGCTTTCTATTACCAGCGTCCCGCTATCTGCTCCATAATCAGAAGGACTGTAGGCTACCTCCACTGTGGTATTAGCCCCTGGGGCAACGACTATGCTTGCAGGACCGGAGGTGATGGCAAAATCACCACTGGTGCCCGCCCCTAAAGCTATACTTGTTACATCAAGGTCAGCACTGCCAATGTTTGCGATGGTTACCGATAAGGATGAAGACGAGCCGATGAACACATCGCCATAGTCCAGGGACATGGGTGATACGTCTATTTCAGCCACTGGTACCGGTACACCGTTACCAATAAGCGATACCGTTACCACAGGCTCATCAGTATCATTGCTATCTATCACCAGGGTTCCACTGTCAGCATCCACATCAGATGGACTGTAGGTTACCTCCACTGTAACATTTGCTCCAGGGACAAGGACTATACTCGCCGGGCCAGGGGCGATGGCAAAGTCAGCGCTGGTACCCACCCCTAAGGCTATGTTTGTTACATCAAGATCAGCAGTTCCTATATTTGTGATCGTCACCGATAAGGATGAAGAAGAACCAGTAAACACATCTCCATAATCAAGAGACATGGGGTTAACATCAATCTCAGGTACCGGCACAGGCACTCCGTTACCAAAGAGTGATACGGTGACAACCGGCTCGTCAGCGTCATCGCTATCTATCACCAGCGTTCCGCTATCAGCGTCCTCCTCAGATGGGCTGTAGGTTACCTGTACCGTGGTATTTGCCCCTGGTACAAGGACTATACTCGTCAGACCCGAGGTGACTTCAAAATCTAAGCTGCTGCCCGCTCCCAACCCTATACTTGTTACATCAAGGTCAGCATTGCCAATGTTTGCGATGGTTACCGAGAAGGATGAAGAAGAACCGATAAACACATCCCCATAGTCAAGGGCCATGGGGGTTACGTCTATTTCAGGTACGGGTTCCGGTACACCATTACCAGAAAGTGAGACGATAACCACCGGTTCATCGGCATCATCGCTCTCTATCTCCAACGTTCCACTATCAGTTCCCTCATCAAATGCACTGTAGGTCACTTGCACTGTGACATTAGCGCCTGGCACAAGAGTTATGCTTGCAGGCCCAGAGGTGATCGCAAAGTCGGCACTGGTGGCTGCCCCTAAAGCTATACTTGTTACATCAAGATCAGCAGTTCCTATGTTTTTAATGGTTACAGCTATCGCTAGATCAGAGCCTATGAACACGTCGCCATAGTCAAGGGACATGGGGCTAACATCTATCTCAGGTACGGGTTCTGGTACACCGTTACCAGAAAGTGATACGGTTACCACCGCCTCATCGGTATCATTGCTCTCTATTACCAGCGTGCCGCTGTCAGCATCCTCATCTATCGGGCTGTAGGTCACTTGCACTGAGACATTAGCGCCTGGGACCACACTAACAGGTAAGGAAGGACCAGAGGTGACTTCAAAATCTAAGCTGCTACCCGCTCCCAACCCTATGCTCGTCACATCAAGATTGGCTGTCCCAACGTTGCTGATGGTTACGGTTTTCGATAACGAGGCACCGAGAAACACATCCCCATAGTCAAGAGTCAGAGGGGAGACCTCTATTTCCGGTACCGGAACCGGCACACCATTTCCGCTCAGAGACACGGTAACCACCGGCTCATCAGCGTCATCGCTTTCTATTACCAGCGTACCACTGTCAGTTCCCTCATCAGTCGGGCTGTAGGTGACCTCCACTGTGACATTTGCCCCTGGTGCAACGACTACGCTTTCCGGACCGGAGGTGATGGCAAAGTCAGCACTGGAGCCTGCCCCTAAAGCTATACTTGTTACATCCAGGTCGGCAGTTCCGGTATTAGCGATGGTTACTGACAAGGATAAAGAAGAACCAATTAATACATCCCCATAGTTAAGGGACATGGGTGATACGTCTATCTCAGGTACGGGTTCCGGTACACCATTGCCAAAGAGTGAGACGGTGACCACCGGCTCGTCAGCATCATTGCTCTCGATCACCAGGGTTCCACTATCTGTACCTTCATCAGATGGGCTGTAGGTTACTTGAACTATGACATTAGCCCCAGGGACTACGCTTACCGGGAGGGTAGGGCCGGAGGTGATGGCAAAATCACCGCTGGTGCCTACACCAAGAGCTATACTTGTTACATCTAGGTCGGCTGTACCCATATTGGTGATCGTCACGGTCATAGCCGAATCAGAACCAATAAAGACATCACCATAGTTCAGCGACAGAGGCACAACATCGATCTCAGGCACTGGCACTGGCACACCATTACCAAAAAGTGAGACGGTTACAGTCGGCTCATCCGCATCATTGCTATCTATCACCAGGGTTCCACTATCAGGCCCCAGATCAGACGGACTGTAGGTGACCTCCACTGTAACATTTGCCCCAGGGGCAAGCACTATGCTCGCCGGACCAGGGGCGATGGCAAAGTCAGCACTGGTGGCTGCCCCTAAAGCTATACTGGTTACATCAAGGTCAGCACTACCAATGTTTGCGATGGTTACCGATAAGGATGAAGACGAACCGATGAACACATCGCCATAGTCCAGGGACATTGGTGATACGTCTATTTCAGCAACTGGTACCGGTACACCGTTACCAATAAGCGATACCGTTACCACAGGCTCGTCAGCATCATCACTATCTATCACGAGGGTTCCACTGTCTGTGTCCTCATCCGACGGGCTGTAGGTGACCTCCACTGTAACATTTGCCCCAGGGGCAAGCACTATGCTCGCCGGACCAGGGGCGATGGCAAAATCAGCACTGGTGCCTGCCCCTAAAGCTATGCTTGTTACATCAAGGTCAGCACTACCAATGTTTTCGATGGTTACCGATAAGGATGAAGAAGAACCAATGAACACAACCCCATAGTCCAGGGACATGGGTGATACGTCTATTTCAGGTACGGGTTCCGGTACACCGTTACCAGAAAGCGATACGGTTACCACAGGCTCATCAGTATCATTGCTATCTATCACGAGGGTTCCACTGTCTGTTCCCTCATCCAACGGGCTGTAAGTTACCTCGACCGTAACATTTGCCCCTGGGGCAACGACTACGCTAGCCGGACCGGAGGTGATGGCAAAGTCGGTGCTGGTGCCTGCCCCTAAAGCTATGCTTGTTACATCAAGGTCAGCCGTTCCGGTGTTGGCGATGGTTACTGATAAGGATGAAGAGGAACTGATAAATACATCTCCATAATCAAGCGACATGGGGGATACGTCTATCTCGGGTTCCAAAACAGCAATTGTCGCATAGATATCCTGAAGTACTGTTTCTCCATAATTCCCTAGAGTAAGCGGGTTTTCGTCTACAGGATTACCGTTAATGTAAACGAAGGCAGTATCACCTGCCTGACCTTTGTCAACAACCATTGGGTCGTCATCCATGGGTACTTTTAAGACGTAATAGTCTTCATATATTGCCATATCACCCATAGTATATTGGACTAGCTCTATTCCATCGACCTCAAGCGTTATTATGTGGTCAGTATCACTTTGGGTTAAAGGTACTCCATTTACATGAGCTGTTCCCCAAAAAGTAAAATCTGGCTGCGGCTTGGCGAGGGCGGAGATACTACCTGCGAGAAGCAGGAGATTAATGAGAGTAAATACTGTCACAGTCTTCTTAAACATAATCATTACCTCCCTTTTGTTTACAAGAGTCCTAGTCCGGACAAGCCGGAACCAAATAGGTTCAAAAGAAGAGTAAACTCGATATCCGGAGCGCAAAACTCGAAACAATATCGAAAAAAATCACAACTACCGGACCAAAATGGATGGACCGGCCAGGGCGACTAGCGTACGCTTATATTCATCAAGACCGTCTCTCCAGGGTTGCCGATCGTGACAGGGTTTTCTCTTACAGGATATCCGTTGACGAATATCCGAGCAGTATCTCCCTTATGCGCTTTGTTGCTAACTTGAGGGTCACTATCCATGGGAACCTTTAGGACGTAATAGTTCTTGTAAGACCGTGAGATCCCCATGACATATCGTGCCAATTCAACCCCATCTACCTCCATTGTGATGGTGTAATCGGCGTCTGACTTAGTCAGGGCCTTGCCACGCGCTTTAACCCGTCCGTAAAGGGTATAATCCATTTGGGGCATGCCAAAAGCCACTAGACAACTACCGAAAAAAAACATGAACCCAAAAGATAAGGTCAGAGGGACCTTCCATGATTTATGATCAGTCATTGTCACCTCCACTCACACATTTGCAGTGTCCTTACCACTGGCTCTCACCCGTGGCATTAATCCAGTACCCCTTGCCGGGTTCAACCCCTTCTAGATCATTGAGAAAAGGCGGCCCCTCTGGACAATACCTCAACCACTGATCAGTATCTGTCTTATAGGTCCAGATACAATCTAGTACAGATGCGATGGGATCCATCACCCCTGGTACACCCCAAGTCTCTATCGAGCGGTATCCCATGTATCCTAACAGGTTCCAACCGGTATATATCGGTATGGTCTCATAGCAGAATTGCCCGTTTATTTTGAGTGACGCCGCAGCATCCATGACTATCCAGTAACCTTCGCCGCAGTGCAAATCGAGCAAGTCATTAAGGAACGGAGGGCCAAAGCGGTCGTAACGGTACCACACATCATCTTCCGTATCATAAGACCATATGGACATGAACGCCTCCCATATAGGGGCAAGAACGGTCTCGGTGCTCGTCACATCCGGCTCTAATTGGAAGGAGATCATGTTCCAGCCAGGGAAAAGGGCGGGGTCAGCAAGTTTGATTTCACTCAATCCCACATCCTCAGGCACCTGATGGGTGATGATCGTATTTCCCAGCATCCCTCTGAAGTTCACGAGAGTAAGGCTTTTGCCTTCGGTGACATCCAGGCTTTCATTGCTAGTCCTGCCAAAGACGTTATTTAAATCAATGAGTGCATCCGGTGGGTCTACCCCATCACCGACAAAGGCAGTAACGGGATAATTACCGCCTTCTACAGTGGCAACCAAAAGGGTTCCCTCGGCAGCGGTTACTTCATCACTGAGGTAGCATCCTTCTAGAATAAGATCATTGCTGAAGGGAACGACATCTGCTCCAGAAGGCTTGGTTCTCACAGTCATAGCTTCTGTAGTGACAGAGCTCACAGACGTCGAGTCAAAGTAGATCGTTGTATCATTCGTACTTTTAGAGGTCGTGACCGTCTCAAAATAATACGTGGTATCAGGCAAAAGCCCTGTCACCCTTACCTTCATAACGCCATTGTCTTCTGCCAGGGTTCCAATCGAGGCGTCTCCACTTGCAACGGGTTGGGATCTCGTCACAGCATCCGTTGTGGGAATCGTACAATCAGCGTCATCATACACATTCACATCGGAGTAACTTGCCTCGCTCGATGCCCAGATCACAGAAAATGATCTGGTGGTCACATCGGTTACCATCGTGTCTTGAACCGATGGTACTCCTCCAATTGCCATTGTGGGCAACATAATAAGCGCAGCGGCCAGGAAAGTTGTCAACAGAATCCCTGTCGGTCGTTTATCTCTGGTCATCGTTTACTCCTTGCTGTTTGTTTTATCATGAACCTCATCTTTTTACCCCACCCCTTGATACCATTGTCTTCACCCATTGTCTTCACCCATTGTGTTCACATTGGCCCATTTTCCAGAGTGACGGTTATGTCATGGGAGCTTGTGAGGTTATTTGCACTGACCGCCTCAGCCGTGATGATATTCGAACCTTCGACCAGCGGCACCCCTGTTGCCGTGAATGTGCCCGCGCTAACGGTCGCTATGATGCCATTGACCGTCACACTGGATGAGCTGTCACTGACAGTTCCTGACACATCGATGGGAGAACTGGCGACTGTCTCTCCATCGGCAGGAAATGTAATGGCTACAACCGGGGCTGTAAGAAGTGACGGCATATCCACAGCCGTCTTCATGTGAATCAGATATGCATCGCTATTGACGATGCCAAACTCCACCCCAGAAGGCTGTCCATCGTAGTATGCCGTTGTTTCAAAGGCGCCCGTTTCTCTATCAAATCTTTGGATGCTGGCAATGTCATCTGCTGATCCAAGATAGGACAGGAGGTCATAGGAAGTATAATTAGGAGGCATACATGGGATGGACACAAGATTGATGCCAGGCTCAAGCTCTATGTTTGGAGTGATGATGTGACCGGCAAAGGATGCGAGTTTCGATTCTTTCATGTAGACATAGTATGCCTCACCATTAACAATATCGAACTCATCTCCACTTGGTACCCCGGCATCATAAGTGGTAGTTTTAAAAGCCCCTGCAGTACCATTGTATCTCTGAATCTTGCTAATCTCGTCCTCAGTACCTAACTCAACGAGCAAATCGTAAGAACTATACCCTTCCGCGACTTCCACGGGATAACCAACAAGGTTCAGGCCAGCAAACAGATAAATATCGGGCTCCTTGGGGTGGGTTCCGTGCACATATTCTTCCAGATTGGACATTCCATCAAAGTCCATGTCCTCTTCACCATCCGTAATGCCATCACCGTCCGTGTCTGCCAGGAGCGGATCAGTTCCAGTCACGTTTTCTTCATAGGTATCGATGAGGCCGTCACCATCGCTATCACTCATCACACTGATCACCCATAGATCCCCCAGATTTGTGGGCTCGTCTACACCCGTATTCAAATTGACAAAGTTGTCAAACGTCTTTGCGGGGTGTTGCGGATGATACCTGGCAAGATCCACGTAAAGATCGCTCGAGCCGATAGCCTTGGCTCTGAAGTCAATGGATCCCAGCAAAACCTTACCGCTTAAACCCTGAGTCGAAACTCCGGTTTGCATATTTTCATATAGATGTCCTCCTACCATTGTAACCGTGCCATCAGTATTATCCCATTCCACAGCAGGTGTGTTGTATGAAAACGTGGCTCCGTCTTCTTTTACAACGGTCATGCGCCACACATTTTCTGGATCCTCAACAGTGTCATTTTTTGCAGCATCCACTACCTCAAGTACTCCGGGCTCAAAGGAGACCTTTACCCCCATACTTATGAGAGCTTCAGCACCGTCTGCAAAAATATTGACACGCGTCTCACCACCTAACGTTAACTGCACATCTGCCGGTTCAAGCACAATTTCCAGGGCATTTGAGATGCCAGTGAAGGCAAAGATGGCATATAAAAGCACTGCTGCCGAAAAGAAGCGTTTTGATTTCTTCATTTCCTTTGAACTTCCGTCTTAGCTGTATGACTTGGCATATTACCAAAACTCACATGACAAGTTCCGACAAAAAAATCAATTGCCCTGCCGTCGCTTTCAGTGAGTTATGGCCACAGTTATAAGCTGTCGGCACCACGCCAGGTGAGGGACGTGAAATTCGATAAATGCCCATATTGATAGATTTAATGTTAAATGGAAATAGTTTAAAATGAGTTATTTACTTATTTAAGGACGCTCTTCTATTTAAGGGCGTCCCGCTTTTTCCCCAAATGGGTTCACTTGTTTTTGACAGACCCTATATCCAGTATATGCCTTGATTTCTCTTGGCTCAGATCGGTTGCCATTAAACCCCTTAGTGATAGCGCAGTCCGTGATAAGTTCGTTTTGTTTCTTAACCATCTGGGTTACCTCTTGTTCCAAAGGTCAATTTTTGCTCTAACCTCAGTATGATAGGAAATCCAGATGGTTTTTCTATTTTTGATTATGTCTCAATGCAAGATCGAAGTATTTACTTTTTGTGGATGTCCCTCTTTCTACTTTCGTCAAATCCTATTGGGGGCATATACTTACGCATCCAAATCTCTCACGCAAAGACTCTATACCCCCCTCGCGCGCGGCCTCAACCGCCAGATCCCAGCCATTCAAATTAGCACGGACGTTTCTCATCTTCTCCGAAAAAGGCCTTAGCTTGATAGGTTTTTTCCTCTTGTAAGCCTCAATTAGTTCAGGCACCGGAGTCAATTCCAGTATCAGATATCCTAATTGAATAGGTCCTCTCACTACAGCCCTATAAAGTCCTGGTGCGAAATAGTTAGCAGTAAGCCAGTACGCGTCCACCTCACCTAGGTTCCCAGCAGCTATATACTCAAGGGAGGGATCGTACCCCCCAAAAAATTTATCCTCTCCTAATGGAATCATCCCATATTCATTGAAATATGGGACAGAACCTTCTCGCTGCGCGATTTGGTCAAGAACGTCACAAATTGATGGCGCACTGCGAAGCCCCCTGCGGTCGATACGGTTAACGGGGTCACTACTGGCGTATACATACAAATTCGTCCCACCCATTAGGTCTATCGGGTCAGCCCTTAAATACCTTCCTATGTCTGGGTCATAGTAGCGATTGTAATTATAATGCAACCCACTCTCGTCATCATAGTATTGTCCCGGAAACCTGAAGTTGTTTGTTATTGCAGCAGTACTGACCACCACGGTCCCAAACGGTTTATAATCCGTAGCCCAGACAACTGCCCCATTCTGATCCGATATTTTTAAAGGAGTTCCCAAGTGGTCGTTGTGATAGTAATAGTGTTCAGTGGCTGAGTGGCCGAATGATGCTGCAAATACTGCAAGGTCGGCTGCATCTACATTGCCGTCCCCGTTGAAATCGCTGTCACATGCGTCTCCGGAACATCCTGGGCCAAAATGAGATACAAATATTGCCAGGTCTCCGCCGTCAATATCCTCATCACTGTCCAGGTCTCCGGCATAATCCACTGCCATTGCGAGTCGAATGCTTCCAAGATATATGTAGTCCTTTTGTGTACTGTTGTTGCTCGTCTCGCCGATGAGATTACCATTGATATCATAATGGTAAATGGTGGTGATCCCTCCCGCGAGCTTTTTGACACGCTGTCCGTTGGCATTGTACGTATACGTCCCCTTACCTGTCACCTGTGTAAGCCTGTTGGTCTGGGGGCTGTATTCAAGGGTCATCGAGCCAATGGCGGTGATATTACCATTCGCATCATGTGAGAAAGTCATAGGGTTGTCGCCTGTAATGCTGTCAAGTATGTTCGTTTGAGTAGTGCCGTCCACATAGTAATGGTATGTATCGCTTTGGCCGTTCATTGTCTTTGTTAGACGATTGCCAACATCGTCATATGTGTAATTTGTCTCTCCGTTTATACCTTTCAGGCGGTAAAGATCATCATAGGCGAACGTTCGGTTCTTTGAAGCATCTACAAGGTTGGAGATTGAGGTGATATTTCCTGCATCATCGATCGAATAATTAAGATTCTGTATGGCACCGGCTGAAATTGTATCCACAAGGTAGCTCAAGTTGTACGTCTGGATGAGTTCTATGGCGTTGCCAAACGTGAGTCCGGCTAGCGGGCCAAAAGGCTGATGCCCTATTGAATCAGCCAGTGTATCGGTTTTGCTGTCGAAGGTGGAAGTTACGGTTGCGACCAGAGCAATATCTGTTGCGTCAGGAAGATACGTTATGACCCTGCCGGATGGATAAGTTATTCCTCTGAGTCTGCCGGCTCCGTCATACGTATAAGCGGTGGTGTACGTCACACCGTCTATTGTCTTTTCTTCTGATGTAAGATTTCCCTGTACATCATAGGTATAGGTATAACTGCCCGAAGGATCGCTCATGCCTGTAAGCCGTCCCTTTCCGTAATTCACTCCAGCCGTGTATGCGTCATACGTATAGGCCACGTTCTGTGAAGCGTCTGCATATGTGATTTGTGTGAGCCGGTTCAGGTTGTCGTAGGAATGGGTTGCTGTAATACCATTGTTAGCAGTCTTTGTGAGCAAGTTTCCGGCCTCATCGTAGGTCTGACTTGTGATGCCTGTATCAGGAGAATCGGTTGCCAAGAGCCTGCCCATGTCATCATAGGTATACACGGTTTCCTGACCCTTTGCATTCAACACAGATGTAAGATTGCCGTGACTGTCATAGCCATATTGAGTAACCACGCTGCCCGGCTGGGTCACAGTTGCCAGTCGGTTGAATAAGTCATACCCATATGTTGTCTCTTTTCCGTTTGCATCGACTAGAGACTGTAAATTGCCCATGTTGTCGTAACCATATATGATTTCTACGTCTGCCGTGTTGTTATGATTGCGATTGATCACCTTCCACAGCTTACCAGGCGTGTGCTCGGGTGTGGAATCCCCCTGATAGTCAAAGCGCTGATACCTGCGCATGACGTCATCTTTGCCAAATGCATAATCCTGTATTCGATTTCCAAAGCTGTCGTAGTCATACTGCACATAGTTGTCCGCCGGATCAGTAATATTCTGAAGTCGGCCGTGTGTTTCATCATAGTCATGGTCCAGGGTCCTGCCTGATTCATCCGTCATAACATCAATTTCGCCAGCGCCAGTATATGTTATCGATCTTGTCAGGGAACCGTTCGTGGTCGTTGTAAGGAGCCTGTTGCAGCCGTCATAGGTGTATGTTGTTGTAACCTGATTGACATCTGTCATTGAACCCACGTTTCCTGCAGCATCGTAGTTTCCATAAGTGGTCGTTCCAATTTCGGGCTGCGTGATGGATTCAAGGTCACCGGTTGTTGGATGATATGTATAGGTAGTCATATCACCATTGCCGGGCCTGGGGCCGTCCACGCTTGAAAGCAGCCCTATAGGATCGTTTGGATTGATCACGGGCTGGTAGTGATACGTTGTAATATATTCATAGGGGACAACGCTGCCGCTACTGTCGTGCGTATAGCCTTTTTCAATCTTGCGGCTCAACAGCGTGGTGGGGTTTTCATTGGGTATGCCGTCATAATCATCATCATAGTCCCAGATGGTCTCCTTGTTGCCCGGCCCGAGAACACTGGGCTCGGCCCGTGCCAGGATTAGATTGTATTGAGAATAGGTATAGGTAACAACCCGTTCCTCGGGGGTGCCTGCAGCCAGAATTTCCGTCTGAGCATTTCCATTGCTGTCAAAGTCCTGGAACTGGTCTGTACGGCCATTGGCATATTCTTTGAGCGTAACCCTTGAATCATCGTTGTATTCTATTCTGACAATATTTTCGCCGGAATCGGTGGATTGCAAACCCTCTTTATCTGTTATTAGTTTTCGGCAGGATTCTTCGCTGTACGTATAAAGCCTGTCTTCACCATATTCGTCTGTTACGGCCACTTTGTTGTCGCCGACGTGTGTGTCATAGTCAACCGTCCCCCCGCGGCCGTCTCTGGTCGTATTTGATATTGCCCTGTCCTGGTCATCATAGGACCAGCTTGCCAAGAAGTGGCCGTTTACCCCCACTTTGTCACGTTTTTCAGTCAGGTTGTGAGGATCATTAGGGTCTTCATACTTGTACGTGAATCCCGAGCCGTCTGCGTAGGTAACCGAGGTCAGGTTCTGGTTTGCATCATAACTATAATTTACCCAGATTCCTGTGGGAACTGCACTGGTAACGGGACCGGAAATACTTTGTATGAGCCCGCTGCTGTGGTTGAAGGTAAAGATACGTCCGCTTGCCACATCGGTAACAGTGTCAAGTTGATTTAGAGCATCATAAGCCAGATTCTGCTGATTTCCTGCTTCATCCACAATGCGGATGAGTTGTCCGTCCGCATTAAAGACATAGCTTTTTCTGTCAAGACGGTGCCATACATATTCAGTGCTTCCATTGGTAATCTTTTCAACCCGGCTTCGCTCGTTGAAACGGCCTTCATATACGTCTGCACCCTGATTCTCAAAATAAACCCCGCGGGCTGTTTCATCGAGGATCTTTATGAAATCAGGATTAGAATCGTAATCTGTAACAAGGCTGGCATTGTAACTATGAGTCCAGCCGTATCCAAGCGGACCAATTTCTTCAGTACGACTGTTATAAGACCGTCTAAGGATCAGATTTCCTCTAAAAGGAGAATTGAATTGCAGATCTTGTTCTGTCTCAAATTTATTTCCGTTTGATATACGTATGGGATCTAATTGTAAGCTGCTCAAACCGGGTTCACGGTCGCAATCAATCCCGTTTTCAATATCATTGTCATCCGGGCAGCAATCGAAATCGTCCGTTCCAGGAACATCATAGTTATTGTCGAGACAGCCGACACCAGCGTTCCAGGGGTAGGGCATATTGACTGTATTGCGGACGATAGCGAGCGCGCCTGAGTATTGTATATATACCGAGCAGGGAAGAGATGCGGAAGGTGGGACCGAAAATCCAATATAGATGTCGCTGCACTGGGTGGTGGGATACTCTAAGGTTCCTTCGGTATTTTGTAGATCAATGGATTGGGTTCTGTCGAAATTGAGTATCGTCGTTTCACCGTAATAGTGATCCTCGGCAGTTCCATAGAAGTGAATGGTTCCGATCTTACTCGACAATTCATAGGAGACTATGTCTCCTACTTGGCTTGGGTTCACCCCCACCACATCGAATTCGACCTCCATGTTATAGGTGATTCGTTGAAATCCCCACTCGCCAGAACACTCCTCCATACCCGATCCGGACCCTTGAAATGAAACAGTGATTGTACTGGGTATTCCATTGGCCAACAGAGAATCCTTTGAAAGAGTAACCGCCGACTCGAGCAGCGTCGCGTTCTTTGTCGACGGCGCAGTCAACCGGATAGGAAGCGTTGTGCCATTTCTGTCTGAACTTCGTTTTCCTCTGGAGCGTGGCCCCAGCTCCCTGTTCGTGCTAATCGAGCGCAATGACGGGCTATCACCGCTTACGTTGGCAGCAAAGGAATTCTCATCCGCAGGCAACAACTCAGGGACTTTGGTCGTGACCTTTCCCGTGTCCGGTTTCTTCTCTGCACCGGCAAGGCTGGTCCTGCTGACCTCCGGACGAGCAGTCAGAGAGGGCTTGTATTTAAGATGATCGGACCTGATCTCGGCTTGCGGCTTCCCTGTGGCAGATACGAGGGATAGGGATTCAGCAAAGACTGCGGATGTCAATGACAGCAGGACTACCAGCGACATTAACAAAGACATCAGAATGCACTCAACCCTAAAAGGCTTATATATGGTTGATAGGATGAAGTTGAGAGCTGTTTGTTTCTTGGAGCATTTGAACCGCAATGGATGTCTACGGTGGGAAGAAAGTTTTCTTAAGGGCGAGACAAGCTCGTAGACGGAGTCTTTCTTGGCGGAATAATCCGAGCTTCCAAGGGAACAATACACTCTTGCCTTGGTAGCACGCGAAACTCCTAACTCACGACTCCGAATTGACCTACGACTCAATTAGGGTACCACCTTTATCCTGAACGAAAAGACATTATTCGTCACCGGCACTAGGGGATTCCCTTCACCATCCTTCAAAATATTTTCCACTTGGAACTCGTAAAGACCCTCCGTGGCTGTAAGAGAAACGGAGATCAGGAAATCAACCTGGACTTCCCCCGGCGATGGGATTGACAGGCCCGTGACCTGGTAGGTTATGAAGGCAGGCGCGCCGATGATCGTGTAAGACATGGATGCGAGCTGGGCAATGAGTGCAGGATCCCCGTAAATGCTGCGGCTGCCAGTGGCTGAATCGCCCTTTGGAATCTCGTAGTCCGCCCCCTCATCAAGCGTGACTGTGATTGTGTCTGAGCCTGTGAGGTTGTTCGCGCTCATGGCGACCGCCGTAATCGTATTGGCACCGCTTATGAGTGGCACTCCGGTCGCAGTAAATGTTCCCTCGCTCACGGTTGCCAGGATGCCATTGACCGTGACAGTGCATGTGCTATCGCTAATGGTTCCAGAGACGTTGATGGGAGAACTGGATACCGTCTCCCCGTCACCAGGCGACGTAATGGCTACAACCGGGGCTGTGAGAAGAGACGGGACATCCACACTCGACTTCATGTAGATTAGGTAGGCCTCGCCATTGACAATGTTAAACTCAACCCCTGAAGGCTGCCCATTGTAATACGCCGTGGTCTCGAAGATGCCAGTCTCTCTATTAAATCTCTGAATGCTGGCCACCTCATCGGGCAATCCTAGATAGAAAAGCAGATCATAGGAAGTATAGCCAGGAGGCATACATGGGATGGATATAATGTTTAAGCCCGGCACAAGCGAAATCGCAGGAGTCATGATCCCCCCGGCAAAGGAAAGCGATGTGGCTTGCTTCATGTAAACAACGTATCCTTCCCCGCTGACGATGTTAAATTCATCTCCGCTTACAACCCCGTCCTCATAGGTAGTGGTCTCAAATGTTCCGGTAGCAGGATTGTATTTCTGAATCTTGTCAATTTCGTCCTCAGTACCCAGGTCAAAAATCAAATCGTAGGAAGTATACCCCACTGGCACCTCCACAGGGTAACCAAGAAGGTTCAGACCGGCAGAAAGACTAATATCTGGCTCCTTCGGGTCGGTGCCCTGGGCATACTCTTCGGCATTGGTTATACCGTCAAAGTCCATGTCCTCAAGACCATCTGGGATGCCATCACCGTCCGTATCCGCTATCAGAGGATCAGTCCCGGTGAAGTTGATTTCATAATCATCTGTAAGGCCATCGTTATCGTCGTCATCATCGCACGCATCGCCCCATTCATCGCCATCGGTATTGGTCTGATCCGGATTGTAAACATCAGGGCAATTATCCATAATATCCGGTACGCCATCTTCGTCTGTGTCCATCTCACTCATGGATGTCCAGATGGCCCATAGAGAGGCTGCCGTGTCATAAGCTTTTTCATTCCAACTGCCATTACCCTGTTGATTAGCAAGCAAATAGTCCAGGGCATTCTGGGCCTCCGGAGATGAGAGGTCGATATTGGCCATGGCTGTGTAAGCCAAAGCGGTCTCATAGATATTGCTTCCTTCTACTCCAAAACCTCCGTCAGGATTCTGCTGCGCCTTGAGCCAGGAAATACCATTGGCAATATTTGTCCCCGGATCAAAGTATATAGCGTATCCTTCCAATGTGATAAGGACCCTGGAAGTCATATAGATATTGCTATCCGAACCCTTGCTTATCCCCCAGCCTCCGTCACCGTTTTGAGATGCTCTAAGGTAATTGATCGGAGCAAGGAGGCTCTTTGTATCAAATCCATCGGCAACGTAGCTTACTTCAAAGGAATAGACGCTGCTTACAGCACTGTCTATTCTTATATAGTTTATACCCGGTTCCAGGGGCAGACCACTGAGATTCACCGGGGCAGAGGTGATGTGATAGAAGGGATCAGCTAAAGTAGGTGGAGAGCCCTGCTTGATTCTGAAATCTATTTTCCCAGTGAGCTCAGTGATAACTACGGTCAAACTCGTAGCCCCCACCGGCAGTTCAAATTGAAACTCATCTGTTTCGCCTGCTTCAATGGCCTCACCAGAAACGCTAAGCCCTCCTGTCAGCCCGGCCGCATTTAAGGCATCCAATACTAAACTGGTATCCAGGTTATTGGTGGCGTAGCCTTGGGCAGCGCCCCAACCGCCTTCCGGGTAATTGGGCAGCGCCCCTTCATATTCCTCCGGATTCTGTGCAGATAGCAATTCGTCTATTAATGTGGAAACGTCAGTTCCATCTTGGGCTAAAACAGCCGCCTTCCTGGCCAGGTAGTCATTGTTTGGTGGGGAAACAATATTGATGAAGTTTATGGCGTTGGTATAGCCCGTGCCGGTCTCTCTCAGTTTCTTCAGGACATCCGCCACTACAGTTGTATCCCTGAACTCAGTGAGCTCCGGGTCTCCCCAGCTTCCGGATGGATTCTGGTTGGCCAGAAGCCAGGCAACACCGTCGTCTATTTCCTGCTGCTGCGCAAGAGCAGTGAACGGCACAAGGCTTAAGAGAATTGAAAGAAAGAAAACGGCCGGGAGGCCGATAACCCTGGAGCATAGTAGATTAGCAAAAATACTTTTTTTCATCTTTCGCTATTCCTATTTTTGAAAGAAATCCAAGACGGTCCGAAGAAATTCGTCTTTTGCGCTTGGCATTAGTACCTCGTAGTACCTCGTAGGTTGGGTTGAGGAACGAAACCCAACAAAATGTTTTCTAATATTTTCCACGATGACAATTCCGTTGATCCATCTTATTAACGCTTTGCAATTCTTCCTGACTTGTTCTTCTTGTCCCTATCAATTTCAGCGGCATCATCCCTTCTCCAGCCTTGATTTATTGTGCCTTGATTATGCTTTCAGCCCCAAGAAGTCACTTCACTATTTCGTGTATCGCGGTTACACCGCTGGAATACTCCCAATCCTTGGGTGCCTTTTTTATTTCTTCAATATTCATTTCTCTTTTTAACCGGCAACACGTAACTCGCAACCCGACAAATCAATCGCCAACGCTCTGAAAGAGCTTTATCGCGCTTGGGCATTGTCCATATGCAATGCAAATGGTCCGGCAGCAAAACAAAAGCGTCAATTGTAAAAGGATGCTTTTCCATTACATGTCTGAATGCCTCACGCAGCAAAGATGCATTTTCAGGATGAGTTAACATTGCCTTTCGTTTGTACATAACCACTGTGAAGAAATAGGTGCCCCCTTTTGTTCGGGTTCTGCGGTATTGCATATTTCCATATTTTCATATGATCTTGAGGCTCATTTGTTGTTGGGTTTCATTGCTCAACCACATCCTTGCTCAACCACATCCTTTCGGTAAAGATAGATTGTAGATTGTAGGTTGGGTTAAGCGAAGCGAAACCCAACAAAATGTTTTGTACAACCGATAGTTACAATTCATTGCGTTTGACCGAACGTGTTAATTGTTTCATAGAGTCCGCAAATGTTGGGTTTCGTACCTCAACCCAACCTACCTGGCTGAATGCCTCACGTAGCAAATATACATTTTCAGGATGAGTTAACATTGCCTTTCGTTTGTACGTAACCACCGTGAAGAAATAGGTACCACCTTCTGTTCGCGCTCTGCGGTATTGCATGTTTCATTATGATGTTCGGGCTCATTTATTGTTGGGTTTCGTACCTCAACCAAAGATACATGGCTACGTGGCTATGGAGAAGGAACGTAATGGATATTAACCACATACCATTGCAACTTTGGATCGTTAAATATCTGCCAGGATAGATTATTGCCTAAGTCATTTAAAAGTGTGGTTAGGCACTTGCGGGCAGATTGCTTGACGAAATCATATGATATTTTTATTCCCATAAAGATTTCCACAGGAATAGTACCAACGACAACGCGCTTTTGAGTCATTTCTGTCAATTTATCACATATCATTTCGAGAATTTCAGCTCCGTTCTTATTTTGAGCGGATATGGAAATAGGGGTATCTAAAATAGAAACTTGGGATTTTAATTCTCCGTTAATATTTTTCGACTTCAAAGGAAAGACATGATAAATACCATTTTCTTTTTTCACTTGAAATATGGGTTGATTTCCTTGACTTGAATATTCTTTCAAAAGCGATTCAAGAATATTAAAAGAAATACTCCCCCATTTCGGTATTAATTGACCTTCGGGACTCTTTTCTATTTGGCTTGTGTGAAGGTAAGCAGGGTCCTCATAGGTTATAACGCAACCGAACTTTTTTTCTAATTCGATTATTGCCGCTGCTACAGGCCTTGGATCACTAACTTCGATCCTTAGTGGGTCTGCAATCGATTTCTTAGCAGTCGATGCTGAGATTGTTTGACATAAAATCACAAGCAAGACGATACGAATCAAATACCCCATCATTTTACTCCCCACTTGGTACTGCTGATATATACAATAATATTTTTCCTCAGGGCCACGTCCTATTTTCAGACTGTCCGTCCCTTGTACTAGTTACAGTGGTTACGCCAATTGTAGCATGAAGATTATGCTGTTTATAGTTAACATTTCCGCCAGAGCAAACTACATCCATTGCCTGAGGCATAGTATTTGAACATGGAGCTCGCCCTTGCGCTCGATAGTATAATACCGCATGTGTGAACCAGCCAACCCAATCATCACCCCAATAGTTGTTTGCACCTACATTCCAAGTACCTCCGGTAATTGAGGTCCATGGAGCATAAGCAGATCCATGGAACCAACAATTATCACCCCCACCACCAGGATCTCTTTCAGTAACTTGGACCCCTGAAAAATCTACATCTGTGGGTTGTAATTGCTGCCTCCATCTATGATTCGTCGCAGTTATGCCCGTTCCCCAGCCATTCGAATTCGTAGTTTCACCCGTTGGCTTGCTAATCTCTATAGTTTTGCTAACTGAACACGGATGACCATTGTACGTGTAAGTTAAGTCACCATCACTGGCACCTTCTTCGCAACCTGCTTTGAATGTACACGCAGATTGATTATTAGCACCCTGTACAGAAAATTTGATTCCATTAACTAACCACACGTAACTACCACCTGAGGGAGACACATTCGCGGAAAGCGTAAATTCCTTTGCAATACCAAATTTTTCACCACCGTCGATCTCCACCTTCACGATGGTAAAACTTTTCGTAGCAATACCACACTCATCGCATCCACCAGTTGACCCTACATAGAAAGTATAGACCCCACCCCCATGTCTATCTGCAATATCCTTGATAGTCATGGGGTCTGGTGGATCGCAGGTAGAAAATGTTCTGTTGTAAGGTGTTCCCGCATGGCAACCTTCATCATCCTTATTATATGGTTGTATGGTTACATCAAACACCAAACAACTGGTATCCCCACCACAGTATATCCCAGCCGCAGAAGGACTAATAATCGAAATATTCGTTACATTAATGCAATAGGCAGCAGGATTGAAATCCCACTCCTTCACTGTCTCCCCACCACTCCTTCCCCCAGAGATAATATACCCCGCAGCGCAATCTGCGGGATTCATGTCAATATACCCGGTGCCGGTCCAATCATAATACGTGATATTATCCTGGGCTATGGTTACCACATGCCCGGCAGCCACAGCGTCGCTTATGGCATTTTTTATTGAAGTAGAGACAGTGAGAAGGGGCAAGATGACACCTATATTATCGCTGTCAATTTCATAGATTGGGATGCCCATATCACTGGCAAGTTCCAGTATCTTGATTGCGGAAATGGCCTCTTCATCGAACCCATCCTCAAAGAGCCGGTTTTCGGATATGGAGCCGTCTGCTCCGGTAAGCCTCATGAAGTTACAACTCTCATCATCTCCTGTTACTGAAAAAGGCCCGACTATCTTACGGTCAGCATCCACACGCAGCCCGGACCATTCAAAGGTAATGGGGTTTCCTCCACTGAAGGTTACCTTGACCACATGTTCCCCTATTGCCTCTGCAACATCGTTTAAGAGCACGATTTGCATGGTCTTGTTTACTTCTTCATCTGCGGCGTCCACCCTGCCAAGATACTTGAGAGCGGTATCATGAAGAAGATATCCGGTGTAGCTTTCTTCACACGTGGTGGACATAGGAGCAAAGAAGTCCGTGACCACTTTCCAGGTGTCTATCCCTATCCCCTGGTAGGTACCCGCAATAATGGTGTTATAGATTGCAGGAACCTGATTACCGGCTCCTACCGGGGCTGTGAAATGCATATCCGAGTTGTGGCTCAGCCCCATGGTGACTTCCCCGGAGCCTGTTGCCGCCTCGCACCCGTCTATCTTCAGCACAGGCTTTAAATGAACCAGCCAGGGGTCTTCAACCCCAAAAAGCCCTCCGCTGTCATCTATGATCTGCTGGTCTTCAGGGGTGGCGCCGATATAGGAGATGGTGATCTGCTTTCCGGCAATCTCGGGCAGGTTGGCTGTGTAATCAAGGGTGGAGCCTTCACCATGGACATGAAATCTTATCTGATATCTCTTATCTGCCGGAATCTCGGAATATTCCTCATCCCAGGAGAGGAGCTTATAAGGGAGGCTTCCAGGAATAAGGCCCAGGGTTTCCGAATGCAGGTCTCTGGTTCTTAGAACATCTTCATAGAACAATTCAGGATGATTGGCAGCAAGATAATCAATGATTTCTTGCTTATAGAGCTCAACCGGACTTTCCTCATGAAACGCAGAAATGTAATCATCAACAAAGGCCTTGGCATCAAGGCCCATCTCCGCGGGGATATCAACGCCTGGATGATAATCATATTGTTTAAATGCCGGATCCATGGAAATCCACATCTTTCCGGTATCGTCATTACCGATCCCGCGGTAATTGGTGTAGGGTATATAGGCTTGAACCCATACCCGACGGCATCGTATGGCAAGCACTTCGTCTCCGTCAATGACATTGACCCCCTCCATGCCTGCTGTGGTTAAAATACTGCCGGCCGTGGCTCCATCTTCAACCCCAAGCCAGTTTTTGGCCCTATCCACAGGCATTTCGACAATGCCGGTTGCATATCTGGCAGGGATGTTCGACACCCGGAGCAGGGCAATCAGAAGAGAGGCGAGGTCATAGTCGCTTCCGCTCCTGTGTTCGTAGGTCACCTGCGATCCCTTGCGCGATCCGAGATAGGGTTCGAATTCGAAATTATTTCTCACGTATTCATAGATCTTCAGAGGGGAGTTATTCAGGCTATTTGCCAGATTTGTTATATCTTCCGTGAACTGGACGTCGATGGTGGGATCCAGATCATCCTGGGTTGGGGGTGTGGATGAGATGATAATTTCTTCAAGGCGCGAGATAGGAGCTCCCTTCTGTACAACAGGAGCTTTCACCTTTGCAATATTAACAGGTAGGGCCTGCTTGTTTATTAGCGGAGGGTCTTCTTTGAATTTATTCTCTGAAAAATACTTTTCTAGCTTTTCGATTTCTTCTAAAAGCCTGTCTCTGTCTCTTTGTTTCGCAATGGTCTCCAGGTGACGCATCAAGATGCGCGTGCTTTCTTTGTGCTGCTTGACCATTTTGGTCTGCCGGTCGAGAATTCTGTTCGAATAACCCTTTTCTCTGCAAGTCTTTTCGATCTCATCAAATTTTCTGAGAATTTCTCGATTGGCGCCGGCAAGCTCATTTTTCTTTTGAATGAGCAGACCTAATTCTGGCTCAACATCTTCACCTTCACCACGGTCAAACTTCCGTTTTATTTCTTCAACTAAGTCTTTGCATTCCAAAACGATTTTAATAAATTCCTTTTGCTCCTTAAACCTATCTGCAAATTCCTCCGCGCTTTTCCTGGCATCCAGGATAAATTGTTTCTTTTTGCTTACCTCCTGACCCACGTCTGTATCGTCACTGATGGTGCGGGTTATGCCCTCGGGCAGGTCAAGATCAAAACCGAGTACTTTCTCTCCATCTTTATACAGCCCAGGTCCTTCAAAGGAACAGGCACAAGGATCTCCTGTTGCCAAGCTGAGTAGGAACAGGAAGCCCGTCACAACCAGCAATGCAATCAACTTGTCGCTCTTGAAATTCATACGGATTTTACCTGGGTATTCCTTGAATCAGGGCTGACAGACATGACCTGCCAGCCCCTGGTTGAAGGGGGTTTACTTCTTGCCGCCATCTTCTTCTTTGAGATTGCCAGTTAATGTCAGTGGAATTGTTCCATGCGCTGTGATATGTATACGAAATATTTGTGGAAACTGTATTTGTGCTTTTATCCATCGCATGCTGGGTAGTTCCAATAGTATGGATAGCAACAGCTCAAACAGGTAATCATGCTGTAACTATGATCCACAAATAACTCTTTCAGCCATCATTACATATTAGGGCACCGTCCCACGCTTTTACCTTCTCTTATTGGGTTGCATCATATTGTTGCCCATCATCTATTGCATCGCATACCTTGTTATGGGGAACTTGCACCGCCACTGATCCTACGCAGGTACCACCATTTCCATCGTCCGCGGTGAAATTGATTTCATACCATCGTCCATTTCCTAATCCTGACCGCTCTGCCCTGATCAAAGCCGTGTCAGTGCTAATGCCCATGGCATCTGGGGCATGCAACCCCCCGCCAGCGCCCAATGCTGTCGCTGTCGGCTCATCGCTAGTAATACTGTCAATCAAGATAGTTATAGGATCACCATCTGGATCGGTTACACCGGAAATATTCACAGAGTGATATTTGTGATTTGGTGGCCACAGACAGCTTTTAGGGGTCGGTACGGCAGCGCTACAGTCAGGCGGTTCGTTGCATATCTCCCACGTCTTGGTTGCAACGGCGCACTGTTCCTCCGAATTGTCGTCTACAAAGCATGCCTGAATGTTGTCAACGCCAGGATTTGAGCCACTATATGTCCACGACGCAACGCCAGCACTATCCGTAACTATCGTAGAACTTAGCCCAGAGTTTGGGCCGCTAGTGATGAGAAAGTCAACATCTCTTCCGACCACAGGATCATCGTTGTCATCGATGATAGTGGCAACAACAGTATGGTCTTCATTGACGCAGTTCTTCGCCGAGGCGGGAGCAAGGCTTATGTTTTGCATCGGCGGTGGGGCGCTTCCCGGCTCGAGATCCAGCGCAAGAACGATGAGCCCCAGGCAATCGGAGCCAGTGTCTTGACCGTCCATGTTCAGGGTGACTGTACCTGGTATACCGCCAAAAGCAGACGTAATATCAAAGAATTCTACATCATAGAGCCCTTGGCCAAGTGGAAGGCGGCCATTCCCTTCATCTGGAACGGAAACACCATCGTATATACCTACTGAGTCGGGAATGGTGAGAGATCCGTTTGCAGTCGCATAGGTAACAGGACCGTCACCGGCTGCTTGACCGTCTGCTAAATGGAGTTCCGCAAATACGGGCCCTCCATTATAATTGATGCCCGGCAATGATGAATGCCAACCGAGGTCCTCACCAGGGAAACCAGTCGTATCGGAATCGTTGCCTTCGAAAATGGCCAGGTCGCGGTTGTTTGCAGCATTGCCGTCGTCAAAAATGACAATCAGAGATGCACCATTAGCGCTATGTCCTGCTTTTGCGGCCATACCTGCAATTGTGTAGCTTCCGTCTCCAGGCACGAATGCTGTTACATCTGCACGATAAGCAGTGCTGGAGCCCGACCCCCAGCAATTTGTCGTGGAGTCGCCGATATTGACGCCGGTGATACCATTACCGTTAATACTGACATTTGCGTTGTCATAAACTCCGTCACCGCTACTATCTATGCCATGCCAATACAGCAATGCTTGAACTACAGGATTCGAGCCAATACCACTAATCGTAATGGTTCCTGTTCCAACTGATCCAACGCCCGAGACTCCGCCTGACGTCCAATCGATATTAGATAACGTGATTGTATGGCTAATCGGCTTTGCGGTAGCAGAACCTACAAAGATCATGTTCAATCCGACCAAGGATATCAACATCGACGCGCATAAGAATAACGTTAACTTTTTCACTTTCTTACCTCCTTCTATTGTGGAAAAAATTATTAAATAATCCCTTTAAGCTATGCAAGTAACAATGCCTTTCATATTAGACCGATAAAGGAGGCCAGGCAGAGCGTGAGAACCCACCCTGCCTGGCTTTCACGTTGTGTGTTAATTGAGCTTTTATTATGATCTATTCCTCTGTTGTGGAATCATAACCCTGTCCATCGTCTATGCACTCATGATCTGGTCCTTGGTCATGAGGTACGCAAACGGTGACACTTCCCGAACATTCCGCCCCGGCAGGGTCAGTCGCGGTGAAAGAGATTGCATAAACGCGTCCATTTCCCGTCCCCTCTCTTTCAGCCCTCACACAAGCAGTGCTGGTACCGACGCCTGCGCCGTCTGGTGAGGTGTTTCCATCTCCGTTGCCTATGGCGTCAACAGGCTCATCCTGGGTGATCCCTGTTATGGTAATAGTAACCAGATCCCCATCAGGATCAGTCACACCCATAATCTCAATATCCACATACTTATGATTGGGTGGCCATAGGCATCCTGGGCTAGCAAATGCCTCAGAACAGTCTGGTGGCTGGTTCGGCGGCGGCTCGACTACGTTAATCACCGTGTCAGCCTCATCAGACTCCTCGAAGTTATTAGTCACCTTCAGACCGACTACGTGAAGACCTAGTGCACAGCTTGACCAGGTCGTTGTCTCGCCGATTGCGTCATCATACTCGCCGTCGTTGTCAAGATCCCACTCCCAGGTAACAATTTCGCCGTGCCATGGATGCTCTGGATCGGGATACAGCGCACCGTTCGGGTCATAGGAACCTGAGCCATCGAGCGTCAATGTCGCACATTCGTAAGCAGTATAAGGCCCATTGGCGTCGGCAACTGGCGGCCAAGGTGGAGGTGTGATGTGAACTACGCAGGTGTCGCTATCAGTCAGAGCGGGGCTGTTATCGTCGGTCACCGTCAGGGTAACGGTGTAATCGGCCACCGTAGCACCCCAGTCTATTGTGCCGTCAGGGTTAAAGACAGCTGGGTAGGCATGAGTCACGATCGGGCCTTCCTCAGGGGGCGAGCCGTCGCCGAAATCCCACTCATACTTGACGATGCTTCGGCTATCATCGCGATGGTAGGAACCGGTTCCATCAAAGGTTATCTCAATGAGCGGGGGATGACTGGGCACGTCGGGGCCGGCATCGGCCACAGGGCCGGGCTGGACGACCGTCTTTTTCAACGTCAGGATAGCCCAAGCGCTGGTAAGCGGATGCACGGAGACCCAACCCGAGTCCCATGCACCGTCGGGCTGCTGGTCATTCACAATATATTGGGCATACCCCCTGGCCGGGTCACCATACCAGTCAAACCCCGAAGGGTCGTTGATAGGGTTTATGGTCTCGATGCCGAGTAGACGAAACCCTTTCATCACCGAGTAAAAAGTATAGTAGCCGTTAGAAGCAAAATGCTCCGGGTCGGAATCCCAATTGTTGTGGATGAATTCGACAGCGTTTTGCACCCGCGCTGAGGCGATTGTGTCGCCGACAAACTTCATCTCACAGAGAAGGCCGCCCGTTTTGGCGACATTGACCCAATCATCGGGATGCATATACCCCGAGCCGCCACTGAAGTCATTCTGGATGTAGTCAATCCAAAGACTTAGCTCATCCTTGACAAACTGGGGTACTAGGAGACCTTCACTTCCGAAGTTCACTTCGGACGCCTCCATCCCGATAACAGGCCACTGCGAGACCGAGTTGTCAGACTGCCCGTAGTTGCCGTAATAACGCCAACCTCCCCTGAATACACCTGTGGCAGGGTCGCTCTGGGCGTAAGCGAGGTAATCCACCATGTCCTGGGCGATATCAAGGTACGTGCGGCCGACTACATCTATGTTACCTGTGGCAGCCACACAGTTTGGGCACCCGCTGCTGGCCAAAGTCATCAAGGCGATACCGCTCTCATACATCGTATGAAAGGTATCAGTATTACTATAGCAGCAAAGGCCGATGCCGTTTCCGTTTACGTCAGGATCGCCCTGAGGGCACAGGGCATCCTGAGCCACCGGGAAAGTGTACATCTTGCTCAGGATGTAGTTAAGCCCCCGGTGAACCGTCTCGACGTAAGGATCCTCATCGGGATCGCCACCGGGCAAGGTGCCTTGTATCTCGAATGCTTCAGTGCTCGCACCGGTCGCAGCCACCGGGTTGTTCCCGTATGGCCAATAGCCATACTGGGCTCCATCTGGAAGCATGGCGCGAACCTGATCCTTGTGTAGTCGCCACAATCCTTCGTCAATTGCTACGTTCACCCTGACCGTAATGTCGGAGCCATCCTTTATCTCGACCAGATACTGATCGGTGCCGGTTTCAGCGCTTGTATCCGTCACCCGCAGTGTGGCGACGAACAGGTCTCCAACGTTGCCTGTATAGGTATGCCGAGCTTCAATGACATAAGGATCGGTTACGGCTCCTGCCTCCACAGGAGAACCATCTCCAAAATCCCATTCGTAAGTACCCAGGGTGCTGTCACCATCAGGGTCATGGGCCGTTCCCTTCAGCGTAACCTCCAGCCCACTCCAGATATCATGCGGCACGACTGGATTAAGGGCCGTAGCGGGAACGCAGACCACGTTAGGCGGGGCGGCCTGAGCGTAAGCAGCCAAGGCAACTAAGGCGAAGAATACCACTACTCCAACTGAAACTTTTCGCATCATTTTTCCCTCCTTATTCTTGAGATAAAAGACGCGGATCACCTTGGAAACTTTGACGATGTCCCTTTCGGCAGCCCGGCCATCTAATTGCGATGCAGAATCTAAGATGCTCAAAAGCTTTAGATCTGTAGCTTTCTGGCCACCCATACAGGTAGTTTGGCTCTACCTGTATGACACAATTATCTTAAAGGCCCCACTGAGAAGAAATGCCCCTCAGAAGGGCTGCGCCAGGTGAATTTGTTCTTACCGGTGAGGAATATGAGAGAACATTGTGGAAGTATTGATGCTTTCATAGAAAAATGCTATTAAAGTAAAAGGGCGTTCTTCAGCACAATTGGGGCTGAAAAACGATTAGGGGATGAAATAGAAAGCCCCAAAAATAACATTCTCTCAGGCCCCCGCCAGAATAGACTACGCCCTGTGAGAAGCCGGGCACGCACAATTTGAAGTTTTTCTCCATGTGGGTCACCCGTCATGAGGTTAAAGGATGGTGGGAACAAGTTAAGTTAATTTGTAAGTTAGTGAAGAGAAGCACAGATTGCTTTAAAAGGCAACCAGGGTTTTTCGGGGTTAAAATGGGGTGAGAAAAACCCTGGTTTACATCATCAAAAGGTGGGATCGGAGGCTTGCCTTTCTATTCCTTATACCAATTTTCATTCTAATATCTTTTCTACGAGACTCAATTGTTAAAGGAGACACATTCAATAACTCTGCTATCTCTTTTGTGGTCTTTCCGTTCTTCACAAGATGTGCTGTTTGAAGTTCTGCCGGAGTAAGACCTAAATATTTCAAGGACAACTCGTATGCGAATGGGGAAATAATCTCATTTAGATTTGATTCGAGTATGTTCAAATAAGCCAATTGTTTGGCATCCAAACCACTCTTCTTCAATTTTTCTGCGTAAGGCGCAACCAGTTCCTTAACGTTGAACAACAGCTTTTCTTCAAGCTCTGCCTTATCCTCATCCCTTCGTTTCAGCAAAACTCTCAACGCGGTATTTACTTGCTCAAGCTCATTGGTCCGAATCTCCAAGGCAGCCTCTCTTTCTCTCAGCCTTTCCTCGGCCTCCTTGCGGTCGATAACTTCGTGTTTAAGTTGTTCGTTAGCTTTTGATATTTCATGGGTGCGCCCGGCCACCAACTCTTCAAGGTAGTCGCGGTGTTTTTTCAATTCCTTCTCGGCGCGTTTGTTTGCAGTGATATCGCGGGAAGTCTCTACCACCATCTTTGGTCGGCCATCCCCGTGGTATGCAGCCACACTGACCGTACACCAGAATATCATACGCTTCCCATCTGCGCCAATCACTTCTGTTTCATGCTCATGAACCTTTCCATCTTCAAAACACTTGCTCACCACGCATGGCCGGCAAGGGTTATCGTAGCCATGGTAAGCGCTATAGCACTTCTTGCCAACCAGGTCCGACCCGAACAATTTCTTTGCAACATCATTGGCCCATACAATGTTGTGGTGCTCGTCCACCATGCTCATGTGATGTGGAACCGATGCAATAATGCCTGCTAGCTTCTGCTCGCTTTCCCTTAGCGTCTCCTCCACCCACTTTCGTTCAGCGGCTTCTTTCTCTGCCTCCTTGACCCTTTGTTCCGATTCTTCGTACGTAGGCTTATTAGCCACAACATCCTCAAATTTCGATAAAAACAAAAAAGGCCCTACTCACTCGTTCTTACCTTCGCAGTGCGGTTACGTCATTCACGCAGGTAGCGCAAATTCCTGGCCCCCACCTTACGGTGGGTTTCGCTTGCGAAAAACACACCTCAAATTCCCAGGCGAACATAGAACGTTATTGCTGAAGGGAAGCTAATACAATGGAGGCAGGACACCTCAACAACATTTCTTACTGGCAAAATCAGTGCCAACTGGAACAACTATAGACATATTAGCTTATTTCACCCAGTTAGCTTAACTAGCAAGAAAGCCACTGTAACAAAAGGTTACAACTTTGAGAAAAACGGGCAGGAAAAGGTGTGTAGAAATTACACAGTTGGCAATGATGGTAAGAAAGGG
>Ga0114922_10000836_pt1 | contig 29592 bp, 22 predicted proteins | sample AartaG_FD_100975 | JGI IMG/M metagenome (GOLD analysis project Ga0114922, IMG submission 100975) | Deep subsurface microbial communities from Aarhus Bay to uncover new lineages of life (NeLLi) - Aarhus_00045 metaG | ecosystem: Environmental > Aquatic > Marine > Oceanic > Sediment | place... | reverse complement strand
TCGGCTCTAGTGCTTAGACGCGGGGTGGGGCCGAGAAGTTCGGCCTCTCCAGGAGAGCGGTCCGCGCCTACCGCGTTCCCGGGTGCATTATACCACACGGTGTCAAGAGGAGGGGCGAGAAGGGTAAGTGATTGCTGGGGTTTTGTGGTGGGGAGATTGGGTGGTTTCGGGCCTGAAGGCCCGAAACACCGACACCGAAGGAGAGTCCAGGTTTCGTAGGATCGACATGTGCCTGCGCTACAGCCCCCATCACGGGGCTGCATGTCGCCCGGAGGACCGGGCTCCCAGAGTTGGGCCGGGGAGGGGGTGTGGGTGTCGAAGAATGTGGAACTAGATGTGCGGTGATTCGATGAGAGCGCGTTGGTTTCTTGTGCTGGTGATGATGGCGGCGGGGATGGTCTGTGGCCCGGGCGCCGCGCTGGGGCAGGAGGAGCTTGGCCGGGCGCTGGCGCGGGTGGGCCCACTGGTCGGGGAATCCACGCTGTATTCCAGGAAGGGGAAGGAGGATATCTACGACATCGCGCGGCGGTATGGAGTCAGCGCGTCCGACCTGTTCAATGCGAACGGGGGGGAACTGCCATTGGGTGACGAGCTACTGCTGATCCCGATGGAGCACGTGGCGCCGGTTCCGTGGGCGGAGGGGGTGGTGGTGAATCTGGCGGAACGGGCGCTGTATGTGTACGAGCAGGGGCGGCCGGTGAAGCGGTTTCCGGTGGCGATCGGGATGGTGGGGTGGGAGACGCCGACGGGGGATTTCACGATTGCCAACATGGCGGAGAACCCGACGTGGTTTCCGCCGGAATGGGCGGTGGCGGAGGAGCCGGTGCCGCCGGGGCCGAGCAATCCGCTGGGGGATCGGTGGATGGGGTTGTCGCTCAGGGGGTACGGGATTCACGCGACGAACGCGCCGTGGTCGGTGGGGCGGTATCTCTCTCACGGGTGTATGCGGATGTACCCGGAGCACGCGCACGATCTGTTCGAGATGGTGAGGGTGGGGACGCCGGTGAAGATCGTGTACGCGCAGGTGGTATTCGGGGTCCGGCCCGGGGAGGGGATCGTCTATATGGCGCGATACCCGGACGGATATCGGCTTGGGCGGGTGAGCGCGGAGAGGGTGCGGGAGCAGTTGAAGGAGTACGGGTTGGATGGGGTGGTGGATATGGAGGCGGTGGAGGGAGCGCTGGAGCTGCCGAGGGGGCTGCCGACGCCGATAATCGGGTCCGCGACGAAGGTGACGGTGAACGGGCGGCGGGTGAAGCTGGCGCTCGGTCCGACTAGGATGGGCGGCGATTGGCTGGTTCCGGCGGGGCCGCTGGTGGAGGCGCTGGGGGCGGAGATGGAGGTGGGACCGGGGGGGAGCTATGTGGCGATCAGGCGGGGGGAGAACCGGCTGTTCTTCTCGCCGGGGGACGCGGATGTGCTGATCAATGGGCAGCTTGTCAGGGTCGGGGCGGGGCCACAGATGGCGGCCGGGCATCCGATGATTCCGCTGAAGGCGACGGCGATGGGGCTGGGTGCGTCGGTGGGATGGGATGACTGGACGGATACGGTGCTGGTGTGGGATGGATGGGGATTGGGACGGTTGGGGAGGGGCGCCGGCGTTGTGGGACGCTAGTCGAGGAGCAGCAGCAGCGCCGAGAGCGTGACGAAGCTGGCGAGGGTGGAGGTGAAGACGGTGGTGGCGATGCGGCGGGGGTGAAGGCCGAACTCGGTGGCGTAGACGGCGCTGTTGACGGCGGTGGGCATGGCTGACATGAGGATGGCGACCCTGGCGGTGGTGCCCTCCAGCCCGAGGAGATGCGCGAAGGCGAAGGTGATGGCGGGGGCGAGGAGGAGGCGGATGAAGTTGGGGAGCAGGGCGCCGGAGAGGTGGAGGTTGACCTGGGTGCGGGCCTTGGCGAGCTGGATCCCGAGGAGGAGCTGGCCGATGGGGATGATGGCGAGGCCGAGGAGCTGGAGCGGAGGGAGGAGGAGGTCGGGGAAGGAGAGATGTAGAGCGCGGATGATTAGGGCGAGGGCAGCGGCGTAGACGGTGGGGAGGCTGAAGATGGTGCGGAGGGCCTGGCGGCGGCCGCCGCGGTGGCGGCTGGCGTAGTAGATGCCGAGGGTATTGGCGAGGGAGTTGATGACGAGGACCCAGATGATGGAAAGGTGGAGGCCGAGGTCGCCGAAGGCGTAGAGGGCGACGGGCATGCCCATGTTGCCGCAGTTCATGAAGAGAGTGGTGAGGAGGAAGAAGCTCTCCTGGTCGGGCGGGAGGCGGCGGAGGAGCGCGAAGGCCTTGCCGAGGAGCCACAGGGAAGAGGTGACCAGGAGCACGACGGCGATGAGGGGGAGGGCTTCGTGTAGGGTGATCTCGGTGGTGAGGAGAGAGGAGAAGATGAGGCAGGGGAGCAGGACGTAGATGGCAATGGAGGAGAGGGCACTGACGTCCATGCGGCGGCGGCACTCGAGGAGGAAGCCGAGGCCGACGGTGAGGATGATGGGGATGATTGCTGTGGCCACGGAGAGTTGAGTTCGGCGCAGGTGGTCGGGGGACCTGTGTACGAGAGGGGCGGGCGACGAGCAGGCATCTGCATTGGAGGTCTTGTGGAGGGGGGAGGTGGGGTCGTTCCGGGACTGAAGTCCCGAAACACCGGCATGCGAAGACAGGCGGCGCGCCCACGGGCGCGCCGCCTGTTCTTGGCAGGGGGGTCAGGCTATCTTCGGATGAGCGGCTCGTAGGTGTAGGTTATGTCGCGATGCTCGCCGGGGGCGAGGTCGATCTTCCAGGTGAGGAGGTGGACGGGGTTGACGTGCTTGAGGCCGCGGGCGAGGGTCAGGTCCTCGGCCTCAGGCGCGGTGGATTTGAGGTCGCCCGAGAGCGTCTTGGTGATTTCCAGGGAGATGTTCTCGTCCCGGTAGTTCGTCACGCTGAGGGTGCCTTTGATGGTGACGCGGTCGTAATGGTATCCGTAGAGCCGGACGGCGTCACGCTCGCGCTCGACTTCGGCCTCGGCCTGCTCGGCCTTGACGCTGACGGCCTGGGTGATTTTGACGGTGGCTTTGGCCTTGGGAGGGGTGTAGGTGAGGGTGTCTTGGCCGATGATGTTGCCGTGCTGCAGCATCTGCGCGGGGGCGGTCGTCCAGGGGAGGCTGGTTGTGTTGGTCAGGCGGAGGCTGTGCCAGACCTCCTCCGGCTTGTCGCGCTCTTCCCTTTGCCGCTGTCCGTAGCGGTCCTCCTCGCTGATGTAGTCGGGGATCTCCCAGTGGTAGAACTCGGTGTAGGGGACGGTCTCGGTGAAGAGCGGGTAGTAGCCGGTCTCGCCCTTGGCGAGACGGACGTCTTCCAGAGGATAGAGGAAGAGGTCCTCGGCGATACGGCCGGCGGCCGCGGCGCCGTAGCCGGGGACGGCGAAGGCCCTGGCCATTTCCTCCCCCGCCCCGAACTCGGCCCGCTGGGTCATGACGTTCGACATGATGCTGACCCCCGTCACCTCCGATCGGCCGCGGCCAAGGGAGCGAAGGAACCCGGCGAGGTCCTCTTTCGTCGCCATGGGGCTGAGGATGTCGGCGAACTGGAGGTTGGGGAAGCCGGTGATGAGGTCCACGCGGGCGCCTTCGAGGTCTTCGGCCTCGTTGATGATGAGGGCCTTGGAGGAGAGGCGGGCGTGCTTGGGGTCGGAGACGTCGAGCAGGTAGCTGGGGGCCCAGGTGATGCCCTTGGCGAGGTAGGAGACGGAGAGCCAGTCGCCGTGGGAGGGGCTGGCGAGTTCGGCCTCCAGCTCAACCCGTTTGGTGTCGCGGATGAAGGTCTGCTCGACTTCCGCGTCCGAGAACCGGATTGACCAGACGCGGTAGGGGTTGAGGGCGAGGACTCCGTCGTCGGTCTGGAACAGCATGAACTGGCCGGGGCCCATAGGAAGTCTCTGGTTGGGATCTGACGGCTCACCCACGGCGTATGGGTTGACCTGCCTGGGGGCACGGTCTGGGGCGAAGGCGATTATCTTCCCGGTGGTGGCTGTCTCGGGGGCAGCTCCGGTCCAGATGGTGACTTCCTTGCCGACGTTGGCGCGGAAGAGATCGGCCAGTTCGCGGGCGGCGATTTCTTCCGCAACTGTCACTTCGCGAGCGATGACGCTGCGCAGTCCGGCGGGGGCCGGGCAGCTCACCCAGAAGGTTCCGTGAGCGGGGGCCGCGAAGGGCCCGAGGAGAGCGACGCTCTTGTCGCCGTTCAGCGTGCCCTCGCGGACGAAGAAGCCGAGGCCGTTCTTGAAGAGGGCGACGCGTTTGAGGCGAGTCTGGACGGCGGCGGGTTCGGCGGCGAGGGCGGAGAGGGAAAGCGCGAGAAGACAAAGGGCAGACAGAGAATAAACGAAGACCTTCCTCATGGTAGATCCGTCTGTGACGGGGACAGGAGGCAAGCTCCTGTCCAACGGTCGGGTGCAGGCCATCTTCATGGTGGGACCCCCCTTAGGTTGGGTTTGGTTGTTAGACACGCGAGGGGGGCGCAGGGTTCCGGCGCGCGCGGGAAATTTCGGGGGCGGGGGGTGCGGCCGCGTTGCGGGACAGGGCGGGAGGTGCTATACTCGCGTTCGCTCAGCGTCAGCTAGGAAGTTGGGATGAAGTTCAGTTTCTGGGGAGTAGTCACGGCGGCGGGGATGTGGCTCGCGGCCGGTTCCGGTGGGCTGTGGGGGGACACGCTGGTGGTGGCGGGACACCCGATGGAGTCGCCGGCAAGGTTCGTAGTGGCCGGCGACGATATTGTGGCCCCACTGCTGCCGGCGCTGAAGCATCTCGGGGCGCGGTACGAGCTCACGCCGGAGGCGATCAGGATCACGACCCAGACCGGGGCCGAGATCGTGATCTCTCGGAAGCGGGGGGAGGCGACGCGGGATGGGATGGTGAGGGATCTGCCCGGGCCGCCGCAGGGGAAGGGGGAGAAGACACTGCTGCCGGCGCGCGCGCTGGGCTCGCTGCTGGGATGTGCGGTGAGGTGGGAGGAGGAAACTCGGACGCTGTACTTCTACCCGTGGGTGCGCAGATTCACGCTGGAGACACTGCGGGATCGGTATCGGGTGACGGTGAAGGCGGAGGGGTCGATCGAGTACGAGACGGGAGAGCTGGGCGACCCGCCGCGGCTTTTCGTCGATATGATGGACATGGATCTGGCGCAGATTCCCTCGGAGCTGGAGATGGCGGACAGCTATCTGAAGGGGGCGCGGATCCATCAGCACAGCAGGGTACCCGATCCGGAGGGGGAGGTGACGCGGGTGGTGGTGGATCTGACGGAGTGGCGGCCGTACCGGATTCGGCAGAGCGAGGATGGGTGTACGCTGGAGATAGAGTTCCCGCTGCCGGATGCGATGGAGCTGCCGCTGGATGTGGAGCCAGTGGTGCTGAAGGGGATCGAGTTCGAGAGGATTTCGGCGCGGCTGGCGGCAGTGAAGCTGTCGATCGTGGGCACGGCGTTCTGCACGGCGGAGAGGCTCGAGGACCCGCCGCTGGTGTTGGTGACGGTGGCGAACGCGGAGGACCAGATCGGATTCACCGAATTGAAGGTGGAGGACGAGGTGGTGCTGGGAGCGTGTGTAGTTCCTGCGCCGGAGCGACCGGGGACGATGCGAGTTGCAATTCCGCTGGCGGAATCGGTGGGGCACGCGGTGGTGACGGAGCCGGGGGAGACGCGGGTGCTGTTGGGTAGGTTTCCGCTGGCGGAACTGACGATAGTGGTGGATGCGGGCCACGGGGGACACGACACGGGTGCGATCGGGCGGACGGGGCTGGAGGAGAAAGAGGTGAACCTGGCGATCGCGCGGCGGGTGTACGAGCTGCTGCAAGGGATGGGGGTGAAGGTGCGGCTGACGCGCGTGGATGACAACCCGGTGCGGCCGTGGAGCCGCGGGAATCGGGTGCAACAGCGGCGGGAGCTGCTGGCGCGGTGTGAGATGGCGAACAACATGGAGGCCGACCTATTCGTGTCCGTGCACGCTAATGCGCGGGCGCGCAATCCTGAGGGGCGCCGGGGTACGGAGACCTACTACCGAAAGGAGGACAGCGCCGCCTTTGCGTGGGCGATGCAGAAGGAGTTGGTGCGGGCGTGCGGGCTGCCAGATGGGGGTGTACTGAAGCATCCGAAGTCGATCATCGTACTGCGCGGCACGGAGATGCCGTCGGTGCTGGTCGAGGTGGGATATCTGAGCCATCCGGAGGATGAAGCGAAGCTGGCGACGCGTGAGTTTCGGGAGCGGGCAGCGCAGGGAATACTGAACGGGATCAAGCGATATGTGGAGGAGGGGGGACTGCTGCCGAAGCTGGCGCGGCGGGAGCGGGCGGGAGCGGCACGATAGGCGCGGCGATGGGCGCGAAGGCAGGTGGAGGGCACGGGATGGCGAAACGTTAACTGGGCCGTAGAGGCCTAGCACGATCTGGAATATGAGGAGGATATCAGGGATGACGCGCTGGGTGATAGCAGTCATCGTGGTCGTAGGGTTGGCGGTGGGGGTAGTGTGGAGCGGGGCGGGGATGCCAGAGGCAAAGGCGGCGGAGACGGCCGCCATGTACGTGGAGGAGACGGTGGTGGGGACGATACTGGCCTCGCAGAAGATGTACGCGGCGGAGGAGGTGGAGTGGTACCGGGGCGAGCTGCGAGTGGACCGTGCGGAGGCAGAGGATAGCGCGCTAGAGGCCGGGCAGGTGCTGAAGGTGCGGTATCAGGTGGCGAAGTCTCTGAAGCCCCAGATGATGGCGACAGTGGGACACGAAGTGCGCGGGACGCTGCGGAGGCGGGCGGAGGCGGGCGGGGATGAGTGGGCTGCGGAGGCGCTGGAGGTATTGGGGAGGGGAGAGATGGTGAATCCTGGGAAAGGGGCGGCGGTCGATCTCGGCTCACCGGAGGCGAAGGTGTTGGTGAAGATGTTCGCGCCGCTGAGGCCGGCCTGCCATCAGAAAACCGCTGAGCTGCTGAAAGATCTGGCGGCGCGAGAGCCGGAGCGGGTGAGGGTACAGATGTTCGATATGGCGCGAGTATCCCAGACGCGACGGGAGATGGCCCGGGAACGGGTTCACTGCGCGACTGTGCTCGTCAACAATCGCATTAAGTTCACGCTGGCGGGGGACGACGGCGCGCGTAAGGTGGTGCTCAGCCACAGGCCCAATGAGGCGCGGTCACAGTACAACTCGGAGGATGTGATCGCGGTGGCGGAGCGAGAGATCAGCCACCTCTACCCGGAGGAGGAAGAGGGGGCAGAAGAAGAGAGCGCGCCCTGAGCAGGGCGCGCTCCCGGAGCGTCGTCACTGGCGCGCGGCGCCGGCTACTCGTTTCTTCCGCTGTCGCTCTCTCCGGCAGATGATTCCTCCTCAGCGGGAGGGGTGGGCTTTGCTTCGTATTTCCAGGCGAAGCTCTCGATGTCGGAGAACTGGACGACTTCGTTGAAGTCCTTCTCTACGCCCTCGGCCCGGAGATCGTAGTTCACCCCCTCGATCAAGACGCAGTCACTGAGGACAATGATGCGTCGGCAGGAGCGCCAGGGGGGCTCCGCGTCGGACCCCGGGGAGGCGTGCCTGACGAGAAGGAAAGCACTGTCAGGCGCTACGATGGTGGTGCCCATGAGGGTGCGTGCGCCGCCGCTCTCCATACCAGGGGGGGGGAGAACGCCGGGCGGTGTGTTCTGCTGTCCGCTACCGCCGCCGCCGGGAACTCCGGGCATTCCGGGGCAGCCGGCGAGGAAGACTGCTGAGCCGAGGATTGCAGTCAGGAGCGCGAAGCGCGCGGTGGTGGTCATGATGGCCTCTTATATGGCGGATTTGTGCGGCGCGGCCGCACGGCCTGGAGCAGAGTTCTCTTTGGATGGATGAAGTTCCTGGCGGCCAATGCGAAAAGAGAGAGGCGTCAGGGGGTAGGACCGGGGTGGAGACAAGAGATCATCTATTGAGCTCGCCCGGTGGACAGCCGCCGGGCGAGCTTCATGGTGTGGCGGAGGGGGGAAGCGTTCAGGGGATGGATATGTGGGCTGCGAGGAACCGATCTTCGGCCTCCCGGGTCCAGACCGATCCTTCGGTTAGCAGGTCGGCGGCATCGGAGTCCGCGGCGCGCAGGTCATCCAGAACGGTGAGGGGGAAGTCGGGCACACCCGGGAAGAGGACGGTCTTGGCCGGGGTTTCGCCCCGGGCGACGCGGGTGACGGCGTCGTGCGCCTGGGCCAGCCCCCCGATGACGCCGAGGCTGCGGTTGGCGTCGAGGCGGCCGGTGTGGGCCTTATCGAGCACTGTCTTCAGGTCATCGACCCTGGACCCGCTCGATCCGATGTACCTCACTCCGCGCAGGTAGATGTCGGAGAGGGAGAGCTTGGCCTCGCTGCCGACGGGAATGCCGGCGAAGATGTTGACCACGCAGCGTTCGGCGGCCTGGGCGCCGGCCTGGACGACGAGCTCCGGGACCGGGGCGAGCACGATGATGTCATCATATCCCTGGTGGTCGGTTTCCTCTGCGATGCGGGCGAGGTAGTCGGCCTCGTTGGGATATGCGCCGGGGTCGAGGGTGATCAGCTCTACGCGGCGGCGATCCACGAGGGGCTTCCAGCGGGCGAGAGCGTAGGCCATGCGGTCGGCGCTGACGTCGCTGGCGATGATCTTGCGGGGGGGATGCTCGAGCTGGAGGGCGCGCTGGACGTGCATCTGGCCCATGGGTCCGGCGGCGCCGATGAACCAGGCAAGGCCGCCGGGCTTCAGCTCGGTCCGGTTGTTGTCGCGGTAGGCGGAGGCGACTTCCCGGGAGGTGGTCCCGAGGACGCGGACGCGCTGGTAGTGGAGACGGCCGACGTCCACTGCGACCGGGCCGGAGAGAGGACGCTCCGCGGCGAGACACAGCAGGCCGCCGGCACTGAGCCGGCCGAGGCACTGCTCGACGAGCGCGGGCTGGGGAGTGCCGAGGATGACGATGTCATCGAACTCGGCAAGACGGGAGAGGGAGTTGGGCACGCGTCCGCCGGGAGCATCGAGGTGAGTGAGGTCGAGGTCGGGTGGGAAGACGCTCTGGAGGGACCAGTCTCCTTGCTCTGCCCGGACGATCAGGGCGCGGCCGCCGGATAGGGGTCCTTCCCGCGCGGCCTGGCGGGCGGAGGCCTCGACGCAGGCCCAGGGCTCGCAGAGCGCGATTTCCGCGTAGCCCATGTCTGGGGGGATGGGGATGAGGTAGTTGCCCTCGTCGCCCTCCAGGATCTCCTTGCCGACGAGGACGTATTCGCTGTATCCGCCGGGTATCCAATAGCCGAAGGCGAGGTTCTTGCCCTGGTAGTAGACATCGGCCTGGACGGTGAGGCGGTCTCCGCGCGAGTACTGATCCGTCAGGTCGGCGCCGGCCGCGGCGACGGTGAGCGAGACTTCGTGGCCGGGGCGGGTGGGATTGGCTTGGAGGTCCCTTCCTTTGAGGCGGGGGTGGTCGGCGCCGGCGCGGATGAGCTTGGCGTCGCTGAAGCAGATTCCGACGGCGTCGACGCGGAGTAGGATCTCTCCGGGGCCGGGCTTGGGGACCGGGACCTCTACGGGGCGGCCGTTTGTGCCGAGGGAGTCGAAGCCGGCGCCGGTGAGGGGCCAGGCGCGCATGGTGGGAGGGACGGGGTAGTCGTGGGTTCGCCATTTGTCGTACGTGGATGTCACGCGAATGCTCCTGGTGGGAATGGTGCGCGTATGGATGGGATTATCGCGCAGGTGTGGGGAGAGAGCAAGGACGTATTCGCCACTTCACTGCGCCAGGTGATTCGTGAGGATGTGAAGTGATGTTGTATCTCGCTGCGCCGGGCATCAATCTGGGAGGGCTCTACCAGGCAAGAGCGCGAAGCTGCGACCTTCTGGACGCGATTTGGTGCCCTGAGGAAGGGTCGCCTACGGCGCCGACCAAACCACCTTGCCTTGCCCGTCTATCAGGTCAAGCCCAGGAGCGCCGTCTACCCACATGCCCAGCCCCACCCGCTGCTTGCCATCCTTGTCCATCAGCGCCAAGCCAGTACCGCCATCTGCCCCGGTGCCCAGCCCGACCACCTGCTTGCCGTTCTCGTCCATCAGCGCCAGGCCAGTACCGCCATCTGGCCCCGTGCCCAGGCCGACCACCTGCTTGCCGCCCTCGTCCATCATCGCCAGCCCAGTACTGCCGTCTGCCGACACGCTCAAGACGGCACACACCTTCCCCTCCGCGTCCACCAACTCAAACCGCTGCGCCCGTATCACCTCGGGCACTGTCGCCGTTCCAGCAGTGTACGCTATCGCCACCGCGGTCACAATCAGACACAGCGCCACAACCACTATCGCCCACTTGAGTCTCATGTTCTCGCCTCCTCTTGGCTCTGCTGTCCGGACTTCTTACCCGAGATTCTCGCGCTGGCCTGCACCACTACGCAATCAGCATCGCGAACCATCCGACGCATACCGGTATCGCGAGCGCGGCCAATCCGGCTCAGAGCGGCCTCTCGTCTCACAGCGACTGAAAATGGTGCGCGTATGGATGGGATTATCGCGCAGGTGTGGGGAGAGAGCAAGCCGGGAGGCGAAGTTGGTGCCGGAGGTGGGGGTCGAACCCACAAGGGGCGAAGCCCCACAGGATTTTAAGTCCCGCGCGTCTGCCAATTCCGCCACTCCGGCGCGGTGTGATTATACCATGGGATTGGTGCGTCGCGGGGCCTCGGTGGGAAGAAGGGGCTCGATGCGGGGCCATGCTCGGCTATTGGCGGCTCTGGAGGGCGACGGCAAATGCAGCCGCGATGATGAGCCATGCAAGCGCGCCCGCGGCGAGCGCGAGCCAGAGCGGGATCTTTCCGGCCAGCAGGTAGACCACTGCGAGGTAGGCGACCCATGGTATGGCGCTCCACATTGCGGCGCGGAGGGAAGTTCGCAGGGAGACGGCGCCGTGCTCTCTTCCTATCCACCACCAGGTGTAGAGCGAAACCGAAGGGATGGATACCAGCAGGCCCGTGATAACGTAATGTCGGAGGCGGGCGAGGGTGAGGAGGACGGCGATGAGGAGGGCGCCGGCGAGGGATTTGAGAAGGATGTCCAGGTAGCCCGAGGCGGCGGGTCCGGCCGACATGGCGGCAACTCCCGTGAGAGGTGGTGAATGGCGGCGATGCCTGAAAGAGCGAGCGGCTTCGCCGATGGATGCTAACGGGTTCGACCCGATGGCGCGGGCGCCTGCACGCGTTGGTGAGGAGGCAGCTTGGGCGGACTGTCGAATGAAGGCATCGCTAGCGGAGAGAGTCCGGAAGGCAACGACGAGGGAGATGTGCGAGTGAGACCTGGGATATGCGCAGCACTGATGGCGGCGATGTTGATTCTGCTTCGGGGCACGGGGTTCCCGGACACGGTGATCATGTCGAACGGGGACCAGTTGACCGGGCAGGTGGTGACGATGGCGGAGGGGCGACTGGCGCTGGAGACCGAGTACGCGGGCATCATTGACATCGACTGGGCAGAGGCCGCTTCACTGTGGCTGGAGGAGCCGCTGCCGGCGGTGCTGGCAGATGAGAGAGAGCAGTGGGTCGATGCGCTGCCGACCCAGGAGATCGCGCTGTCGGATGTTGTAGCATTGGCGCCTCCGCCGCCGCCCGCGCCGGCACCGGTGCGATGGAAGGGGCGGGTGGATTTTGGGTGGGCGCGGGCGGAGGGGAACCGCAACACGGACCTGGGAACGCTGACGGCCTTCGCGGAGCGCGCGCGACCTGAGCGCGACCGGCTGTCGCTGCTGTTGGACGCGGCCAGGGGGAGCAGCGAGGGGGAGGAGACGGCGAACCGGGCGCGGGCGGAGGGTAAGTTCGACCGACGTACGGGCGAGCGGGCCTATCGGTACTTGCTGGCGGGCGCAGGCTACGATCGAGTGCGAGACATCGAGCTGCGGGTGGAGGTCGGGGCGGGAGTGGGGCGGACACTGGTGGAGAAGCCCGGGCATCTTCTGTCGGCGGAGATCGGGGCGAGCTTCGTTCGGGACGCATTCGAGAGCGGCGAGAGTGAGTCGGACCTGAAGCTCCGGCTTGGAGAGACGTGGCAGCGGAAGGTGGGGACGGGTACGGAGCTGCGGCAGACGCTGTCGCTGCTGAGTGCGGCGGATGAATTGGGAGACTATACGGCCGAGTTCGTGCTGGCGCTGAGCCATCGGCTGACGGATCGAGTGTCGCTCGTCTCGAAGCTGGTGAACAGCTATGACTCGCGCCCGGCGCCTGGGACGAAGCGGAACGATTTCACAGTGGCGACGCAGTTGGGGGTGGCGTTCGGGGACTAGGACAGGTCGGCGGGTGAGATGGATGTCGGGAAGGGGAAGGTTCAGTTGGCCTCGGGGTCCAGCGCGGTCCGGTGAGACCCCGTGGTTGCGGCGCCGATCAGGTCGCGCCACAGGAGGTTGAGGAGGCCCGCGGTGTGCCAATCGAAGCGGAGGCGGCTGAACATTCTGGGGAGGCCGGTTCGACGAACGAGCCAGAAGAGCGCTTCTACGTCGCGGTCGGTAAGGGTGGAGTGAACTCTCCGTAGTATGCTGCCCAAGCGCTGCTCGGTCCCGATTCTCCCGAGCCACTGTCGCTCGTAGCGGGCCAGCCGGGCGGCACTGACGTCGCCCGTGCGGAGGGCTTGGTGGGCCGTCCGGACGGCGGCGTCGGCGCCGAGCAGCCCGTAATAGATGCCGCCGTTGGTGGTGGATTTGACCTGGCCGGCGGCGTCGCCGATGACCAGGACGCGATCGGCGAAGGAAGGTGTTCGCGGGCCGGTGGGGACGGCGCGACAGGTGATTGCGGCGCCGTTGCGGTGAATGGCGCCGCGAGTCTCGAGAGCGCGGGCGAACCTCCGGAGCCGTTGGGGAGCATGTTTCCCGGTCAGCAGGCCCACTCGACAGCCGTTGCCGTTGACCGGGACGGCCCAGGCGAAGCCGCCTGGAGCGAGGGTGGGAGAGAGGTGGACTTCCACCTCTTCGAGGGCCCGGTTCTGGACGAAGAGCTGGCCGCCGAACATGGCGGGGGCGGAGCGCTCTGCGAGGCCGAGCTGGCGAGCGAGGGGATCTTCGGCTCCGGTGGCGAGGATGACCAGTGCGGTGGGAAACGAGAGACGCTCCCCCAGGCATGCTGTGTGCACCACGGCCTTGTCGTCGGTGACGGCGATGTGATCGGCCTTCGCGCCCAAGAGGAAGCTGGCACCTGCGGAGAGCGCCTGCTGGGCGAGAGATCGATCGAACTTGCGCCGGTCTACGAGCAAGGCCGGTGGCTGGTCGGAGGCGACGCGGAATGAGCGGCCGGAGGGAGAGATGAAGCGGGCGCTGGAGAGACGGTCCTGCACACAGGTGGAATCGAGATCGAAGCGCTGGTAGATCTCGGCGCCGAGCACGCCGGTGCAGTGGACCGGCTCACCGATCTCAGCATGTTCCTCCAGGACCAGAACGCCGTAGCCGAGGCGCGCGAGTTCCCTGGCGGCGTAGCAGCCGGTGGGGCCAGCGCCCACGACGACGACATCGTGCATAGCCAAAAGTCCTTCCTGTGCGCCGGGGACGCCGGAGGCAAACGCCGGACGCCAGAAACCTAGAGGGTTCCCTGAGACCGATGAGGTGCCAGGCGACACCGAGGTGAGATGGTATTCGACGCGTTGGGTGGGGGATTCCTGCCGGCCCCGGCTCTCTCGGCAGGGACACAGGAGCCGAAGCGGTGGGCGTCGTAAGGTAGAATCCCGGGAAATTAGGTGAGGTGGACCGACTGGCCTTGACTGCAAGGCATCGGTTCCGCCGATCGGGCACGCATGAGCAGACGCCGACAGAAGAAGCAGGAGCGGAAACTTAGGAGCCAGATGGATTGGGCCCGGCTGGCCGGGCAAACGACGCTGTTGGCGGTTGCGTTCGTCGTGCCGCTGGCCATCAACAAGCAGTCGAGCACTGTCACCGACGTGAAGGATGTGGCGCTTGGCCTCGGTGTGGCCGTTGGGCTCCCGATCTGGCTAATGGCGAGTCTGGCGCGGGGCCGGCTGGAGTGGGTGAGGTCGCGGCTGAACGTGGCGGTGATCGCCTTTGGCGCCTGGGCTGGGTTCACCATTTCTCACTCGCAGCACTGGTATGTGACGGTGTCCGAGTTCGGCCGGCTGGCGGCGCACATAGGGCTGTATCTACTTGCGATCTTCGCGCTGCGTAGGGCGACTGAGGTGCGGCGAGTGATCGGAGCGGCCTGCCTTGCCGGGGTTCCGGTGTGCATCTATGCGTTCGTGCAGGCAGCGGGGCGCGACCCCATTATGTGGGATGTGGCGCCGGGCCGGGTTTTCTCGTTCCTGGGAAACGCCACTTACCTCGCGAGCTTTCTCGTCCTGGTGTTGCCCTTGGCGGTGGCTGCGGGCTGGCCGCGTGCTGTCCAGAGAGACGAGGGAGCCAGCGGAGGTGACAGGGCTGGAGCCATCGCGGTCTCTGTCATGTTCTTGTCGCTGGCTGGGATGATGGCGTTGTGCCTGTACTACACGGTTTCGATCTCTCCCATGATCGGGCTGGCGTTGGGAGGGCTGATCGCAGGCGCCATATCGCTCGTACGCGGGGGATTGGCTTTGGTGCGGAAGGCGGCTCCGTGGATGCTGATTGGAGCGGTAGCGGCGGCGGGGATCGCTTTGGTTGGTTACTCGCGGTTGCCGAAGAGGCAGCAGGGCAGAGTGCAGAAGGTGCTGCACTTCAAAGATCCACACGGTAAGCTGCGCCAGATGCAGTGGGGGGTCGCGTGGGATCTCTTCCGGGAGCATCCCGTTCGGGGGATGGGGTACGGGACGTTCCGAGTTTACTCTCTGGAGCGTTTTTCCGCCGGTTGGTATGCCGATCTGGGGAAGTCAGCGGGAAGGATGCTGGTGCCAAGCTACGCGCACAACGAGTATCTCCAGGTACTGGCGGGCACCGGAGCTGTGGGAGGCACAGTTTTTCTGGCACTTATCGTGCTACTCTGCGCGACAGGGCTGCGTGTTTCGCTGCGTCATCCCGACGATGAGTGGCGGCGGATGGGGATGGCGATCACGGTGGCAGCGACGGCGTTTCTGGTGCAGAATCTCTTCGGGATCACCTTCCGGCAGACGGGCGCGGCGATGTTCTTCTGGCTGTGGCTGGGGGTGTTGGCGGTGGCGGGGGCATGGGCGCCGGCGGAAGAGGAGGGGGACCGGCCGCGGGTGCGGGAGCTGCGCTTCGCCCCGTTGTCTCCCGTTCGTCTGACGTTGGTGGGGATGGTGTTGGCGTGCGTAGTGGCAGTGCTGGGGTGGCTGATCGTGCGGCCGGCGGTGGCCAATGTGATGCTGCGACGGGCGCGGAGGGAAGCGCGAATAGCGCGGTCGGTACCGGCAGAGCGGGCCGACCTTCGAAGGGGGCACTTCCGAAAGGCGGCCGAACTTGCGGAAGACATGATTCGATTGTCGCCATATTCGGCGACTGGGTACTATACGGCGGCCTATGCCTGGGGCGAATTGGGTGAGTACGAGAAGGCCATGGAGGCCAACAAGCGGGCACTGGAGCTGCTGCCGGGCAACGCCAGCTTCGAGTACAATCTGGGGGTGACATACATAGCGCTGGATAGGCTGGGAGAGGCGGAGGAGAGCTTCCGGCGAGCGATCGAGCTGATGCCGACGAATTGGCAACAGCAGGGTGCGATGGCAGAGCTGCTGCTGCGGCAGGACCGGGTAGAGGAGGCAGTGCCGTATGCAGAGGAGGCGGTGCGGCTGGGCCGGAGGGATCCCAAGTGCCACATGTTGATGGCCGATGTGGAGGTGCGGCGGGGGAATCTGGAAGCGGCCGTGAAGCATCTGCGAAATGCCGGGAGGAGAGCGCCGGGGGATGCAGCGACATGGAAGCAACTGACCGTGCTGCTGCTCAGGATGGACAAGCCCGGGCAAGCGGTCCGTGCGAGTCGCACCTGGGCGCGATCGGATCCCACGTCGCCGGAGCCGTTTCATGTGCTGGGCTTGGCCGAGTACCAGAGGGGGAAGTATGGGGAGGCGAGGAAGGCGTTCCTGCGCGCGCTCGAAGTCGATGGGAAGTTCCTCCCGGCGCGACTGCATCTAGGCTACAGCTACCTGAGGCTGGGCGAGCCAGCGAGGGCGAAGCGGCAGTTCGAGCGCGTGGTCCGCATGGGGCCGAGAACCAGAGAAGGTCAGACAGCGAAGGCGGTGTTGGATCAGATACGGGGATAACGCGCCGGCATGGCAACGGCAGCAGAGAAGAGAGTCCGGCCCCGGGACTCAGCAGCGAGGGGAAACTCAGCTCAGCACGTTCCTGGGGCCGAACCAATGTCAGGGTACCACAAACAGGCGGGGTTCGCAACCCTGTTTCACTACGTGAAAAGACTATATCACTCCGTGGCGTACGAGGACGATGCGGCCCGCTCTAAGGGCCCGACCAGGGGAAGCCGCTCACGCCAGTCGGCGACAAACATGCAGGAGAGCCTTTGGGCCCCCCGACGCAGCAGCGGAAGCCAACGCCTGATGTTGGCCTCAGTCAGCTCCTGTACCAATGGTACCGTCGCCAGGCTCGCCACTACTCTCCCCCGTTCGTCGGTCACCGGGACCGCCAGAGCAGCAGCGCCAAGAGTGGTCTCCTCTCGGGCCAAGGCGAAGCCTCGTCTGCGAACAGCTAAAAGCTCCCGCAGAAGGCGCTCGGGAGAAGTAATGGTGTTCTCAGTAAGCGCCTCCAGTCCCTTCGCGATGTAAGCGCGAAGGCCGAGGCTAGACTGTGCTGCGAGGTAGCACTTGCCGGTGGCCGCTGAGTGGAGTGGGGGCGGCGGGAGGTTCTCCGGATGCCAGCAGAGGGGCCGTCGAGGCAGCGCGTGCTGGTATACGACGACTCTTCTCTCTTCACTGTCGGGGAACACCAGGCAGGCGGTTGCGCCGGTGGCCTGTGCAAGCGAGTCGAGGATGCTCGCGCTCCAGCGCGTCAGCAGCGTTGCAGAGCGCAGGACCGGCGCGAGGCGAATCCAGAAAAGAGGGCTCACCAGATAACGGCCGCTCGCGGGGTCTCGTCTCACAAATCCCTCCGCCGCGAGCGTGCGGAGGAGCCGGAACACGGTCGCACCGTTGAGGCCGCATCGACGCGCAACTTCAGTCGAAGACTCTCCCTCTCGCGAACGGAGAAGCAGTACGAACACCCGAACAGCACGGGCGACTGACCTCACCATGGGAGTCGATGCGTTGCCGGAGCCAATGTCAGCAGCATCCAGGCCCGAGGAAGGGACTGCTGGATGGGGCGCGCCCTCCTTCAAGCGAGCCAGCCAAGCAGCGTCGCCGATGAGGTCTGAGATCCCCTCCGAGGTCTCGCGCAGAGGAGCCAGATACTCCCTGAGCGCGTCGTCAGTGAGGTGGCGATCCGGCAGAGCACGGACTACCCCGCCAATCACCAAGCCGTCAGGCCCGCGGAGAGGAACTCCCATATAGAACTCCCCGGCTACGGCTTCCCCTAGGTTCAGTGCGTAGCCTTGCTGCCGGACCAGCGCGAGTTCTTCACGAAGGCGGCGGATGGACACAATGGTCTGGCCCGTCACTCTGGCCAGCCCCCCTCGCGCGTACTCGGCGACCTCATCATACGAGGCGGCCGCGAGGTAGCACTTTCCTGCGGAGGTCGCGTGAAGCGACCGATGCTCGAAGTCGCTGTGCTCCACGTAAACAGGTGAAGAGGGAACGGCGCGCATGAGGTCCACGACATTGCGCCCGGTCTCATCGACGAGGCCGATTACGACTGTCGCCTCTGCGGACTGGGCGAGTCGCTTCAGCAGCGTGTCCGTATCGGAGGTCAGCGACAGGGCAGGACGCAAGAAAGGCGCCAAGCCGACCCAGAACGCAGGATTATGCAGGTAACGCCCTGTGCTCTCCTCGTGTACGATGATGCCTGCAGCGACCAGTGTACGCAGGAGCCGCAGAGCAGTCGTCTTGTGCAACCCGAGTGCGGAACTCAAGTCTCCGAGTCCCCTGCCGCTGGTCGAATGGTCCAATCCTCGCAGGAGACGAAGGGCTCGGCTCACTGAGCGAAGAGCCGGAGCTTTTCGGTGACTGGTTCCTTGGCTGCGTTTCCGGGTAGATGTCACCACTGGGCCTCCCCCTCGCGCCGAAGTCTTGCGGCTATGGACCGACCATAGGTTCGGAGACGCGGGTTCAGTACCTGCCTCCTACGCCAGTCGTCTCTGGTCGCTGGCTGTGACGCGCCTGGCCACCCGGCGGAAGCTGAGCATGCCGCGGCGCATGCTTGTAGGAATGACGCGGAAGGAGGGGCAGGATTTCCGGCCGGCCTGGGGAAGAGGGGATGCACGGCCGAAGCAGGAGCGCCGGGGAAGCTCACGCAGAGAATCACGTCCGGCCCCGGTCCTCAGCGGCGAGGGGGAACTCAGCTCAGCACGGTCCCCGGGGCCGGACGCTACTTTCCCAGTGTAGCGGAATGCGCAGCAGCAGGAGACGTGAGAGAGTATGGCCGGCCCGCAAGGTGACGCAATCGCAGACCAGTCACGAGGCCGCTGAGCCACTGGGCCGGCCTTCTTGTTTGGCCTGGACACAGGCAGAGGGCCGAAGCGCTGAGAACTCCTACCGCGGCTTCGGCAGCACGGTGGCTGTCTCACAATTGCGCTGACAGCGTCGCGAGACTAGGAACAGATTCTTCGCTTCGCTCAGAATGACACCTGACGGGGCGCAGAGCCCCCGCCCTAAAGGGCAGGAGACCCTGCTTCGCCCAGGCTACGCAAGACAAGCAAGCTCCTGTCCAACGAGCAAGGCCCCGCTTCTGCTGGGACAGGGGTGGGCTGCGCGGATGTGGGGGGGATGGGCAATGCGGAAGGCGCAGGCAGTGGGCCGGCGAGGATGTATTGCTGGGTCGGCTGGGAGGGTTGGGCGGGGTTGACAGGGGGTGTTGGGGACACTATAATCTGGGCAAGCCTGAGGTGGGGCTGTGGCGCAGTGGGAGCGCGTTTCCTTGGCATGGAAGAGGTCGCGGGTTCGAATCCCGCCAGCTCCACCAAGATGTGTGATCAGGTCTATTGTTGAGGATTCGTTTCGAGCACGCCGAGCGGCGTGCTCTTCGTGTCGGAGCCAGCGATGGACTTAGGTAAGGCTGCTGGGATCAGAGGATGTCTGGGCCGGGTTGGGGGGCTCGCGGCCGCGGCTGCGGTTGTGCTCGCGTGGGGGGTGAAGGTGGCGGCCGGGGCGGGGGAGTCTTCTCCAGCGGCTTACGATCTGACTGTCTTCGTGGTGGCCCGTCCTCCTATACCGACGCAGGTGGCCCTTAGCTATTCCCAGGTAGTTGATGAGAAGCGGCTGAGGGAGAGCATCGAGGAGCTGGCGGAGAGGGCGGGCGCGCAGGTTTCCGAGGTGGATGTCGAGCAGTCGCCTCTGGAGAGGGGATCGGAGGAGCTGGCTACGGGGGCTCAGTTTCAGGCGCGGGGTCTCATCAAGTGGGAGACGGGGGCTTTGCCGGTGGGAGCGATCGTGCGTGCTCTGCCGGAGTGGCGGCACATGCGGGTGGTTTTTCTTGTGGGCGAGAATTTCCGGTTTGCCGGCCCTAGGGACGGCGCGGCGGACGGACTTGTGGTACGGTTGGTGAATGCGATGGAGGCATATGAGTACGATGTGGAAAGAATGAGCGGGAGAGTGGGGCCTTCTGTGGAAGTTTCGTCGCCGGGGCCGGGGTCAGCGCCGGTAATGCCTGCGGTGCTGATCGCGGTGGTGCCCGGGCTGGTGTTGGGGTGGCTGTTGGCGGAGCGTCGGGGCAAAGAGATGCGGAGGGGAAGTTGACGGACGGGGGTTTGAGATTTAGGGATGCTTCGGAACTTGAGGGAGGCAGGAGCTCATGGAACTTGAGCAGCTCTGTCGGTTTGCGGTAGACAGCCAGGCATCGGACTTGTTTCTGAAGGCGAACTCGCCGCCGTCGCTGCGGGTGCACGGGAGAATCGTCCCGACTGACCTGCCGGAGCTGAGCGACGAGGACACGAAGCAGCTGGCGCATTCCGTCATGCGGGAGGACCAGATCGGCGCCTTCGAGGACTATCACGAGCTGGACCTGGCGTTCACGCTGGGGGACGTAGCGCGGTTTCGATGCAATGTGTACGTCCAGCGCGGAAGCTATGCGATGGTGCTGCGGATTGTGCCGCTGGCGATTCTGACGATTGAGGAGCTGGGTCTGCCGAAGGCACTGGATGATATGTGCAAGCCGAAGCAGGGGCTGGTGCTGGTAACCGGTCCGACGGGATGTGGGAAGTCGACGACGCTGGCGGCGATGCTGGACCTGCTGAACCGGACGCGGCACTGCAATATCGTGACGATAGAGGACCCGATCGAGTTCGTGCACGAGGACAACCTGGCGGTTGTCAGCCAGCGGGAGGTGGGGATCGATACGGAGTCGTTCTACGATGCGATGAAGTATGTAGTGCGGGAGAGCCCGGATGTCATTCTGATTGGGGAGATGCGGGACGCGGAGACGATGCGAGTGGCGCTGAGCGCGTCGGAGACGGGGCACCTGGTGTTTTCGACGGTTCACACTACGAGCGCCTCGGATACGATCGAACGGATCGTGAGCATCTTCCCGCCACACGAGAAGAGCCAGATCTGTCTGCGGCTTTCGACCAGCTTGCTGGGAGTTGTGTCGCAGAAGCTGGTGCCTCGGGCGGACGGGACGGGCCGGGTTCCGGCGGTGGAGCTGATGATCAACACGCCGACGGTGTCTAAGTTGATCGAGGAGGGGCGGTCGTCGCAGATTTACTCGGCAATGAACGAAGGTGGGTATTGGGGGATGCAGACGATGAACCAGTCGCTGGTGAAGTATTGGCGGGCGGGAGTTGTCTCGGAAGACGATGCGCTGACCTATGCTGGCAACCAGACTGAGCTGAAGCAGATGCTGCGCAGGGGAGCCGCCTAGGGGGCGGAGTTTCGGGCCGACCGCGGTTGGGGGAGAGGTAAGACTGAAGGTGCTGGGCAAGAGGCTCCCGGGGGCGCGGCGGGGAGGCAGCGGTGGACCTTAACTCTTTGCTCAAGCTGCTGGCGCAGACGAAGGGGTCTGATCTGCATCTGTGCGCGGGCGAGCCACCGACGATGCGGGTGCAGCGTGCGATTCGGCGGACCCGGTTTCCGGAGTTGAGCGGGGCGGAGGTCGGGGAGACCCTGAAGCGGGTGGCGGGGCCGGAGCGCTGGGGGCGATTCCTGGAGGAGCGGGAGCTGGATGTAGCATACGTGGTGGCCGGGGTGGCGCGTTTTCGGGTCAACATGTACTGGGACCAGGACGAGCCGGCGGCGTGTTTTCACCGCATTCCATCCGAGGTAGAGACGCTGGACGAGCTGGGGTTTCCTCCGGTGCTGAAGGAGATCGCGAGGCTACCGCGGGGTATCGTGCTGGTGACAGGGCCGACGGGATGTGGGAAGTCGACGACGCTGGCGGCGATGATAGACTACATCAATGAGGAGCGGCCAGTACACATAGTGACCATCGAGGACCCGGTGGAATTCCTCCATAGGCCGAAGATGGCGTCGGTGATGCAGAGGGAGATCGGGATAGACACGCACTCGTTCGCGGAGGCGTTGCGCCACGTCATGCGCCAGAACCCGGATGTCATTCTGGTGGGAGAGTTGAGGGATCTGGAGACGATCCAGCTGGCGATCACTGCGGGGGAGACGGGGCACTTGGTGTTCAGCACGCTGCACACTCTGGATGCGGCGCAGACGATCGACCGGATGGTGGACGTGTTCGAGTCACAGCGGCAGGAACAGGTGAGGGCGCAGCTAGCTATCACGCTTCAGGCGGTGATCGGACAGGATCTGCTGCACCGGGCGGACGGCACGGGGTTGGTGCCGGCGATGGAGATCATGATAGTGACTCCCGGCGTGCGGAATCTCATCAGAGAGCGCAAGACGCACCAGCTGTACACTTTGATCCAGGGGGGAGCAGAGATGGGCATGCAGACGTTCGACCAGCACCTGCTCTCGCTGTACGCACAGGGCACTATCAAGGCAGAAGAGGCGCTGGCGAAGGCAAGCAACCCAGAGGAATTCGCGCGGCAGGCCAATATTGGCGGGGATCGGGAAGAGGCGGCGTAGCATCCGGGTAGAATGTTATGAGGTGGCGGGGGCGGGCGGCAGGAGGCGGTGGCGCTTGCCGCAGGCGGTAGAACGCGTTTGGAGATGACATCGCATGTCGGATCGGTATGATATCCCGCTAGATGATCTGCTGAAGCTGCTGGTGAAACACGAAGGATCGGACCTGCACCTGCGGTCGGGGGAGCCGCCGGTATTCCGAATACACGGAGACCTGCGCCGGACGAATTTCCCCGTGCTGGAGCCCGAGCAGATAAAGGCGATGGTGTATGCGGTGATGGGGCCGGATCGCATCGCGCGGTACGAGCAGGAGCTCGAGTGTGACCTCGCGTATGCGATCAAGGGATTGGCTCGTTTTCGGGTAAACGTCTTCAAGCAGCAGGACAGCATCGGGGCGGTGATGCGTTTGATCCCGATCCGGGTGCAGAGCATTGACGAACTGGGGCTGCCGGGGGTGCTGAAGGAAATTGCGATGTTGCCGCGGGGGCTGGTGCTGGTCACGGGGCCGACGGGATCGGGGAAGTCGACGACGCTGGCGGCGGTGATAAACCACATCAACGAGGGCAAGCCGGTCCACATCATCACCATCGAAGATCCGATAGAGTTCATGCACACGGACAAGGTGGCGGTGCTGAACCAGCGCGAGGTGGAGATGGACACGCACAGCTTCGCGGAGGGGCTGCGGCACGTGATGCGACAGAACCCGGACGTTATACTCGTGGGCGAGATGCGTGACAACGAGACGATGCAGCTTGCGATCACGGCGGCGGAGACGGGCCACTTGGTGTTCTCGACGGTGCATACGACGGACGCGGCACAGACGATCGACCGGATTGTGGATGTATTCGAGCCGGAGCGGCAGGAGCAGATCAGGATGCAGCTTTCGGTGACGCTGCAGGCGGTTGTTTCGATGACGCTGATGCCGCGGGCGGACCAGGCGGGGCGGGTTGCGGCATTTGAGATCATGCTTGCGACGCCCGCGATAAGGAACCTGATCCGGGAACGGAAGACGCACCAGGTCTACGGGGTGATCCAGACGGGGGCGGAGCTGGGGATGCAGACGCTGGACAATCATCTGCTGCAGCTGTACCGGGATGGGGTCGTGAGCTACGAGATGGCGCTGTCCAGGTCGTCGAATCCCAGTGAGTTCTCGGCGCGCGCGGGGGCGGGGAAGAAGGCTGAGGAACTGATCAGCGCGGAGCCGGGGGAAATCTGAGGGGAGGAGGCCGGAGATGTCGGCGAGCCAACTTCACATCGACGATCTCCTGCGGACGGCGGTTGAACGGGATGCTTCCGACATTCACATCAAGGCGGAGACTCCGCCGCTGCTTCGGATTTACGGGGAGTTGATCCCCACGGATCTTCCTCCCTTGAGCGTGGACGAGGCGAAGCGTTTGTCCTATACGATTCTGACGCCGGGCGAGCGGGAGCGCTTCGAGCAGGAGTGGGAGTTGGATCTGGGGTACGGGATTGAGGGGCTGGCGAGGTTCCGGGTGAATCTGTTCGTCCAGCGAGGCATGGTTGGCTCAGTTTTCCGGATCATTCCCCTGCATATCCAGACGATTGAGGAACTTGCCCTGCCGGACGTCTCTCGGTACTTCGCGGAGCGTCCCCGGGGGCTGGTGCTGGTGACGGGTCCGGCGGGGTGCGGGAAGTCGACTACACAAGCGGCGATGATCGACCATGTGAACAAGCACTTTCCGGTTCACGTGGTGACGGTAGAGGACCCGATTGAGTTTGTGCATACGCCGAAGGTCGCGTTGGTCAATCAGAGGGAGCTGGGAAGGGATACCCGGAGCTTCGCCAACGCGCTCAAGTTCGTGCTGCGGCAGGACCCGGATGTGATCCTGGTGGGGGAGATGCGGGACCTGGAGACGGTGCAGCTCGCGATCCGGGCGGCGGAAACAGGTCACTTGGTGCTCGGCACGCTCCACACCACAGACGCGGTGCAGACGGTGGACCGGGCGATAGACATCTTCCCGACGCACCAGCAGCAGCAGATTCGCATGCAGCTCTCGGTCAACCTGCTTGGCGTGGTCTCCCAGATTCTCGTCCGGCGTGCCGATGGTCGGGGCCGGGTGGCGGCCTTCGAGACGCTGGTGGCAATCTCGGCGGTGCGAAACTCGATCCGAGAGAGGAAGACTCATCAGATAAGCTCGGTCATCCAGACCGGGACGCAACACGGGATGGTGACGCTCGATCAGTCGCTGTCGCACCTGGCCCGCTCCGGGGTTATCACCTTCGAGGAGGGGGAGGCGAAGGCGAAGAACGCGCAGGAGTTCCGGCATCTCGTGGAGACCGGTGAAACGGTGAGTGCGCCGGCTTGAGGCGGGCAGAATCGGGGGAAGAGTTCGAGGGGCCGGCCGAGGGATGGCTGGCTCCTTCATCGTGCCTGGAGGCGGGGGCAAGATCGCGGCAGAGCCGAAGCGCAGTTCGCATTTGTGTCGAGTAGAGTCAAGAGGGGAGCCGGCGGAAGAGGTCCGGGCTGGCGAAGGGAGAACGGAGGCTGGGAGACTGCCGAGAAGAGGAGGAAGTTGCCATCCATGGACGCACAACGCCGCGGCGCAGTGTTGGAAGTGACAGATGCGACATTCGAGGAGGAAGTGCTGAAATCGGAGCAGCCCGTGTTGGTCGATTTCTGGGCGCCGGGGTGTCCGCCGTGCGTTGCGATTGCGCCGGTGTTGGAGAAGCTGGCCGGTGAGATGGCGGGGAAGGCGAGGTTCGTGAAGGTCAACGCGGGGGCAGAGTACGCCACGGCCGCGAAGTATAGGATCCAAGCGGTGCCGACGCTTTTCATCTTCAAAGGCGGCGAGATAGCGGACAGCGTTATTGGGTTCCAGTCGGAGCAGGAACTACGGCGCCGGCTGGAGGCGGTGACAGCAGAGTCCTAGAAGCTGTTTCATAACCTCCATTTGAGGTTATGAAACAGCAGCACAACCCGCCAGGCTCCAGCAGGCGCATTTCATGCCAGCGTCTCTAGCGGACAGCCAGGCGAGTGAGGGTTATGAAATGCGCTCTAGCAAGGGCGGCGCCTGCTGCCGGTATCCATGCCGATCAGGCCTGAAGGGGTTCAGAGCGGGTGACTTCATCTTCTGAGGACCATGCCGCCGCAGACTTGCAGGGGGGGCTTCCGACCACTTGGGACCTGGTGATCGTGGGGGGCGGGGCGGCCGGCCTCACCTGCGCCATCTATGCGGGGCGGGGACGGTTGAGCACCCTGGTGCTGGAGAAGATGCTCCCCGGCGGGCAGGTCGCCCTCAGCGATGTGATCGAGAACTACCCGGGATTCGCCGAGGGCATTTCGGGGATGGAACTCGCCCAGCAGATGCACGAGCAGGCGGGCCGCTTCGGCGCCCAGATCGAGACCGCCACGGTAGAGGCCATAGACGTGTCTGGGCGGCCATTTCGCGTCCGCCTCGCGGGGAGGGATCCCGATGCGGGACCGCGGGCGCGGGCTCTGTTGCTGGCAACCGGGTGCTCGCCGCGGCGGCTCGGGGTCCCCGGGGAGAAGGAGTTCGGCGGGCGGGGTGTGTCGTACTGCGCGACCTGCGACGGGCCGCTGTTCGGCGGAAAGCCGCTGGTGGTAGTGGGGGGCGGGAACACGGCGATAGACGAGGCACTATTTCTCGCGGGGCTGGCGAGCAAGGTAACGGTGGTGCACCGCCGGGACGAGCTTCGGGCAGATCCGATCTTGCAGGAGCGGGGCCTTGCCAACTCCAAGATCGAGTTTCTCTGGAGCCACGTGCTGACCGAGATAGTCGGGGAGGAGTCGGTGCGGGGGGCGCGTGCGCGGCACGTGGCCACCGGGGAGGAGGTGGAGGTGGCTGCGGCGGGGGTGTTCATCGCCATTGGGGAAACGCCGCAGACCGGATTCCTGCCGGAAGAGATCGAGCGGGATGAGGGTGGTTACGTCGTGTCGGACTCGGATTTGCAGACTTCGGCGCCGGGCGTGTTCGTTGCGGGGGATGTCCGCGCCGGCGCGTACCGGCAGATCGCGGCGGCGGTGGGGGAGGGAGTGCTGGCGTACCGCAACATCCGGCGGCACCTGGAAGGACAGTGACCCGGCGTCGCTCTCCGCTGTCTCTGCCCAGGGGGGAGTCACCCGTGCCGAGGCCCAGGAAGGCCGTCTATTTGCGCGTTTGCGCTGTCGCGGGGGCATTTGTGATTGACCGGGTTGGCGCCGAGTGCTACGATGCGGGGGCGGGAGGCCAGTCTCTGGTGCTGGCCGCCTAGTTCCTCATAGGGCAAGGGGGTTATCATGGAACCGCAGACGTCGCTGGCAGTCGGAGCCGCGGTAGTCATTTTCGCGCTGATCGTCATTGGGTCGGCCATCCGAATCGTTCCCGAGTATCAGCGGCTTGTCGTGCTCCGGCTCGGGCGCATCCTCGGCGCAAAGGGGCCGGGGCTGATCATTCTGATTCCGGTCGTTGACCGGGGCATCAAGGTGGACCTGCGGGAGATCTACTTTGATGTGGAGCCACAGGCGGCGATCACGAAGGACAACGCCTCCATCTCGGTGGACTTCTTCATCTACATGAAGGTCGTCGATCCGATAGCGAGCGTGATCCAGGTGCAGAACTTCTTTGGGGCTTCCAGGGGGATCGCGATCACCACCCTGCGCGCGGTGGTGGGGGAGATGATGCTCGATGAGGTGCTTGCCAAGAGAGAGCAGATAAACGAGGCGCTGCGGGTCAAGCTCGACGAGGTGACCAACCGATGGGGCATCAAAGTGACCACGGTGGAGATCAGGGAGATCGTCCCGGCGCGCGACATCCAGGATGCAATGACGCGGCAGATGTCGGCGGAGCGAGAGCGCCGCGCGGTCGTGCTGGAGGCTGAAGGCAAACGGGAGGCTCAGGTTACGATTGCCGAAGGCGAGCGGCAGGCCACGATTCTCCGGGCGGAGGGGGAGAGGCAGGCGGCGATTCTGGAGGCGGAGGGTGGGCGGCAGGCGCAAATGCTGCAGGCGGAGGGCTACGCGGAGGCCCTGAATCGGATCTTCGCGGCGGCGAAGGGTGTGGACAGCAAGACCATGTCGCTCCAATATCTGGAGACGTTGAAAGACATCGGCAGCGGAGAGTCCACCAAGTTCGTCATCCCGATGGAGTTCACGCGACTTCTGCAACCCTTCCTGGGCCACGCCGAACGCTCGACGGAGGATCGCGAGCAGCCCGGCTAGGGCGCGCTCGCGCGGAACGCGAAGATGCGTCGTCGCTGGTCGCTACAGGCTGTCGCCTACGCCGGGGCAGCGGCCGCGTTCTTGCTGTCCCACGGCATCTGTGTCGCCGGGGCCGCGTCGAGGGAGCCAGAACCAACCCCGATAGTCTATCTGGCTCGTGTCCAGGGAGTGATCAACCCGTTCAGCGCGCGATATCTGGAGCGGGCGATCAGGGAGACGGAGCGGGAGGGCGCGGCGGCTCTGGTGCTGGAGCTGGACACGCCGGGGGGCCTGGATACGGCGATGCGCGCGATGATGAAGGCGATGCTGAACTCCCACGCGCCCGTGATCGTCTACGTTTCTCCGTCGGGGGCGCGCGCGGCCTCGGCGGGGATGTTCATCACCCTTGCCGCCCATGTTGCCGCGATGGCGCCTGGGACGAACATCGGGGCCGCCCACCCGGTCAGTCTTACGGGCTCTAAGGGAGGCGACGAGACCGTCGGCAAGAAGGTCACGGAGGATGCGGCGGCGACGGCGCGGGCGATAGCGGGGCATCGGGAGCGCAACGTGGAGTGGGCGGAGGCGGCTGTGAGGGAGAGCGTCTCCATTACGGAGAGAGAGGCGAAAGAGAAGGGCGTAATCGACATCATCGCGCGGGACCTGCAAGATCTGCTGGAGCAGGCCGATGGCCGGAAGGTGGATACTCCGGCCGGCGAGACCATCCTTCGCTTGAAAGGCGGGCAGGTGAAGGAGGTGCCGATGTCCTTCATCGAGAGCCTGCTGCAACTCATCGCGGAGCCGAACATCGCCTACATCCTGCTCAGCCTTGGCACGCTTGGGCTGATGATGGAGCTCTACCACCCCGGGTCCATCTTCCCGGGGGTGACGGGCGCGATTTGCCTGCTCCTCGGCTTCGCTTCCCTGGGGACGCTGCCGGTCGGCTGGGCAGGGATCGGTCTCCTGGTGCTGGCGGTGGCGCTGCTGCTGGCCGAGCTTCATGCTCCGGGCTTTGGCGCGTTCGGGGTCGGCTCACTGATCGCGTTCATACTGGGGTCGCTTTTGCTGTTCGTTCCGGTGACGCCGGTTTCGCCGGCGGCGCCGCGGGTGGGAGTGAGCTTGTGGCTGGTGGGCACGATGACAGTGCTGTTCGCGGGGACGCTCCTGCTTGTGGGGCAGCGGGTGTGGGCTGCTCAGCGGCTGGCTATCCGGACCGGCTCGGGGGCGCTGCTGGGGAAGACGGCCGAGGTTGTGAGCCGGCTGGGCCCCGAAGGCACGGTTCGCATCCGGGGGGAGGCATGGTCGGCCCGGAGCGAGGGCGAAACTGTCGAGGCCGGCGCATCGGTGCTGGTGGAGCGGGTGGATGGAATCGTGCTGGTGGTACGTCCGATTGGGGACGAGGAGGCCGAGACACCGTCTTAGGGGCGGGGCTGGGCGCGTCAGAGGGCCTTGCGGGTAGGGTCTCGGCTGTGATAGACTGCTCGCAATAAGGAAGCGCACAGGCTGAGAAGGGGAGAAGTAGGCGGGGGATGTTCCGATAGAGAGGAGGCCCGGAAGGCTGGAAGGGCCTCCCGGAGGCAGCCCGTCGAAGTTCGCCCCGGAGCCGCGCCCTGAACGTCCTGCTTGGGCTGTTGCTTCGGCACTGAAGGAGCGGAGCGCGGGCAGGGCAAGTAGGGAGCGCCGGTTGGTCCCCCGTTATCGGGATGAGAGTGGGCTGCGCAGCGGGCGGAAGGCGGAGGCGGCAGCCAACGAGGGTGGTATCGCGGAAGTTCATGGCTTTCGTCCCTGGCTGTGGGCTTCTTTGCTTTTTCGGAGACCAGGCGGCGCGGGGCGCCGTGAACGAGGGCGAAGATGATACAGGAATTGCCAGAGGAGATCGAGCGACTGGCAGAGGAAGCGGAAGCGGCAATCGCGGGCGCCAGTTCGCTGTCGGAGTTGGAGGAGCTCCGCGTGGCTTACCGGGGCCGGAAGGGGAAGCTCACGGCCGCCCTCAAGGGGATCGGCGAGTTGCCCCCTGAGGAGCGCCGGGCCGTGGGCCGCGCGGGGAACGAGGCGACACAACGGGTGCTGTCCGCGCTCGACCGACGGGGGCAGGAACTGGCGGCGGAGGCGGCTGCGGGGCGCGCGGCCGCCGATCAGATCGACGTGACCCTGCCGGGACGGGGGGTCGAGGTCGGGCATCGACATCCGCTGATGGCCACTCTCGACAGACTGCTCGACATCTTCGTCGGCATGGGCTACAGGGTAGTCCAGAGCCCAGAGGTGGAGTGGTTCGCGCTCAACTTCACCGCCCTCAACTATCCCCCCGATCATCCCGCCATTGACGAACAGGACACATTCTATGTGACTGACGACATCGTCCTTCGCACTCAGACCTCCCCGGGCCAGATCCGGGCGATGCGAGCGCGCCACGATGAGTCCTGCCCGGTGCG
>Ga0114922_10000835_pt1 | contig 29618 bp, 23 predicted proteins | sample AartaG_FD_100975 | JGI IMG/M metagenome (GOLD analysis project Ga0114922, IMG submission 100975) | Deep subsurface microbial communities from Aarhus Bay to uncover new lineages of life (NeLLi) - Aarhus_00045 metaG | ecosystem: Environmental > Aquatic > Marine > Oceanic > Sediment | place... | reverse complement strand
TTCTCCGTGACCGAGAAATCGACGACCCAGTAGGTTGCGGCGCCATGCTTGAGCTTCTTCCTTCGCTTTCTGAGGGTAGCCATCTTCGCCTTCCCCGCGGCAGAAATGCAACCACTTGCAACCTTGCCACCTGCCATGGTAACCGAACAGGTGTCCGGTGTCAAGAAGGGCGAAAACAGGAAAAGCTTTATGCAAGACAGATAAGGGCAGGATAAGGCGATCAGCAGGGGAGGGGAATGGTGCGGATGGGGGGATTTGAACCCCCATGGACGGTTAAGTCCACTAGGCCCTCAACCTAGCGCGTCTGCCAATTCCGCCACATCCGCGTCAGTCGGGGGGATCCCGCAGTGCCTGGCCTCCGGCATTCCGGGCCGGCATGCCAGCCGAAGCCTTCCAGCCTTCGAGTAGGCTGGGAAAGGCTGGTCGGGGCGGCCGGATTCGAACCGGCGACCTCCGCGTCCCGAACGCGGCGCTCTAAACCAGGCTGAGCCACGCCCCGCAGACTCCCCAATCTAATCCCCTCCCCCGGGCCTGTCAAGCCAAAGGGCCGCTTTGGCCTGATCGGAGGCGGAGCCCCGGTGGAGGGAACCGACTTCTGCTCCGTCGTGCCAGGCGGATGCCTCCCCATCCTGGACGTGAAGGCCAACTGATGCGGCAGCCGAGTGTCCCTTGCCCCTCAGCACCGATTCGCGAGCCGCTCCCTACTCTCCGCGCTCCGTCCGCCGGAGGGCGGCGACGATCTTGCCCGACAGGTCCTTGACCAGTTGCCCCATGTCCTCGCCGAAGGACATCTCGCGCAGGACCTCCGTGCACGCCCACGCCACCACCAGGTTCACTCCCCGATCCTGGCTCTCGCGGTAATCGGTCCGCACCCCGATGATGGGTATGCCCCGCTCGTAGGCCACGCCGATCTCCAGCGCCGTGCCGCTGTCCACGTCCGGCCCGTCCAGCACGGCCACCATCGCGTCCGCCCGCCGGACCCCCTCTATGCAAGCCTGGAATATGCTCGGGAAATCGCGCGGATCGTTGTAGGACTGACCGAACTTGAAGTCCTGCGGCAGGATGACCTCGGCGCCCTCGATCCGCTCCTCCAGCCCCTGCGCCAGCAGCCGGTTCCACCGGCGCTCCATCTGCGTGAAAAGCGGCGCGGACAGGTAGATCCTCACGCTACATTCCCCCTCATTCTGGGCGTGTTCACAGCGTCCAGCCGGAGCGGTACTCGTAGTGCAGCAGCCCGTTCGCCTCCTCGGGGTCGGTGAACTTCTTACGCTCGCCGTCCCAGCGCAGCGTGCAGCCGGGGAACCGCAGCGCGGTGTTGCCCAACAGAATCACGGCCGTCATGGGAACGGCATAATCGAAGTTCGAACCGGGCACGATGGGCTTGCCCTCGTGCAGGGCGCCCTTGGCGGCTTCGACCCACTCTTTGTAGTGGCCGATCGAGCGCGGCAGCGTCCGCTCGGGTCGCGGGAACTCCCGCATTCTGCGCTCGGGGATGATTCTGCACGAGCCGGACCAGCCGCCGCCCAGCATCTTGCCCTCGTCGCCGACGAACAGGATGCCGTTGCCGTCGAGTTCGCGGTCCGCCTCCAGCTCTTCCGGGCGGGGGGGCTTCCTGCCCCCGTCGTACCAGATCATCTTCACGGCGGGGCGGTCGCCTTCCGGCGGGAACTCCCACTCGATGATCGACCAGGGCGGGAAGCTCTCGGGGTTATAGACGGGACACTCGGCGCGGATGCTGACGGGCTCCTTCAGGCCGAGCGCATAGAAAGCCGGGTCCATGTTGTGGCAGGCCATGTCGCCCAGGGCGCCCGTGCCGAAGTCCCACCAGCCGCGCCACTTGAACCGATGGTACGCCGAGTTGAAGGGACGCTCGGGCGCGGGACCAAGCCACAAGTCCCAGTCCAGATACGCCGGAACGTCGGGTGTGTCGAGAGGCCGGCCCCCGCCCTGGGGCCAGACGGGGCGGTCGCTCCAGACGTGCACCTCACGGACCGTGCCGATCGCGCCGGCCTCGAGGTACTCGGCCGTGGCGCGCAGGGCGTCGCCGCCGTGGCCCTGGTTGCCCATTTGCGTAACGACGCCGTGCTCGCGCGCCGCGTCCATCAGCGCGTAGGCCTCGTGCACCGTGCGCGTGAGCGGCTTCTGGCAGTAGACGTGCTTGCCCACCTTGATAGCCGCCATTGCGGCCACGGCGTGCGTGTGGTCGGGCGTGGAGACGACGACGGCGTCGATGGACCCGTCCATCTCCTCCAGCATCTTGCGGAAGTCGCGGTACTTCGGCACATCCGCGTACTGCTCGAACGCCTCGCGTGCGTTGTTCTCGTCCACGTCGCACAGGGCGACGATGTTGCAGTCCAGGCGGGCGACCGTGTTCAGATCCCCCTTACCCATTCCGCCGCAGGCGATCTTGGCCACGTTCAGCCTCTCGCTTGGGGGCGTCTGGCCCGCACCGCCCAGCACGTGCCTGGGCACGATGGTAAGCGATGCTGCTGCCGCTGCCGCGCCGCCCAGGAAACGGCGGCGCGAGACGAGGCCCTTTTTGCTCTCTTGCTTCATGCCGGTGCCTCCACGGTTCACTGCAAGACCTTGATGCGGATGTTGCGGAACCAGATCAGGTTTCCGTGGTCCTGCAGTGCGACGTAGCCCTCCCGGGCCATGTCCTTGTAAGCGATGTTGAACTTGTTGCCGCTTCCGTCGGGGTTCCTGTGCGCCTCGGTCCATTGGTTCAGGTCCATGTCGATGACGTCCCGGCCGTTCAGGGCCACCTGGACGACGTTGTCCCTGCACGTGACGGTCATGCGGTTCCATTCTCCGGCGGGCTTGACGGCGTTCTCGCTCGGGGCCAGGCAGTCATAGACGGCGCCGCAGTCGTGCCTGCCGGGGGTGTCCTTGCCGTGGGAGTCCAGAAGCTGCACCTCGATGCCGGTGTGGAGCCAGTTCGGCTTGCTGTCCGTGCGGACGAAGACGCCGCTGTTGGTGCCCGGGGCGAGCTTGAACTCCAGGTCGAGCACGAAGTTGCCGTAGCGCTGCTCGCTCCAGAGGAAGCCGGCGCCCTCGCTCCAGGCGATCACGCCGTCCTCGACGTGCCAGCCCCCGGGCCGGCACTCCCAACCGGTCAGGTCATGGCCATTGAACAGGGACTGCCACTCGCCGCCGGCCACCTGCGCGCTCGGGGTCGCGTCCGCTGCCAGATCGCCGAGGGCGAACTGGATGCCGGCCAGATAGTGCTTCAGCACCACGGGGTTCCAGGCGATCTCGTTGCGGTGGCCCAGCGAGCAATAGAAGACGCGCCCCTTCCCGTAGTTACGTGTCCAGCTTACGGCGAAGTCCCCGTCCGTGCGGTGGATGCCGCCCTTGTCCATGTTCGTCCCGGCCGGGTCGAGGCGCATGAGCACGCGCAGCTTCTCGCGCGAGTACGGATCGCGGAACTGGTAGATCTCGTCCACGACGTCGAAGTCCGCGCCGCCGAAGACGGCGCAGAGGGGATGGTCTGGCTCTTCGACCTTGATGCCGACCTTCTCGTTCCAGGGGTGGCCGTGGAAGTAGCCGCCCATCATCTCGCCGTATTCGGGCCAGTCGTAGAAGCAATCCGTCGCGGCGTGAATGCCCACGATCCCCTTGCCCCCGCGCACGAAGTCCAGGAGCGCGCGCTTGAGCTCCTCGTCCTCGAACAGCGTGCCCGTCGTGTTGTTCATGCAGACGGCATCGAACTTCGCGAGATTCTCCGGCCTGAACACGCCGACGTCATCGCTCACGACAACCTCGAAGGCGCCGGTCTTCGTGCCGAGGACGCGGACCGCCTCGGACATGAACGGGATGGAACCGTGGCGGAACCCCTGGCACCGCGTGAACACCAGCAGCCTGCGCGGCTTGGCCGGTTGGGCCGGCGCGGCATCCGGCGCGGCGTCCCGTATCCTCTGGACGGCGTCCTCCGGCACGTCGGCGGCATGTGCTCCGTGCAGCATGCCGAGGCACAGCGCACCCAACGCGATCACCACAAACGCCCTTGTCGCCTTCACCTCTCTTCTCCTTGCACCGCTGCAGTCGCAACTGAGGCGTGCATGTTAACCGCACGAAGCGGTCAAGACAAACGCCGCTGAGGCGTCAGCGTCGGGTAGACGCGCCGGCGGCACATGAGGTAGAATCCGGCGGCCCACTGGGCTTCTGAACCCGGTCCCGGAGGCGACCTCAGGGCATGCCAACGGCGCAGCAACAGACCATACTGGCCGTCGAGGATTTGATCAAGGACTTCCCCGCGGTGCGCGCGGTGGACGGAGTGGGCCTGGGCTTCAGGCGCGGCGAGGTGCACGGCATCGTCGGCGAGAACGGCGCCGGGAAGAGCACGCTGATGAAGATCATCAGCGGCGTCTACCGGCCGAGCGCGGGGCGGCTGACCTACGGCGGACGGGCCGTAACCGCGACCGATCCGGCCCACGCCCTCCGGCTCGGCGTGGCCATGGTCCATCAGGAGCTCAACCTGGTGGACACGCTGTCGGTCGCCGACAACGTGTTCCTGGGCCGCGAGATGACCACGTTCGGCTTCATCAATCGCAAAGAGAGCACCCGCGAGACACGCCGCCACCTGGCGCGCGTCGGCAGCGAGATCAACCCCGCTCGAAAGATGGGATCGCTTTCCATCGCCCAGCGGCAGATGGTCGAGATCGCCAAGGCCCTGAGCTGCAACGCGAGCGTGCTCATCATGGACGAGCCGACGGCCGTGCTGGCCCGGCCCGAGGCCGAGAGTCTGTTCGAGCTGATCGGGCGCCTGCGCTCGCAGGGCGTCACCGTGCTCTACATCTCGCACATCCTGCCGGAGGTGCTGAGGATCTGCGACAGGATCACCGTGATGCGGGACGGCAAGGTGGTCACAACGCTGGAGCGGGCCGAGTTCGGTGACGGACCGAGCGCCGAGGCCCGGCTGGCGTCGCTGATGGTGGGCCGCCCTATGGCCGATCATTTCCCCGACCGGGCGGAGCCGCAGGAGGCGACGCTGCTCACCGTGGAGGGGCTATCAGTCGAAGGGAGCGTGCACGACGTGTCGTTCGGGGTGAGGGCCGGCGAGGTCCTCGGCTTCGCCGGACTGGTGGGCGCCGGCCGCACGGAGATGGCGGAGGCCGTCGCCGGACTGCGCCCCCGCGCGGCGGGCCGGGTCACCATCGAAGGCGCCGAGCTCAGGCCCGATCAGCCGGCCGAGGCCGTGCGCCGCGGCCTGGCTTACCTGTCCGAGGACCGGCGAGGCCGCGGCCTCCTGATGAGCCGCAGCGTGGTCGAGAACGTCACCATCGTCTCCCTGAAACGCTACGCGAAGCCCTTCATCTCTCGCAGAGCGGAGCTTGCGGCCACGCGCGCCCACGTCGAACGTTTGTCCATCAAACTGGGCCGCGCGACCGATCCGGTGGACACGTTGAGCGGCGGCAACCAGCAGAAGGTGGCCGTCGCCAAGTGGCTGGAGGTCGAGCCCAGGGCGCTGATCCTGGACGAGCCGACGCGCGGCCTCGACATCGCCGCCAAGGAGGAGATATACGGCCTCATCCGGCAAGTGGCTCGGCGCGGAATGGCATGCGTTCTCATCAGCTCCGAACTGAACGAGCTGCTCGGCATGTGCCACCGCATCGTCGTTATGCGCGCCGGCCGCATCGTTAAGGTGCTGGAGGGGGACGAGATGACCGAGGAGAACGTGATGCTGCATGCCGCGGGCGTGAAGGCAGGAGCGGCCGGATGAGGGCAGAGCCCGACGGGCAGAAGAGGGAACCCGACCTTGGACCGGAGGCGCTGGTGGCCGTGCGCCGGTCGTGGTCGAGGAGGCGGACGCTGGAGGTGTTCGGCCCCCTGATCGCGCTGGCCCTGCTCGTGCTCGTGACCACGGTCTTCAACCCGAAGTTCCTCCTGCCGGAGAACATCCTGAACGTCGTGGAGAAGCAGTCATTCGTAGGCCTGATCGCCCTGGGCATGACCTTCGTGATCATCTCCGGCGGCATCGATCTGTCGGTCGGGTCGCTGATGGCCTTCGCAGGCGGGCTGGGCATCTGGCTCATGAACACAGCCATCGAGGCGCCCGACATCACGGCAGCCGTGGCGCAGGCCGAGCAGGCCGGCCTGGAGGTCCCTTACGGCACGGTGCGGGTCGCTCTGGCCGGTCTGTTCGAGTGGACGGGGTTAGGTGGGTCGGAGGTCTGGGGCGTGCTGATCGCCGCCTCAGCGGTCCTTACCGCGGGCCTGGCGGCGGGGCTGCTCAACGGCGTCCTCATCGCCAAGGGCCGCATCGCCCCGTTCATCGCCACGCTGGGCGGACTGGCGGCCTACCGCTCGCTGGCCCTCGCGCTGGCCGACGGCGGCGAGTTCCGCTCCGCGAGCGCCGAGCTCTTCAAGAAGCTCGGAGCCCGCGTCCTGTATATCCCCTACCTGACGAACCAATACGGCAACCCGCTCGAACTGCGCTGGCCGGTGCTGATCTTCATCGTGGCGGCGGTCGCCGCCCACGTGATGCTGAATCGAACGCGCTACGGGCGCTACGTCTATGCCATCGGCTGCAACGAGCGGGCCGCCCGCTACTCCGCCATCGCCGTCGACCGAATCAAGATCATTACCTACACCTTCATCGGCGGGCTGACGGGCGTGGCCGCCCTCCTGAACAGCTCGCGCATGAACGCGGTGAGCAGCGGCCAGACGGGCGCCATGTGGGAACTGGACGCCATCGCCGCCGTCGTCATCGGCGGAACGCGAATGACGGGCGGCTCCGGACAGGTCTGGGGCACCGTCGTGGGCTTGCTGATTCTGGGCGTCATTGGTAACATGCTGAACCTGCTCCAGGTCTCGCCCTACCTGCAGGGGCTCGTGAAGGGCGTGATCATCGTGGCCGCCGTCCTGGTTCAACGCGGCTCACGGACGGAGCAGTAAGGCATCCCAACCCCGGATCGGCATTGCGGAGGATCGAAGATGAAGCGTCTGGCGATATGTGTCGCGTTGATCGGCGTGTTCCTTATCTGCGCGGGGTGCAAGAAGGCGACCCCTGAGCAGCATGCCGCAGAGGAGCCGGCCAGGAAGCTGACAATCGGCGTCTCCGTGCCCGCCGCCGACCATGGCTGGACGGCCGGCGTGGGCTGGTGGGCCAGGCGGGCCATGGAGATGTACCCCGACGTCAACTGGGCCTACGCAACCGCCATCGGGCCCGAGAAACAAATCGCCGACATCAAGGACATGATGAGCCAGCAGAAGCTGGACGGCCTGGTCATCCTGGCCACCGAGTCGGCGCCGCTGACGCCCATCGCGGAGGAAGCCCACAACAACAAGATCTACATCGTCAGCGTCGACCGCGGCTTCCTCAAGCCCGTCGCCGACCTGTTCATCGAAGGGGACAACGAGGCGTTCGGCCGCAAGAGCGCCGAGTTCATCGCAGAAAGGCTCGGCGGCAAGGGCAACATCGTCGCCCTGGAGGGCATCCCTTCCACGGTCAACACGGACCGCGTGGAGGCCGCCCTGCAGGTCTTCGCCCGGTACCCGGACATCAAGATCCTGGGCCGCCAGCCGGGCATGTGGAACCGCGAGAAGGCCCACGAGGTGATGAGGAACTTCCTGACCCAGTTCGACAACATCGACGCGGTGTGGGCGTCTGACGACGACATGGCGCTCGGCGTCGAGCAGGCCCTCGAAGAGGTGGGAGCCGATCCGAGAATCTGGATCCTCGGCGGCGCCGGCATGAAGGAAGTGGTCAAGAAGGTGCTGGACGGAGACCCCCGCTATCCCGCCACCACCACCTATCCGCCGTCGATGATCGCCGTGGGCGTCCACATGTGCGTCAGCAACCTGCGCGACGGAAAGGCGAAGCAGCTCGGGCAGTTCATGCCCCGGCACATCAAGCTGGACGTAGAACTCATCACGCCGGAGAACGCCAGGGACCACTACTTCCCCGAGTCCGTTTACTGAGCGCTGCCGGCGCCTGCCGTGCGCATGACGGTAGCAGCGGTCCGGGCCGAGCTTCCCCGGCGCGCAACATGCCTCTCAGTCCGACCGCAATCCAGGTATCACGTTCCATGACAGAGCAAAGCAGATCACGCACGCGCTCTCCTGAAGCCGGGAAGCCGTTCGCTCCGCCAGGAGGCATGGGACGGCGGGCCTTCCTCACGTCCGTCGCCGCAACGGGCGCCGGCCTCGTGCTGGCAAACGCCGCCGGGGGCGCACCGGCTGCCGCGCCAAATGTGGACGACCTGAACGTCGCCATCGTCGGCACCGGGGCGCAAGGAATGGTGCTGCTGCGGGACGCATTGAAGATCCCGGGCATCCGCTTCAAGGCCGTCTGCGACATTTGGGACTACAGCAGGCGGTACGGCTCCGGCGTCATCCGCAAGTCCGAGCAGCCCATGCCGGCCCTCTACACCGATTACTGCGAGATGCTGGCCTCGGAGGGCGACCTGGACGCGGCCATCGTCGCCACGCCGGATTGGGTGCACGCCGAGCAGGCGCTGGCCTGTCTGCAAGCCGGCCTGCACGTCTACTGCGAGAAGGAGATGGCCAACTCCCTGGCGGATGCCGCCCGGATAGTGAAGGCGGCCCGCTCCAGCGGCAAGAAGGTGCAGATCGGCCATCAGCGCCGCAGCAACCCGTTTTACGTCCACGCGCTCCGGCTCATCGAGAAGGACAAGGCCCTGGGACGCATCACCAACTGCAATGGCCAGTGGAACCGCGCCGTGCAGCCGAAAGCCCAGGTGCCCGAGAAGCTGCGAATACCGCGGGAGGTGCTGGAGCAGTACGGTTACGACACCATGGACCGGTTCCGCAACTGGCGCTGGTACAGGAAGTTCTCCGGCGGGCCGATCGCCGACCTGGGCTCGCACCAAATCGACGTCTTCAACTGGTTCCTGGGCACGCCTCCGTCCTCCGTCGTCGCCAGCGGCGGCAGAGACTACTACGAAGACGACCGCGAGTGGTGCGACAGCATCATGGCCATCTACGACTACCCCACGCAGGACGGCGTAGTCAGGGCGTTCTACCAGGTGCTGAACACGACGAGCTTCGGCGGCTATTACGAGACCTTCATGGGCGACCGGGGGACCATCAACATCTCCGAAGACCTGAGCAAGTGCTTCTATATCCCCGAGCCGACCAAGGCGCCGCCCGAATGGGTGGATAAGGCCGACCGCGTCGAGAAGATGGGCACCAGCGCCATCCAGCTCATCGGCGAGTCGCGCAAGGAGGAGGAAGGCGAGAGGGAGGCCATCGTCCCCGAGCTGCCCAAGCCCATCCATCAGTTGCACCTGGAGAACTTCTTCAACGCGATCCGCGAGGGCACGCCGCTGTCCTGCCCGCCGGAAGTGGGTTACGAGACGGCGGTGAGCGTCTTGCGCGTCAACGAAGCCGTCGAGAAGGACGCGCCCGTCGGCTTCGAGCCCGAGAGCTTCCGGGCCTGAGGCGGGCCGTCCCGAACGTCATCCTCAAGGGGCAACGTCCACATGCAACCCGGGCCGGGCACTTTCGGCGCACCCGAAGGCACGCTGACGCCCTTGAGGCGCGGCATCGGCGCGGGCAACCCCATCGTCTACCAATCGCTGGGCATCTGCTCCGCCCTGGCCGTCACCAACGAGCTGGACAAGACGCTGGTCATGTGCGCGTCCCTCGCCTTCGTGGCGACGCTGAGCTGCCTGCTCATCTCCGTGCTGCGGCACTGGACGCCGCGTCGCGTCCGCATGATCGTCCAGATGCTCGTCATCGCCACGCTCGTGATTCTGGTGGACCTCTACCTGCGGAGCCACTGGATCCACATGCGCAACGCGCTGGGGCCATACCTGGAGCTCATCATCACGAACTGCCTGATCATGGGGCGCTGCGAGGCGTACGCGTCCCGCGAGCCTCCGCTCAAGGCGGCCCTGGACGGCCTTGGAGCCGCGCTCGGGTACGGCGTCGTACTCTGCAGCATCGCCGTCATCCGCGAACCGATCGGAACCGGCACGCTGCTGGGTCGCCCCGTGCTGCCCGAGACGATTCCGCCCGCGCGCCTGATCGCCATGGCGCCGGGCGCGTTCTTGGCGATGGGCGTCGTCGTCTGGGTGGTCAGGGGCCTCTGGCCGCCGGTCGAAGCCGGCGCCGCAACCGCACGCTAGGAGGACGGCAGTGCCCGACGCGCAGACGACACAGGCGGCCGTCATCTTCCTGGCCGCCGTCATCACGAACAACATCCTGCTGTCGGACTTCCTCGGCCTCTGTTCCTTCATCGCCGTCTCCCGGACGATGCGCACCAGCTTCGGCCTGGGCATGGCGGTGCTGTTCGTCATGGCCTGCACCACGCCGCTGAACTACGCGATCTACCACGGCGTGCTGGCCGAAGGCGCCCCTCTGCTGGCCGTTGACCTGACGCACCTCAAGCTCGTCGTCTTCATCATGGTGATCGCCGCGTTCGTGCAGCTCGTGGAGATGGTGATCGAGAGGTTCACGCCCGTGCTCTACTACAACCTGGGCATCTTCCTGCCGCTCATCACGGTCAACTGCGCCATCCTCGGCGCCAGCCTGTTCATGCTGGAGCGCGAGTACGACTTCTGGCAGACGGTGGCCTACGGCGTGGGTTCGGGGCTCGGCTGGGCGCTGGCGATCTGCCTGATGGCCGGCATACGCGGGCGGCTTCAGCACGCGGACATCCCGGAGCCGCTGCGCGGGCTCGGCATCACGATGATCGTGACGGGCCTGATGGCCGTGGCGTTCCTTGGCTTCTCCGGCATGGCGCGCATTCAGTGATTGACGGGGCTGCTTGATGGAAACGCTCCTCTACTCGGTCCTGATGCTCTCGGCCCTGGGCGGGCTCTTCGCCGCCGCCTTGCTGATCGCCGACCGGCTGCTGACCGACTACGGCGTCTGCGAGATCAAGGCGAATGACTGGGAGCCGCTCTCCGTCGAGGGCGGCTGCACGCTGCTCGACGCGCTCTATGCCAACCGCATCTTCATCCCCTCCGGCTGCGGCGGACAGGGCACCTGCGGACACTGCAAGGTGACCGTCATCTCGGGGGGCGGACCCGTGCTGCCCACGGAACTGCCCCTCCTAACGCAGGAGGAGATCGCGAACGGCGTCCGCCTCGCCTGCCAGGTGAAGGTGAAGCAGGACATCGAAGTCCGGATCAGGGAGGAGTACTTCAGCATCCAGCAGTTCCGCGCGCTCGTTGCCTCGGTCCGGACGCTGGCCCGCGACATGCGCGAGATCCGCCTGCGACTGACCGAACCGGACCGGATCGAGTTCCGGCCCGGTCAGTACGTTCAGGTCGAGGTCCCGGCCCGGGGCGGGCCGGTTCATCGCGCCTATTCGATTAGCTCGTCCCCGTCCGAGCAGGGCGAGGTCGAGCTCATCGTCCGCCTCGTCCCGGGCGGCGTCGGGTCGACGTACCTTCACAACGTCGAGGTGGGCGATGACGTAACCTTCACGGGCCCGTACGGCGAGTTCATCCTCTCCGAAGCTCCCGACACGGAAGTGGTCTGCGTCGCGGGCGGCTGCGGCATCGCACCCGCGAAGTCGATCATCAGCTACGTCCACGAGCGATGGCCGGGGCGGCGGTGCACGCTGTTCTTCGGCGTCCGGACGACTCAGGACGTGTTCTATCGCGAGGAGTTCGAGCGGCTGACGGGCGAGCACCCGGGCCTCCGCGTCCACTACGCCCTGTCCGAACCGGAGAAGGGCGCCGATTGGGACGGCGAGACCGGATTCATCCACCTGTGCGTGGACAGACTTCTGGCGGCCGACGACCGGCCGCGGCAGGCCTTCCTTTGCGGCCCCGAGCCGATGATCCGGGCCACCGAGGAAGTCCTTCGGGCCAAGGACATCCCCGTCGAGATGATCTTCTACGAAAACTGGTGAGGGAGGCGGGCGGCGTGGCCGAGACGCGCATCAGCATCGTCGGGCGACTGGCGGGCCTCACGTTCGCCGAGCCCGACGCACCGGCGCCCGCCGAGCACCTGCCATCCGGGCGCGAGCTGCGACGCTACGCGGTGGCCGGCACATTGGCCGTCTTGCCCGCGATGGCGCTCGCCTGCTACTGGTGGGGCATCCGGCCGCTGGCCGTCTTCGGCGTAGCGTTCGCCGCCGGGCGGCTGGCGGAGCTGGCCGTGGCCCGCGTTCGGGGGAAGCGCTCCCGGGGAGGCGCGCTCACGGTGGCCGTCTTCCTTGCCCTGGTCCTGCCCGTGGACGTGCCGCTGTGGCTGGTTCTCGCCACGGCCGCCTTCGGCGTCTTCTTCGGCAAAGAGGTCTTCGGCGGGACGGGACACAACTTCCTCAACCCCGTTCTGCTGGGCCAGGCGTTTTTCACGGTCAGCTACCCCACGCTGGCGGACGGGCCGTCCTTCGCCTCGATGGGCGGCGCGACCATGGCGCGGCTTCTCGAGCTGAAGGCCCCGGCGGGCGTGCTCGCCGCTGGCGCGATCCTGCTGGCCGGCATCGTCCTCCTGCTGGCGAGGGCCGTCGACTGGCGAACGGTCGCCGGGATCGCCTTCGCCGCGATGGCGGGCCTTATGATCCTGCGGGGCCTGGAGGCGGGGGCGCTGCCCCGGTTCGACGGGTTCGTGCTCGGGGGCGGGTCCCTGTTCGGCACCTTCGTGCTCGCCGGGGATCCGGCCACATCGCCGGGCACGCGGGCGGGGCGATGGCTCTACGGGCTCCTTATCGGGCTCCTTGCTGTGATCATCTGCGGCTTCACGGCCAACCCGGAGTTCATGATGTACGCCGTGCTGCTGGGCAACGTGGTCGCGCCGACGCTGGATGCCGCCGTGCTCGCGGCGCGCAGGCAGGGATCGACCGCATGAAGAAAAGCCTCTACACCATCGCGTTCACTGTGATCCTGAGCGGCTTCTGCGCCACGGCCATCACGAGCGCAAAGATCGCGTGGGGGCCGATGATCAAGGCACTGGAGGAGTTCGAGAAGCAGCAGGCGGTCCTGGCCGTCTTCGGCATCACGGAGCCGGGCCGGCTCCGGCCCGTCGCTGTCGCCCATCTGTTCAACGAGCGCATCCGCCCCCGCACGTCCGGCCAGATGGTTGTCTTTGAGGCCAGCGGGCCGGACGGCCAGCCGCTCGGGCTCGCCTTCGAGGTGAACGGCAAGGGCCGCAACGGCGACGTGTTCGGCATCCTCGCCCTCGAACCGGACCGCAAGGCGATCAAGGAGCTCTGGTTCTACCGCCACCAGGAGACACCGGGCTACGGCGGGAAGATCGGCACGGAGTGGTTCTCCGGCATGTTCGTGGGCAGGGACATCGTCGGGCCGGACGGCACGCCCGGCTTCGGAGTGAGCCTGCGCCGGCCGGGCCCCCGGACCATCCATGCCATCACGGGCGCTACGCAGACGACTTACAACGTCGTGGACGTCGTCAACCGGCGAATCCGGGAATTCATGTCCGGCGGGCGAGCGCTCGTGCCCGTCGAGATAGAGCTACCCAGGAACGTCTCGTCCGACCTGGGCCTCACCATCCGCGTGCCGAACCTGGCCAAACCGACGGGCAAGCCCCGCCCGCCCCTGATGGCGCCGCCCGGCTCGTGCGACCTCGCGCTGAACAAGCCCGTGACGTCCAGCGACGACTTCCCCATCATCGGCGAGTTGGCCCAGGTGACCGATGGCGTCAAGGAGGCCGGCTTCGGCAACTTCGTCGAGCTGATGGACGGCCTCCAGTGGGTGCAGATCGACCTGGAGAGCCCCGAGGAGATCTTCGCCGTCGTCATCTGGCACGAGCACGACGAGCCCCGCGTCTACTACGACGTGATCGTGCAGATTGCCGACGACGCCGACTTCACGCAGAACGTGCGAACGCTGTTCAATAACGATGTGGATGACTCGGCCGGCCTGGGCGCCGGCTCAGATATGCATTACGTCGACACCTACGAGGGCAAGCTCATCTATGCCGGGGGCGAGGTGGCCCGCTGGGTACGCCTCTACAGCAACAACAACCACGTCGAAGAGGTCAACCGCTACACCGAGGTGGAGGTCTACGGCAAGCCCGTGGAAGAAAAGGGGCGGGCCGAGACGCGTTGATATCGCGCGCCGTTGGGCGTAGACTGCCTGCGTGCGGTCGTGACCTTGCACGACGAGGAAGGACGGAGATGCGAACCGTCACGAACGTGGTCTTCGCACTGGCCCTGGTTGCCGTGGTCGTGGCAGGCATCGTCCTGCGTGGCAGGCTGGTCAGAGGCCCGGAGCCGCTCGCCCGGCCCGCCCCGAGGCAGGCGGCGCCGCAGCCGCAGCCGGAGCAGCCGCCGAAGCGGCCAACCCCCGCCCCGGCGCCTGCGCCGGCGCTCGTGCCCATCGGGATCGAGCTGCCCCGGCCGATGTTCGTCGGCACGCCCAAACCGGTTAACGAGCCGAACGTCGAAAAGCCCCTGGGCAAGCCGCGCCCGCCCTTCCTCGCCCCCGAAGGCACGGCCAACCTCGCCCTCGGCAAGCCCGTCACCAGCAGCGACGAATGGCCCATCATCGGCGACCCGGAACTCGTGACCGACGGCGATAAGGCCGGCGAGCAGGGGTGCTTCGTCGAGCTCGGCCCCGGCACCCAGTGGGTCCAGATCGACCTCGAACAAGAGGCCGTCATCTACGCCGTCCTCGTCTGGCACTACCACACCCAGGCCCGTGCCTATCGCGACGTGATCCTGCAGCTCTGCTCGGACGCAGCCTTCGTAACGGATGTCACCACGGTCTTCAACAGCGACCACGATGACTCCTCTGGCCTGGGGGTCGGCGAGGACAAGGCATACGTCGAGACGTTCGAGGGCAAGCTGATCGACTGCAAGGGCGCCCGGGCGCGCTGCGTCCGCCTCTATAGCAACGGCAACACCTCCAACGAAGCGAACCACTACGTCGAAGTGGAGGTCTACGGCAAACCGGCAGAATGAACCGTCGCACGCTTGCGCTGCTGCTCATGATGGCGGCCCTGGCGGGCGGTGCGATGTTGCGCCTGGCGGACTTGGCCAATCGCCCCATGCACGCCGACGAGGCCGTCCAGGCCCTCAAGTTCGGCCGCCTGCTCGAAGGCGACGGGTACGTCTACGATCCGCATGAGTACCACGGCCCTGCCCTCAACTACCTCACGCTGCCCATTGCTTGGCTGGCCGGGGCTCGGCGCCTCACGCAGATCACGGAGGCGCAGTTGCGGCTGTTGCCTGCGCTGCTGGGCCTCGCTCTGGTGGCGCTGCCCTGGCTGCTGCGCGACGGCCTGGGGCGGACGAGCGCAGCCTGCGCCGCTGTCTTGACGGCGGCTTCGCCCGCCTTGGCCTTCTACGCCCGCTTCTACATCTCGGAGACGCTGCTGGCCTGCTTCACGTTTGCCGCAATCGCGGGGGCGTGGCGGTACGTGAGGGCCGCTCAGACCAAGCCGGAGAGAGCATCCGACCAGGCGACCGTATCGTCGGGGCTTGGGCGTGCGGGCTGGCTGGTTCTGGCGGGCGTCTGCGTCGGCCTCATGTACGCTGCGAAGGAAACCTCGGCGATCGCCCTCTTCGCGATGCTGCTGGCTGCCGGGCTGACGGCTGCCTGGGCCGGGCCTGTAGCCCGGCAGGCCCTTCGCCTCCGGGTGCGGGAGTTCGGCACGGCGGCGGGCGTCCTGCTGTTCGTGGCGGCGGCGGTCGCCCTCCTGCTCTTCTCCTCGTTCTTCAGCAATCCCCGAGGGGTGGTCGATTCCGTGGCGGCCTACGGCCATTACGTCGGCCGTGGGCTGGGCCGGCACGACGCCGCCTGGCATGCGCACCCGTGGCACTACTACCTGCGGATACTGCTCTGGTCGCACGCGCCGGGCGGGGCAGTCTGGACGGAGGCGACCATCCTCCTGCTCGCGGCGGTCGGCTTCGTCGGGGCTGCGCGCAGGAAGGGCCTCGGCGGAGCCAACGTCCACCTGGTCCGGTTCTTGGGCATCTACACGCTCGGCCTGGCTGTCATCTATTCGGCCCTGCCCTACAAGACGCCCTGGTGCATGCTGGGATTCCTGCACGGCATGATCCTGCTGGCGGGCGTGGGGGCGGCGGTGCTGGTGCGCGCGGCGCCGGGCCGGGCGGTGAAGGTCGCTCTGGTCGGGCTGATGCTGGCGGCGCTGGCCCATCTTTCGTGGCAGGCGTGGCGGGCGAGCTTCGTGGACTACGAAGACCCGGGCAACCCGTACGCCTACGTGCAGGCGACGAGCGACGTGCTGCTGCTGACGCGGCGCATCGAAGACGTCGCAGAGGCGCATCCGGCGGGCCTCTCCATGCCCATTCAGGTCATCTGCCCGGGCAACGACTACTGGCCGCTGCCGTGGTACCTCCGCGCCTTCGGCCGCACGGGCTGGCTCGAGCGGGTCCCGGATGGGCCGCTCGCGCCGCTCCTCATCCTCAAGCCAGAGGTCGAACCGGCCCTCGTCGCCAGGCTGTTCGGCGACCGCCCGCCCGGCGAGCGCGCTCTCTACGTGGACCTCCTGGCTGACCTGCCCGGCGGCGAAGTGGAGCTCCGGCCCAACGTGCCCCTTCGGGCATTCGTGCGCGCGGACCTCTGGGAAGCCTACGCCGCCCGCGGCGCATCCGGCCAGGCGGCGCCCCGGGAGACCGGCAAGTGACCGAGCCGACGAACACCGCCCCGCTTCACCGCTTCTCGCGTAAGGCGATGGGCACGCGGTTCGAGATCATCCTGGCCTGCGCCGATGCCGGTCTTGCGCGGCAGCTTGCGACGGATGCCTTCCGCGAACTGGAGGGGCTCGAGCGCGAGCTCAGCCGGTTCATCGCCAGCAGCGACGTGGCCCGGATCAACCGCCTCCCCGCCGGCGGGAGCGTGCGGATCGGCGCGGCGGCTTACGACTGCCTGAAGATCGCCGCCCGAGTCTGCGCCGAGACCGGAGGAGCCTTCGATCCAACGGTCGGCGCGCTGCTGGCCGCCTGGCAGCACCGCGACGGATCACCCCACACGCCTTCGGACGAGGAACTTGCCGAGGCAAGGCAGCGCTCCGGCATGCACCTGGTCGAGATACACAAGGGCGAGAATGCCGTGACCGTCCGGGCCGAGAGCGTCGGCCTCGACCTGGGGGGGATCGGCAAGGGCTATGCCCTCGATACGATGGCCGAACTGCTGGCGGAGTGGGGCGTCGAGTCGGCGCTGCTGCACGGCGGCGAGAGCACTGTCCTGGGCCTTGGCAGCGGTCCGGAGAACGGATGGACCGTCGCGCTCCGCTCGCCGGGCACCGATGATAGCGCCCTGGAAGAGCTCTGCCTGCGGGGCCGGGCCCTCAGCGGCTCCGGCGTCGAGCTGCACGGCCGGCACATCATCGACCCGCGCACCGGGCGGTCCGTCGAGCGCTATCGCGCCGCCTGGGCACTGGCAGACGGCGCCGCCCGGGCCGACGCCCTCTCCACCGCCTTCATGGTCATGGACCAGCGGAAAATCGAGAGCTACTGCGCCGCGCACGAAGATTGCGCTGCCGCCGTCATGAGGGGGGCCGATGGGGAATCCGTTCTGAGGCGGTTCGGGCGGTGGGAAGGCCAGTAAAGGCGATCAAGCGCGGGGCGGCGGGGCGCGGCCTAAGTGGCGAGCGCGCGGCGGATGGACAGCAGCTCGCCCAGCGACTGGGGGATGGCCCGGATCACGCGCAGCCGCGTGTCCGGATCGCTCTGCCACTCGACCGGGAACTCTTCGATCCGGTAGCCGGCGCGCACCGCTCGAAGGATCACCTCGATGTCGAACATGAAGCCGTCGCACCGGCATTGCGCGTAGAGCTCTCGTGCAACGTCGCCCCTGTAAAGCTTGAAACCGCACTGCGTGTCGGTCAGGTGCGGAGGCGTGCCCACCAGACGCGGGATCGTGCGGCTGAACAGCCCGCTCAGCGTCCGCCGGTAGAGCCCCGTGGGGCGCAGCACCACACTCCCCGGCAGGCGCCTGGAACCGTGGGCAATTTCGCAGTTGCCTCTGCTGAGCAGCGCCAACCCGCGCAGGGCGTTCCGGAAGGGCATGCACAGGCCGCTGTCGGCAAACATGGCGTAGTCGCCCACACTCGCCAGCAGGCCCGTGCGCACGCCGCAGCCCTTGCCGTGATTGCGCTCGTGCCGGATGACTCGCCGGACGACGCCCGCCTGGACCGGCTCGTTCCGCGCCTCCGCCCTGGTGCCGTCCGTGCTGCCGTCGTCGGCGACGATGATCTCGCCCGAGAGCCCCTCTCCCCGCAGGAACGCGGCCGCCGCCCGCACGTCGGGGCCGATCTTGTGCCGCTCGTTGAAGGCCGGGATGACTATAGACAGGTCCATCTGGCGCACGCCGCCGCCGGTCCAGAGGGAATGGGCGCAACACGGAGCGGCATTCTAGGTCACCATCGCGGGCGGGGCAAGCGCCCCGCAAGGTGAAGCGGGCGCGCGTTGCGGGATGAAGCGAAGGTCAGGTGTTACAGGACAGTATCCCGGGAGAGGAGGCACGAGCCGAGCCACCCCTTTGCTCGGCTCTGCACCCCCCTCCCGGCAGCAGCACCCCAAAGCGCGTCTAAAGCCAACTCCCCAACTCGGTACGCGAAGCGCCATTTTACCGCCTGCCCCACAATTCCGCAATTGGCAATATTCTGATATTGCCCTTCCAAATTTCTGATATGCGATCGGGCCAGGCGGAGCCGTCCGAGACGCCGGCGGGAGCTGTTTCGCCCACCGTACGGCGGGCTCAGGGGGTGTTGAGCGCCTCTTCCCTGGCCTGGCGGCCAGGGCTACTCGTATGTCGCCACTGACGAGGCTTGGACGGCCAGGGCTCGGCAGCGTTGCGCCGGCGGCAGCGTGCTCGTCTTCGTCCTTGTCGTCGTCCTCGGACTTTGCCAACGCCTCCGCCACGCCACAAGAGCGCCTATCCCTCCCCAGCCCTTGCCACTGAACGCTGGCAACTGCCAGACCAATGTCATCCCGAGGACCCCGCCCCGCAGCCGCGGGGCGGGACGACGAGGTTTACCCGCCCGTTGGCGGGGATCTCCGGCTCGGGAGAGCGGCGGCGGTCGGAGCGACGAGATGCCTCGTGCTCGGTGAGGCGGCACTCGGAGTGAATGCCGGTGGGCACGCACCAGCGACACAACCGGACACGAGCCGGGCCAGGATTGCGAAGCCGGATGTCGAGGGTCCATTAGCCCACGACGATACGGCTGTGGCCGACGGCTACGACGTCCCCCGCAGAGAGCAGGGCGTTCTCAGTGCGTTCCCCGTTCACCCACGTGCCATTGGTGCTGCCCAGGTCCTCGACCCACGCCTTGTCGCCGAAGACCGACAGCTTGCAGTGCCTGCGCGAGACGGAGCTGTCGCGCAGGATGTACTGGCACTGGCCCGAGTCGCGTCCCAAGAACAGGGCCTCGCCGGGCAGGATGGTCAGCAGGGTACGGACCCCCCTTGTCACGTGCACGGTGAACTGCAATCTGGTGCCCTCCCGTTCCCTCTCGGCCAACGTGTCAGGCTGCCGGAGCGCAGGCGCCCTGCGCCCGCGCTTTGTTAGTGCTCACTAATCCGTCGCGCCATGCTGGCGCAAAAGCTCCGCAAGGGCCTTCCTGTCCCACTCCAGCGCCAGGTCAAGCGCGATCCTGCCTCGGGAGTCCTTGAGGGCGACGTCAGCCCCGTGGTCCAGAAGCAGGTTCGCTGTCTTCCCGTCGCCATACGCTGCAGCTTGGTGGAGCGGCGTCCATCCTTCATCGTCCTGAGCGTTGGCGTCAGCCCCGGCGGCCAGCAGCAACTCGACACATCGCGAACACAACGATCCAGCGGCTACTCGCAACGCAGTTCCCTTCCGCTCGTCACGCGCATCAACGTCAGCGCCCGCCGCAAGCAGAAGGTCGACGGCGTCCGCAGATCCCGCGTCTGCTGCGTACATCAGGGGCGTCACGCCCAAGCTGCCGGTAGCGTTGACGTCGGCCCCAGAAGCAATCAAGTGCGCAACCACATCTGCATGACCCCAGTCAGCCGCCAATTGCAGGGGCGTCAGGCCATCACAGGCCGCGTCGACGTCCACGCCTGCCTCCAGCAGCAGGACCACAGTCTCCTCCTTGCCCTGGGCCACTGCCAATTGCAGAGCACGGTTCGCCCTCTTCGGGTCGGCACCATGGGCCAGGAGCACTCGAACGACGCCGGGACTGCTGTACACAGTGGCCAATGTCACTGGAGTTGTGCCATCCGGGTCCGCCGCGTCGGGATCAGTTCCGAGGACCAGGAGCATCTTAGCGCCGAGGACATCTCCGCTCCGCGCTGCGGCCCGCAGTAGGGGCCCGCGGCCGAGCATCAGCACGGCCACACCACACACGAGGCCCGTAACCGCCAGCGAAATGCCAAGCCGTTTCCTGTCAGACGCCATCATTCCCTGCTTCGCCGGCTCCCCGGTCGCCGACCATGTCTGCCCGCGACCCGCTCAAGGCACGCATCGGCCCTATCCGCCAACCGCAACCCCACACGCCTCGTCGGGGGCGGTTCGATCGCCACCGCAAGCACCGACCTATGACCGCCCTGCATCTCCGGGACAGGGGAGAGCAGTTGGCGAAAGCGCCGCGGCCGCCCGAAAGGCCACAGTGGAGCCCTGCGAGCTTAGTCCCCTCTTCATCGCACCCACCCCACCGATCAGACGCCACCGACCGCCATGCCGCCGCGGGGCGGAGGTTCCATCTGGCGGCCCGCGGCTCTCGTACGCCCACCCCAAGGAGGCCGATACGTGGCCGAAGTATACCGCGCGCCGCCGCGCGTGTCAAGCCATAAAGTGGCTGGACAAGGCAGTTGCCAGTTCTCAGTAGCCAGTTGCCAGCAACGGCAAGGACGGCGAGAACGACCAAGAGGCAGCAGGTGGCAGATGGCAGGCAGCAGGCAGCAACGGCAAGGACGAGAACGAGGACGACGAGCAACGGCAGTGGCCAGCGACGGCAAGGACGAGGACGAGGACGACCGGCAGGGGCGCGGCCCCTCGACTGCGCTCGGGGCAAGCGCGCCGCGCCCGCTGAGCCCGACGACGAGGACGAGAACGAGGACGACCAGTAGGGGCGCGGCGGGCCGCGCCCTGGGAGCAGGAGCAAGAAGCGGCAGGTGGCACATAGCAGGCAGCAGGAAGCGCACGGACAACGACGCGATGAGGGCGATTACGACGACGAGGACGACCAGTAGGGGCGCGGCGCGCCGCGCCCGCTGAGCCCGACGGCGAGGACGAGAACGAGGACGACGACGAATAGGAGCAGGGCCAGGGGGCTGACGGATAGCGGCGAACGGCTTCGGCCTGTACGTCGCCTTGCGGCACGCTTGCCCGAGGTCGCTTCGCTCCGCCGGCGCCTTTGCGCCTCAGGTTAGCTCGGCCCGCTTGATCGCGCCGAGCTAACCTGCTGGAGGCTTCGCACGGTCAGCCGGCCTTCGCGCAGCGCCTTGATGGCCCCCGCAGCGGCCGACGCAGCGGCCAGGGTCGTGATGAGCGGCACGTTGTGCCGCACCGCTTCGCTGCGGATCTGCACCTCGTCCCGGCGCGGGGCCGGGCCGCTCGGCGTGTTGATCAGAAGGCCGACGTCCCGGCTCTTGATGTGGTCGAGCACGTTCGGCCGGCCCTCGGACAGCTTCGGCACCGTCTGCACACGGATGCCGTTGGCCTCGAGCTTCCGCGCGGTGCCGGCGGTCGAGAGGATGTCGAACCCCAGCGACGCGAGCGCAGCCGCGATCGGGACCGCCTTCTCCTTGTCCTGATCCCTGACGCTGATAAAGACCTTGCCCGAGAGCGGCAGCGGCTGGCCGGCGGCCATCTGCGACTTGCCGAAGGCCAGCGCAAACGTGGTATCCAGCCCCATCACCTCGCCGGTCGACTTCATCTCGGGGCCGAGGCTGGGGTCCACCCCGGGGAAGCGCGAGAACGGCAGGACGGACTCCTTGACCGCGTAGTGGCTCGGTTCGGGATCGTCGGTCAGCCCGAGGTCGGCGAGGCGCTTGCCGACCATGACCTGGGAGGCAATGCCGGCCAGGGGCACGCCCGTCGCCTTCGAGACGAAGGGCACCGTGCGCGAGGCCCGGGGGTTGATCTCCAGAACGTAGACCTCGCCGTCCTTGACCGCGTACTGCACGTTCATGAGGCCGACGACGCCCAGCTCGCGCGCCATCCGCCGGGTCTGATCCTTGATCGTCTGGGCCACGCGCGGCGGCAGCGAGTAAGGCGGCAGGACCATCGCGCTGTCGCCGGAGTGCACGCCAGCCTGCTCGATGTGCTCCATGACGCCGCCCACGACGACGTCGCGGCCGTCGCTGACGGCGTCCACGTCGACCTCGATGGCATCGTCGAGGAACTTGTCGATGAGGACCGGATGCCCGGGCGCGGCTTCCACGGCCTCGGCGACGACGGCCTCCAGTCCATCTTCGCTCCACACGATAGTCATGGCCCGCCCGCCCAGGACGTACGAAGGCCTGACCAGGACGGGGTAGCCGACCCGCCCGGCTATGCGCCGGGCCTCGGGGAACGCCGTGGCGGTGCCGCCCGGCGGCTGCTTCAAGTCGAGCTTGGCTACCAGTTCGTGGAACTGCTCGCGGTCCTCGGCGCGGTCAATGGCCTCGTGCGGCGTGCCGAGGATGCGCACTCCCGCCCGCGCGAGCGGGACGGCGAGGTTGAGCGGGGTCTGGCCGCCGAGCTGCACGATGACGCCCTCCGGCCTCTCGCTCTCGACGATGTTCATGATGTCTTCGAACGTCAGCGGCTCGAAGTAGAGCCGGTCGGAGATGTCGTAGTCGGTCGAGACCGTTTCGGGATTCGAGTTCGCCATGATGGTCTCATAGCCCAGCTCGCGGAGGGCGAGCGAGGCGTGGACGCAGCAGTAGTCGAACTCGATGCCCTGCCCGATGCGGTTCGGCCCGCCGCCGATGATGAGGACCTTCGGCTTATGGCCGGGGCGGCTCTCGTCCTCGGCCTCATACGTGGAGTAGTAGTAGGGCGTGTATGCCTCGAACTCGGCGGAGCACGTGTCCACGAGCTTGTAGACGGGACGCAGGCCCATCTGTGCGCGGCGGCGGCGCACGGCAGCTTCGTCGCTGCCGGTCAGGTCTGCGATCTGCGCGTCCGAGAAACCGGCACGCTTCGCCTCCCGCAGCAGTTCTCCGTGCAGGCCGTCGCGCCCGCCGGACGCGGCGATCTTCGCCTCGATCCGGACGATGTCGGCGATGTTCAGGATGAACCAGGGATCGATGGCGCTCAGCTCCGCGATCCGCTCCACCGGCATGGCGGACTGGAGGGCGCGCTTGACGTAGAAAAGCCGCTCGGGGTTCGGCGTCCTGAGCATCAGCTCCAGCCTATCGGGATCGACCTTCCGGTCGCCGACGCGGTCCAGTCCGGTCAGCCCGATCTCGACCGAGCGGAGCCCCTTCTGGAGCGCCTCCTTGAACGTGCGGCCGATGGCCATCGTCTCGCCGACGGACTTCATGGAGACGGTGAGGGTCCGGTGGGCGCCGGGGAACTTCTCGAACGCGAACCGGGGGATCTTCACCACGCAGTAGTCGATGGCCGGCTCGAAGCAGGCGGGCGTCTCCTTGGTGATGTCGTTGGGTATCTCGTCCAGCGTGTAGCCCAGGGCGAGCTTGGCCGCGATCTTGGCTATGGGGAAGCCGGTGGCCTTGCTGGCCAGGGCGGAAGAGCGGGAGACGCGCGGGTTCATCTCGATGGCCACCATGCGGCCCGTCTCGGGATGGACGGCGAACTGGATGTTCGACCCGCCCGTCTCGACGCCGACCCTGCGGATGATGGCCATGGAGGCGTCGCGCATGCGCTGGTACTGCTTGTCGCTGAGGGTCTGCGCGGGGGCGACGGTGATCGAATCGCCGGTGTGCACGCCCATGGGGTCGAGGTTCTCGATGGAGCAGATGATGACGACGTTGTCCATGCGGTCGCGCATCACCTCCAGCTCATATTCCTTCCAGCCGATGACCGATTCCTCGACAAGTACCTCGGTGACCAGGCTGAGCTCGAGGCCGAGCTGAACGGCGGAGACGAACTCGTCGGCGTTGTAGGCGATCGAGGCGCCGGTTCCCCCCAGGGTGAAGCTGGGGCGGATGACCACGGGGAAGCCGATCTCGGCGGCGACATCTTGCGCCTCGGCCAGGGAATGCGCGGCGCGGCTGCGGGGCATCTCGACGCCGATCTCCGCCAGGGCGGAGCGGAAAAGGTCCCTGTCCTCGGCCGTCTGGATCGCCTCGTAGTCGGCGCCGATCAGCTCGACTCCGAACTGGTCCAGCACGCCGGCCTCGGTGGCCTGGACGGCCACGTTGAGGGCCGTCTGGCCTCCAAGCGTCGCCAGCAGGGCGTCGGGGCGCTCCGCTTCGATCACGGCGGCCAGCACCTCGGCCGTTATGGGTTCGACGTAGGTGCTGTCCGCCATGGCCGGGTCGGTCATGATGGTGGCCGGGTTGGAGTTGAGCAGGACGACCCGGTAGCCCTCTTCGCGGATGGCCTTGCATGCCTGCGTCCCCGAATAGTCGAACTCGCAGGCCTGGCCGATCACGATCGGGCCCGAGCCGACGATGAGGACCTTGCGGATGTCCGTGCGCTTGGGCATGTCCAGTTCCAGAGCGCAGTACACGAGGGGCTAGGAGGCCTGCTTCCTCCTGAGCGCGGCGGCCACGAACTCACGGAACAGCGGATGGGGGGCCGTGGGATAGGACTTGAACTCCGGATGGAACTGGACCGCCACGAACCAGGGATGGGCGGGCAGTTCCAGAATCTCTACCAGCTCGCCATCCGGGCTCAGACCGCTGAAAAGGACGCCCTTCGACTCGAACAGCTCGCGGTAGCGGTTGCTGAACTCATAGCGGTGGCGGTGGCGCTCGCTCACCTGGTTGCTGCCGTACGCCCCGCGCGCCCGGGAGCCGGCCTGGAGCACGCAGGGGTAAGCGCCGAGGCGCATCGTAGCGCCCTTCTGCTCGACGCCCTTCTGCTCCTCCTGGAGGCTGATGACGGGGTCTTCCGTATCGGGGTCGATCTCCGTGCTGTCCGCCCCGGCGAGGCCGCAGACGTTGCGGGCGAACTCGACGGCCGCACATTGAAGGCCCAGGCAGATGCCCAGGAAGGGGATGCCTCGCGCGCGCGCGAAGCCCACGGCGTCGATCTTGCCCCCCAGGCCGCGGGAGCCGAATCCGCCCGGCACCAGAATGCCGTCCGCAGCGCCGAGCAATGCTTCCGCATCGGCGTCCTCCAGGCTCTCGGCCAGAACGCGCGTGACGTCCACGCGGCAGCGGCTGGCGATCCCTCCGTGGTCGATCGCCTCATAGATCGACTTGTAGGCGTCCTGCAGCTCCCCGTACTTGCCCACCACGGCGATGGTGACGGTGTCGGTGGGGTGACGGATGGTCTCCAGTATCTCGGGCCAGGGCCCCAGGTCCAGCGTTCCGGCCTTCAGGCCCAGGCGCTCGATGATGAGCCGGTCGAGCCCCTGTTCGGTGAACATGAAGGGCACCTCGTAGATGGTATCCTCCACGTCCGGCTCCTCGATGACGGCCCTCTTCTCGACGTTGCAGAACAGGGATATCTTGGCCTTGATCTGGTCGTTAAGGGGCTTCTCGGTCCGGCAGATCAGCACGTCGGGGATGATGCCGATCTCGCGCAGGCGTCCGACCGAATGTTGCGTGGGCTTGGTCTTGATCTCCTGCGCGGCGCGGATGTAAGGCACCAGGGTCACGTGGATGTACAGGACGTTGGAGCGTCCCTCGTCGAGGCCGACCTGCCGGATGGCTTCCAGGAAGGGCAGCCCCTCGATGTCCCCCACGGTGCCGCCTATCTCGGAGATGACCACGTCGACTTCGGGCACGGCCAGGGTCCGGACGCAGCTCTTGATCTCGTCCGTGATGTGCGGCACGACCTGGATCGTCTGCCCGAGGTAATCGCCGCGCCGTTCCTTCGTTATCACCGAGTTATAGACCATGCCGGCCGTGTAGTTGCAGTCCCTGCTGGTGGGCTCGCCCGTGAACCGCTCGTAGTGCCCCAGGTCCAGGTCGGTCTCGGCCCCGTCGTCGGTCACGTAGACCTCACCGTGCTGGTAAGGGTTCATGGTGCCGGGGTCGACGTTCAGGTAGGGGTCGAACTTCTGGAGCTTGACCTTCAGGCCCCAGGCCTTCAGCAGCATCCCCAGCGAAGCCGCCGTTATGCCCTTGCCCAGCGAGGAGACCACGCCGCCTGTGACGAAGATGTGCTTGGCCATCGCTACTCCCATTCGATCGTGCTGGGCGGCTTGGGGCTGATGTCGTAAACGACCCGGTTCACCCCGCTCACCTCGTTGATGATCCGGGACGAGATGCGGGCCAGCACCTGGTGCGGCAGCCGAGCCCAGTCCGAAGTCATGCCGTCCAGGCTGGTCACAATGCGCAGGGCGACCACGTTCGCGTAGGTGCGGCCGTCCCCCATCACGCCGACCGTCTTGACCGGCAACAGCACCGCGAAGGACTGCCAGATATCAGCGAAACCCTCATAGCCCTGCAGCTCCTCCTGGACGCGCAGGTCCGCCTGGCGGAGGACGCGGAGGCGGTCGGGCGTCACTTCGCCGATGATGCGCACGGCCAGGCCGGGGCCGGGAAAGGGCTGTCGCGTCAGCATCTTCTGCGGCAGGCCCAGCTCGCCTCCGAGCAGGCGCACTTCGTCCTTGAACAGCTCCCTGAGCGGCTCCACGAGCTCGAAGTCCAGGTCGTCCGGCAGGCCCCCCACGTTGTGGTGGCTCTTAATCGTGGCGGACGGCCCTCCGAAGGCCGAACGGCTCTCGATGACGTCCGGGTAGAGCGTGCCCTGCGCCAGGAAACGGACCCCGCCGATCCGGTCCGCCTCCGCGCGGAACACGTCGATGAACTTGCGCCCGATGATCCTGCGCTTCTCCTCCGGGTCGACCACGCCCTCCAGGGCCGAAAGGAACTCGTCCGCCGCGTCGGCGAACCGCAGGTTCACGGGATACTCGTCCGTGAAGAAAGCGCGTATCTTGTCCGCCTCCCCCGCGCGCAGCAGGCCGTTATCCACGAAAACGCAGATCGCCCGGTCACCCACGGCGCGCGTCAGCAGCGCAGCGGTGACGGCGGAATCCACGCCGCCCGACAGCGCACACAGCACGCGCCCGTCGCCGACCTGCTCCCGTATGCGCTCGACCGCGTCGTCAATGAAGCCCTGCATGGTCCACCCGCCGCGGCAGCCGGCGATGCGGAAAAGGAAACTGCGGAACACGTCCAGGCCCTTCGGAGTGTGCACGACTTCCGGATGGAACTGCACGGCGTAGAGCCGGCGCCCGGCGTCGCTCATGGCCGCGATAGGGCAGGTCTCGGTGTGGGCCGTCCGGACGAAGCCGGGAGGCAGCTCGGCCACCACGTCGCCGTGGCTCATCCAGACCTGAAGCGTCCTGCCGCAGCCGGCGAAGAGTTCGCCCGGTTCGTCCACGGTCAGCGAGGCCGGGCCGTACTCGCGCGCTCCGGCCCTGCGCACCCCGCCGCCGCACGTCTCGGCCAGGACCTGCATGCCGTAGCATATCCCCAGCACGGGTGTGCCGCCGTCCACGAGGGCAGGATCGAGCCCCGGCGCGTCGGCATCGGCCACGGACGCCGGGCCGCCGGAGAGCACAATGGCTTTGGGACTGAGGGCGCGCAGTTCCTCCACGTCGGCGGTGCTGGGCAGTATCTCGCAGTAGACGCCGAGCTGGCGGATGCGGCGGGCGATGAGCTGGCTGTATTGGGAGCCGAAATCCAGCACCAGGACCGTTTCACGCATCATGGTCCTCCGCCGCGGGCGCCGCCCCCATCATCTCCATGAAGCGGCCGAAAAGGTGCCGTGCGTCGTGCGGCCCGGCCGAAGCCTCGGGATGGTACTGGACGGACATGACGGGCAGCTTCCGGTGCCGCATGCCCTCGAGCGTCATGTCGTTCAGGTTCACGTGGGTGAGCTCCACCTCGTCCTGATCCATAGAGTCGATGTCCACACAGAAGCCGTGGTTCTGGCAGGTGATGTCAATCTTGCCCGTGGACAGCTCCTTGACGGGATGGTTGGAGCCCCGGTGGCCGAACTTGAGCTTGTAGGTCCTTCCTCCGAGCGCCAGGCCCAGAAGCTGGTGGCCGAGACAGATGCCGAAGACCGGCTTGCGCCCGAGCAGCTTGCGCACCTCCTCCACCACGTGGGGGACCCCGGCGGGATCGCCCGGCCCGTTGGACAGCAGGATGCCGTCCGGGTCCCGGGCGAGCGCTTCCTCGGCCTTCGTGCCGGCCGGGACCACTTCGACTGCGCAGCCCAGCTCCGCCAGGCAGCGCAGGATGTTCGACTTGACGCCGAAGTCGTACACGAGCACGTGGGGGCCGGTTCGTTCGACGCCTTCGCCGGCCGGCCAGGGGTAGTCGCGGTCGGTCGTCACCTCCTTGACCAGGTCACGCCCTATCAGTCCGGGCGAGGATCGGGCCCGCTCGACAAGCCCGTCCGCGCCGTAGTCACCGGCCGCGATGACGGCCCGCATGGCGCCGGCCGTGCGGATGTGCTTCGTGAGGGCGCGCGTGTCCACCTCGCTGAGCGCGACGATGCCCGACTGAGCCAGGTAGTCCCCGAGGCTGCCGGCGGCCGCCCAGTTCGACGGGTAGGGGCAGTACTCCCTGACCACGAACCCCTCCACCTTCGGCGCGCGGGACTCGACGTCCTCCGGGTTGACGCCATAGTTGCCGATAAGGGGATACGTCATGGCGACGATCTGCCCCTTGTAGGACGGATCGGTGAGGATCTCCTGATAACCCGTCATGCTGGTGTTGAAGACGACCTCCCCCGCCCTTACGCCCGAGGCGCCGAAGGACTGGCCTTCGAACACACGGCCGTCTTCCAGTGCAATCGCACCCTTCACGGCTTCTTCCTCGAGAATACGATGCGGTCCCGCGCGGGCAGGCCGGTCAGTCTCTGGGTATGGGACAGACGGGCGGCACCTGTTTCTTGTGGGTCGACGCCGCCATGAGCTTCCGGACCCGCGCGACAAGGTCCGGCGGCGCGTCGGGCTCCCTCCCCGCGTCGATGGCGCCTATGATCTCGTCCAGCACGTCGTACGACATGCCGAGCTCACCCTCGTCCGTTTGCCCGGCCCAGAGGCCGGCGCTCGGCTTCCTCTTCACGATCCGCTCGGGCACGCCCAGGTGCACGGCCAACGCGGCGACTTCATGCTTCAGCAGCCCCCCGATGGGCAGGATGTCGACGCCGCCGTCGCCGTACTTGGTGAAGTAGCCGACCGCGATCTCACACCTGTTGCCCGTGCCCGCCACCAGATAGTTCAGGGAGTTGGCCACAAAGTAGAGGGTCGCCATCCGCAGGCGCGGTTTCAGATTCGCCCGCGCCAGCTCCGATCCCTCCGGCAGGACATCCAGCAGCCGGCGGTACGGCTCGTCGAGCCCCACGATCGTCGTGTTGAGCGAGAGCGCACGGGCGATCTCCGCCGCGTCGGCCGCGTCGTCCCCACTGCTTTCGCAGGGCATGATGACGCCGAGCGCATTGGCGCCCAGGGCCCGCACGGCCAGCGCGCCCACGACGGCCGAGTCCAGGCCGCCGCTCAGGCCCACCACGACGCCCTCGACGCCCGCCTCCTTGGCCCTGCCGGAAATCCAGCCCGAAACCGCTGCGGAAACGCGTTCTGCATCCATGGCATCATCGCGCCTCGATTGTTGTCCCTCTTGCATTCTAATGCATCCGCGCCGATCCTGCACGATCACCTCCGCCGAT